>Ga0233365_1000559_pt1 | contig 16960 bp, 15 predicted proteins | sample ElkDunMinimDraft_27_FD_191535 | JGI IMG/M metagenome (GOLD analysis project Ga0233365, IMG submission 191535) | Fecal eukaryotic communites from dung pellets of Tule Elk in California, USA - Elk Dung C36 | ecosystem: Host-associated > Mammals > Digestive system > Large intestine > Fecal | place...
CACCTACGGCTTGCGGGTTACCACCAGCAACTGCTCCAACAACTACGGCCCCTATCACTTCCCCGAGAAGCTCATCCCGCTGTGCCTGCTCAACATCCTGCATGGCAAGCCGCTGCCGATCTACGGTGACGGCCAGCAGATCCGCGACTGGCTGTACGTGGACGATCACAGCCGCGGCATCGACCTGGTAATCGACCAGGGTGCAGTGGGCGAGACCTACAACATTGGGGGCAACAACGAATGGGCCAATATCGATACGGTGAAACTGCTGTGCCAACTGGTAGACGCCATGTTTGCCACTGACGACAGCCTGCGCAGCCGTTTCCCGCAGTGCCCGGCATCTTCCGGCAAACCAAGCGTGTCGCTGATCAGCTTTGTAACGGACCGGCCGGGTCACGACACCCGCTATGCCATCAATGCCGAGCGCATCATGTCCGAACTGGGCTACAAGCCGCAGGTGGACTTCGCGGAAGGACTGGCGAAGACAGTGCAGTGGTATCTGGATAACGAGAAATGGTGGCAGAAGATCCAGGACGGAAGTTATCGCGAAATTTACTCCCGTGGCTTATAATGTCGCCCATCTCGCAAATCCGGTAGGCCTCAGGCCGCTGCTCCCTGAATATCGGGGGCATGGCTGGTCTTGTCGCATACCATAGCGGCGCAGGCCGCCACAGCTATCGTGGGAAGTCGTATTTCGGTTGGTCATTCAAGAGGATCTACAGCGTGGCAGTATTCAATAGCATTATCAGTCGTCGTGTTGCCCGGATCAGCGTCGTTGTCCTGGGCATTGTTTTCGCGGGTTCCATTGCTGCGCAGTCGCGCAATGACCAGATCGCGGAACGTCTACGTCCAGTAGGCGAAGTGTGCGTGGCAGGGGATCCCTGTGCAGGTGGTGCCGCTCCGGCCCAGACCGCAGCCGCATCCGCAGAGTTCAGCGCCGAAGGCACCTACAACACCAGTTGCGGCGTCTGCCACAACTCTGGCATGGCCGGTGCTCCCAAGATGGGTGACGACGCTGCCTGGGCGACGCGGCTGGAAAAAGGCATGGATGCAGTGGTGGCCAACGCTATCAACGGTTTCAACGCCATGCCTGCCAAAGGGATGTGCATGACCTGTACGGATGAGCAGTTGGCAGAAGTGGTTGCCTATATGTCAGGGCAATGAGCTGACATTCCGTTCATGATCGGTTCAGTTAGAGTCGATTAATCTGTGCTCGTGACAGATTGCATGCTGCTAGCCAGCAACAGGAGAAAGACGTGGTGAAATTTGCAAAAGTGTTCCGCTTTACCCCCGCAGTGGCAGTTGCTGCTGCTTTCATGTCCGGCGCTGCACTGGCCGACGTGACCGAAGGCTTTGATGCCGAAGCCACCTACCGTCAGAGTTGCTTCGCCTGCCACAACAGCGGCGCAGCCGGTGCTCCCAAGGTAGGAGACGCGGCAGCCTGGGCTACTCGCCTGGAGAAGGGCTTCGACGAGGTAGTGGCCGTTGCAATCAAGGGTGTCAACGCCATGCCACCGAAAGGCATGTGCTTCACCTGCACCGATGATGATCTTGGTGCCGTCGTCCAGTACATGGTCGACAACAGCAAGTAATCCTTTCAGGATTGCTGCAATAAAAGGGGGTCGGCCTGCAAGCCGAGCCCCTTTTTGCGTTATAGGGAGAACATATCCCGGAGGCCGGCCAGGGCCGCACTGCCCTTCTCCTGTTTCTGCTCCGGCGTCGAATCGCCCCGGCCCTCCCAGGCCAGCTGATCCTGGGGCAACTCATCGAGAAAGCGACTCGGCGTCGTCGTCACCATTTCGCCAAACTGCTTGCGCTTGCGGGTCAAGGTGAAAGTGAGTCCTCGCTTGGCGCGGGTGATGCCGACGTAGGCGAGTCGTCTTTCTTCATCGATATCCCCGGTTTCAATGCTGTTGCGGTGCGGCAGGAATTCTTCCTCCATGCCCATGATAAACACCTGGGGAAACTCGAGGCCCTTGGCCGCGTGCAGTGTCATCAGCTGCACCTGATTGTCGATACTTTCCTCCTCCTGACGCTCTAACAGGTCGCGCAGGATGAGTTTGTTGATGGCAGCTTCGATGTCCGCATCCTCATCCTCCTCTTCGGCCTTGGTCAGGCTCTTCTGCAATGAACCCAGCAGCATCTCCACGTTGCCCAGCGCCCGCTCCGCAGCCGGAGTCGAGCGGCTGTTCTGGTGAATCCAGCCCTCGTAGTCCATGTCCCTGAGCATCTCGCGGATGGCGGCAATGCTGTCGCCCGTCATTGACTGCTCGGTGATGTGGGTAATCCAAGAGGCGAAGTCGGTGAGTCGCTCCAGCTTGTTGGGGGCCAGAAACTGGCCCAGGCCGATCTCGCTGCAGGCGGCCAGCAGGCCGATTTCTCGCTGGGTGGCGTAGTTGGCCAGCGCCTCGATGATCGAGGGGCCAATCTTGCGCCGGGGCGTGTTGATCGCGCGCAGGAAGGCGTTGTCGTCATCCGGATTGATCAGCAGCCGCAGGTAGGCCATCAGATCCTTGATCTCGGTGCGGGAGAAGAACGAGGTGCCGCCAGTGATCTGATAGGGGATCTGATGCGCCTGCAGCTGGATCTCCAGGGTCTTGGCCTGGTGATTGCCACGATAGAGCACGGCGAAATCGCGGAAGTGCAGCCGCTGGCTCGCGCACATGCCGAGGATTTCCATGGCGATGCGCTCGGATTCCGCCTCCTGGTTGGGCGTCACGATCACGCGGATGGGGTCGCCCATGCCCAGCTGGCTCCACAGCTGTTTATCGTACAGGTGCGGGTTGTTGGCGATCAGCGTGTTGGCCGCGGTCAGGATCGTGTTGTTGGAGCGATAGTTCTGCTCCAGCTTGATCAGCTTGAGGCTCGGGTAGTCCTTGCCCAGCTGCACCATGTTCTCCGGCTTGGCGCCCCGCCAGGAATAGATGGACTGGTCATCGTCGCCCACCACCGTCAGACCGTTGCGACCGCCGACCAGTAGTTTCACCAGCAAATACTGGCCGGTGTTGGTGTCCTGGTATTCATCCACCAGCAGATAGTGGATGCGGTTCTGCCAGCGCTCCAGCACGTCGGGCTGGCTTTGGAACAGGAACACCGGCAGCAGGATCAGGTCATCGAAATCCACCGCGTTATAGGCGGTCAGGTGGCGCTGATACTGTTCGTATACGCGGGCGGCGAACTGGGTCTCCGCGTCTTCCGCCATGGCCAGCGCCTGGTCTGGCATCAGCAGCTGGTTCTTCCAGTTGGAGATGCCGGTCTGGATGGCATTCAGCTGTTCATCGGTGAGGTCCGATTCTTTCTGCATGAGGCTCTTCAACAGTCCGAGGCTGTCCTGGCTGTCGAATATGGTGAAGCCCGATTTGAAGCCGAGTTTCTTATGCTCCTTGCGGATGATCGTCAGGCCCAGGTGGTGGAAGGTGGATATGGTCAGGCCACGGGTATTGTTCTTGCCTTCCCGCTCGCGGGAGAGCTTGGTCACCCGCTCCTTCATCTCCCGGGCGGCCTTGTTGGTAAAGGTGACGGCCGCGATGCGGTGGGCAGGATAGCCGCATTCGGTGATCAGATAGTTGATCTTCTTGGTGATCACACTGGTCTTGCCGCTGCCCGCACCGGCGAGCACGAGCAAGGGGGAACTGATGTATTTCACCGCCTCAAGCTGGCGGGGATTGAGATTTTTCACAGGAATGTTCGCAGAAAGAGAGAGTAAGCCGCGTCGCCTTAGGCGTGGGGGCAATGTCGAATGATACCGGCCGGCATTATATACGACGTGCCGGATCCATGCCGCGATGTCCGGGCAAATTTCCCTGTGGGTCAGATTGACCAGATACGTGGTTTTTTCGCCAGCTCACTCATTTTTTATCGCACAAAAAATAATAAAATCAATAAGTTGGTGGGTGGCATGCAGGCTGCATGGTGATAGCTGCCAATTCAATACTCGAGGTCTTTTGAAATGCATCTGACATCCCGCTTCCGCCCCCTGCCATTGGCGTACCGGCTACTGTGCGTGGCGCTGATTGTGTGCTTCGCCATCGTCGGCTTGATCGGACTGATCCTGCCGATCATTCCCGGCATTGTGTTCCTGCTGCTCGCACTTTATTTGCTGACTCGCGTCTCCCGAAGGGTAGCGAATTACATGCATCGGCAACCCTGGTATCACCAGCGCATGCGGGACTTCAGCGCTGCTGGCCAATTGTCATTGGCAGGGAAGATAAGGCTGTCGCTGCTGGTGCTAGCCAGAGGCGTGGTGGATGCATTGCGGGCGCTGATGTCGTTCCGGAAAAAATGAAGATGTAGTTATTGCTTCCAAGTGGGCAATATTTACGTAATACGAGTGACGACACAATTGCTTGCGAGCGTGCGGCTGGCCCAGCGGCGGGGGCTTCAGACGGGATTTATACGCGGGCATGGAGGTTGCTGCAGTTGAGGGTAGAACATTCAAGGAGGAACTATGCGAACCCAGACTCAGGTAGCAGACAAGAAAGTAGCCATTCTCGTCACCAGCGGTTTTGAACAGGTAGAGTTCACCGAACCTCGAGATGCACTTCTCGCAGCAGGTGTGAAGGTCACGGTGGTGTCATTGAAGCCAGGCGAGATACAGGGAATGCACCACGACAAGCCCGCAGACAGGTTTGCTGTGGATCAGCTGGTTTCAGAAGCCAGTGGCGACGACTTTGATGCCCTGCTGGTGCCGGGCGGCGTCATGAATCCCGACGCGCTGAGGGCTGACGAAAATGCCGTTGCCTTCGTGCGTGAGTTCTTCGATGCATCCAAACCGGTATTCGCCATCTGCCACGGTCCTCAGGTGCTGATCACTGCGGATGTGGTCGAGGGCAGGGAAATGACATCGTACAAGACCGTCAGGGTGGATCTGGAAAACGCGGGCGCCCGCTGGCTTGATCAGTCGGTGGTGGTTGATCAGGGGCTGGTGACCAGCCGTAACCCGGATGATATCCCGGACTTCATCGACAAGATGCTGGAGGAACTGGCCGAAGGGCAGCACTGATTTGCTGATTTCGATTTCCTGGGCTATTCCTTAAGGCAATGCCGGAGGGCCATTCCAGGGAAGGAACCATGTCGATTGCCATTGTCCACAGCCGTGCCAACGTCGGCATAGACGCGCCGCTGGTGGCCGTTGAGACGCACCTGTCCAATGGCCTCCCCTCATTCACGATCGTCGGTTTGCCCGAAACCGCCGTGCGCGAAAGCCGTGAGCGTGTCCGCAGCGCCATCCTCAACGCCAACTTCCAGTTTCCTGCCCGCCGCATCACCGTCAATCTGGCCCCTGCCGATCTCCCCAAGAGTGGCGGACGCTTCGACCTGGCCATCGCCATCAGCATCCTTGCTGCGTCGGAGCAGATTCCCGCGGCCACACTGCATCATTACGAGATTCTGGGAGAGCTGGCCCTTACTGGCGCGCTGCGCGCGGTCAAGGGAGTGTTGCCGGCGGTGTTGGCAGCCAGGGGCAGCGGGCGAACCCTCATCATTCCGGAGGCCAATCGGGCGGAAGCCTCGCTGGCCCGTCAGGTGTCTGCCTGCAGCGGCGCGCATCTGCTCGATGTGTGCCGTTATCTGCAGACTGGCGGAGGCCTTGTGCCTTGCTGCTTCAGCGAGCAAAGCCCGACGTCGACGGCGGAGAGCGTCGAGTTCGCGGGCATCCGTGGGCAGGAAGAGGCCAAACGGGCACTAACGGTTGCCGCGGCCGGCGGGCACAGCGTCCTGCTTTTCGGGCCGCCAGGCAGTGGGAAAACGCTGTTGGCCAATGCCCTGCCCTCCCTGCTGCCGCCTCTGCCCGAAGAGCAGGCATTGGAGGTGGCGGTCGCCAGATCCATTTCACGGGAGTCCGTGGATGTAGCGCGTTGGCGGGAACCCCCGTTTCGCTCTCCCCACCACACTACCACTGGCGTTGCCATGGTGGGAGGAGGAGCCCTGGCACGGCCGGGAGAGATCACGCTGGCTCACCGCGGTGTCCTGTTTCTGGACGAGCTGCCTGAGTTTCAACGCCCGGTGCTGGAGGCCCTGCGGGAACCGCTGGAATCGGGCGTGGTCACTATCAGCCGAAGTGGCCAGCGTACGCGCTTTCCTGCAAGGTTCCAGTTGATCGCCGCGATGAATCCGTGCCCCTGCGGCAACTCCGGCGAATCAGGCAATCCATGCAGCTGCCCTGGGAGTCAGGTGGACCGATACCGGGCGAAGATATCAGGTCCCCTGCTGGACCGAATGGACATGGTGCTATCTGTGCCGCGCCAGCCGCATCGCGAATACGCGGGGGTGGCGATGGCATCTCGAGCAAGTGCTTCGGGCGTGTCGCAAAGCGGGGGAGTTCGTGAACGTGTAGCCCGCTGTCGGGAACTGCAAATGAAACGCTGCGGGAAGCTGAACAGGGATCTCAGCATTCAGGAAATTGACATGCACTGCGTGCTGGATTCTGACAGCTATAAACTCCTGACCGTGACGGTTGAGCGGTTCAAACTCTCTGCCCGCTCCTGTCATCGCATCCTGAAGGTTGCCCGGACGATTGCCGACTTGAATGCGCATCCGGATATTCAGAAATGCCATCTGAGCGAGGCTATTGCGTATCGGCGGATAGACGAGTTGTTCAATCCGGGTCTGCGGGCCGGCACTGGCCTGACCGCAACTCATTGACCTGCTGCTCCAGCCTGGCAACCTCCCGCTCCAGCTGCACCATGCGCTCCTCAGCGCGGCTCAGGATGGCTGACTGGGCGTCGAACTCCTCCCGCGTCAGCAGGTCAAGGCGCGAGAATCCCTTCTGCAGCGTTGAGTTGACCGCCTTGCGCAGGTCCTCGCCAACGGCGCCGGATTGAGTGATCAGCCGGGTAATCTGCTGACTCAGGTCTTCAAAAAACTGTTTGTCGATCATCTTTGCCATACTCCCTGTCGTAATGTTCCGGGGCTCCGGGATGCCCCAAAAGGGCCCGGCGATGCCTGAAAGGGATTGTAGCGCAGCCTTGGGACAACAGGGAGAAACTCTCTTTGTGCCGTTGCGCCCTAAGCTGGGGCACCCAGATACGTGGCCTCTACCGGCTTCTGCACCATAAATGAACAAGTTTGCCCCATATAAGTGCACCGATGGGCGGCATCCCCAGAACCATTTCCTTCCCAATTCTTCACCATAACAACTTTCTTCTGATTACAGCTCCCGAAAACAAAGGGCTGCAGCCCTGTTTTCACCGTGCCAATAAAAATGGGCACGCATCATGCTTAGAGCCATTGCAAGCACTCAGGGTGCAAGCACAGGAGCCTGCCAATGCAGTTCAGGCCCCCCCCGCACTCGATGAAGCGCTTTACTACAAATTCAAGGAGCTATCTGCAATGAAAAAACTGACACAAGTAATGCTGGCCACTGGACTGATCTCCGCCGCGTTCGCGGTATCGGCGCAGGAATCCCCAATCACTGCCAACGTCACGTTGACCTCCGACTATCTCTATCGCGGGATATCACAAACCAGTGGCGGCCCGGCTATTCAGGGTGGCTTCGACTACGTGAGCGAATCAGGCTTCTACGTCGGTACCTGGGCTTCCAGCATTACCTTCGATGACAGCATCGAGATCGACTATTACGCCGGCTACACAGGCAGCCTCACCAGCGAGATCGGCTACGACGTGGGTGTGCTGTATTACGACTACCCAGGACAGAGCAGTGACGATTTCCTTGAAGCCTATGCCGTGCTCACCTATGGCGCACTGTCAGCTTCCGTGAATTATTCGGATGACTTCTTTGCAGGAGTTGGAAAAGCGGCCTACGCGACGCTGGACTATGGGTTCGATCTGGGTAACGACATCGGTTTGAACCTGCACTACGGGTACCAGAAATTCGAACACTCAGTCTTTGGTAATTCAGACGATTACTCAGAGTACAACGTATCACTGAGCAAGGCGTTCGGCGGCGTGGATCTGACGCTGACATATTCCGACACAGATCTGAGTAAATCAGACTGCGGTGGCTCGGAAGACTGCAGCAGCACTTTCGTCTTCTCAATCGGCAAGTCTTTCTAGACCAGTCGATATCAACAGGTAAGGAGCAACGTATGAAGCTAGTAACGGCAATCATCAAGCCTTTCAAACTGGACGACGCCCGTGAGGCGCTGTCGGAGATCGGGGTGCAGGGTATCACCGTCACCGAGGTGAAGGGTTTCGGCAGACAGAAAGGGCACACTGAGTTGTACCGGGGAGCGGAGTACGTTGTGGACTTTCTTCCTAAAGTGAAGATCGAGGTAGCGATTGCTGATGATCTGCTCGATCAGACCCTTGAGGCGATCACCAAGGCAGCGAATACCGGCAAGATCGGCGACGGCAAGATATTCGTCACCGATCTGCTGCAGGTGATCCGCATTCGTACGGGCGAGACCGGAGAAGACGCTGTCTAGCATCGGTCATCGAACAGATTACTTTTAACGAGCTTTAACTCCTCTGGAGGATTCAAGGTGGAAGAACAAATTTTTCAACTGCAGTACGCGATGGACACATTCTATTTCCTGGTCTGTGGTGCGCTTGTCATGTGGATGGCAGCCGGTTTCGCCATGCTGGAAGCTGGTCTGGTCCGCTCAAAAAACACAACAGAGATTCTGACCAAGAACGTCGCTCTGTTCTCCGTTGCCTGCATCATGTATCTGGTCTGCGGTTACGCAGTGATGTACGGTGGCCCGGTGCTGCTTAGCGGCATCGAGGGTGGCGATTCGCTGGTCGCGGACGCGCTGGCATCCAAGGTCGAAGAAGGGTTCGATGGTGGCTCTGTCTACTCAGGCGCCTCCGACTTCTTCTTCCAGGTGGTGTTTGTTGCCACGGCCATGTCGATCGTCTCCGGTGCTGTCGCCGAGCGCATGAAGCTGTGGGCGTTCCTGGCCTTCGCCGTCGTGATGACCGGCTTCATCTATCCCCTGGAAGGGTCATGGACCTGGGGTGGCAACGCGGTGTTCGGCTTGTACACGCTGGGCGACATGGGCTTCTCTGACTTCGCGGGCTCAGGCATCGTTCACCTTGCTGGTGCGACTGCAGCGCTGGCGGGTGTCATCCTGCTCGGCCCCCGCTTCGGCAAATACAGCGCTGATGGGAGCATCAAGGGTATTCCCGGTGCCAACCTGCCGTTGGCCACGCTGGGAACCTTTATCCTGTGGCTGGGCTGGTTCGGCTTCAACGGCGGTTCTGTTCTGAAACTGTCCGATGTCGCCAGCGCCAACTCAGTGGCCATGGTGTTCCTGAACACCAACGCTGCGGCAGCAGGTGGTCTGGTAGCTGCGCTTCTCGTCGCCCGCTTCATGTTTGGCAAGGCCGATCTGACCATGGCGCTGAACGGTGCACTGGCGGGCCTGGTGGCCATCACTGCTGAACCTTCAACTCCTACTGCACTGCAAGCGACTCTGTTCGGTGCGTTGGGTGGTGTGCTGGTTGTGTTGAGCATCGTCGGCCTCGATAAACTGAAGATCGACGATCCTGTGGGTGCCATCTCTGTTCACGGCTCCTGCGGTATCCTCGGCCTGCTGCTGGTGCCAATCACCAACGATGCGTCCACTTTCGTCGGACAGATCGTGGGCGGCCTGACAATCTTCGTCTGGGTGTTCGTGGCCAGCTTCATCGTCTGGATGGCGCTCAAGGCAATCATCGGACTGCGCGTCAGCGAAGAAGAGGAAGCGGAAGGTGTCGATGTCTCAGAATGTGGTCTGGAGGCTTATCCGGAGTTCACGAAGTAAACGGCAATATCTCTCTAGTGTGATTTTTCAAGCGCCCTTCGGGGCGCTTTTTTTTTTGCGCCCGGCACGGGCGCACTCTTGGAGGTGCAAGTCCTCCCGTAATCTGGCCACAGCAAACGAAGTCAATTGCGGGAATATCGCGTCCGACCACCGCTAAGGTTAATATGTACGCTGGCTCCACTCCTGCAAGGGGCGTTTAGATGAGTAGGCAGCGTCGTTCTTTGATTCTTCTCGTATTGATGTCATCGTTATTCGATTTGACTGCGTCGATTAGCGCTCAAGGGCAAGATCAAACTCTGTATTTGATTTCGGGTGCTCCGCTTACGAGATTTACAGAAAGCTTCCCTGTTTTTCTTTACGAGCTTAGTGGATCTGAGTTATCGGAAGTAAAGACGCTTGCGGAGCAGGTCGACGCAGTGCTCTTTGTTAGGCCCTATCACAGGCACGGCTTGGTGTTGGTGGGAAGTGAGCCCGTCAACGGCTCATTGCGCTTAACCGTAACCGACATCAATGCTGTTGAGAAACAAGTCATCCATGAAGTAGAACTGTGCGACACTTGCACCCTTGCAATTTGCGTTTGAGCTAAGTGATCTGAAGCACGCAGTGAGCTTTGGCAGTCCTGGAGGAAATGTTGACGGCGGTGATGAGCTGCGATCAATATATTCCGTCGGCGAGGATGCGGTTTTTGGTTACGCTCAGCAACTCCCGTTAGACTGGACTCTTCCTGAGGAGCTTGCTCTCAAACGTGAAGATACGATTTTACAACTCGTTAACAATAGAGAGCTCAGGGCTATTACTGCCTTGCCCCTGATCACATCGGACGGTGGTGGCCGAACTACTTTATATGTACAGGATAAGAGGGCTCAGGAATGGTCTTCTGTCACAGTGAATGGAAATTTATTGAGAGTGAGAGGTTTTGGAGAATGGATCGTAGCCGAGGAGGCATATCGTGAGAGTGAGCCAGGCAATGTTTCGTACGATTCTTTGCCTGGCATATTCCTCGATGCAGAAGCACGGTTCGCCTACTCTCAAATGAACCAAACTGGGCGTCTATACTTACACAATGCCGTATCCAATATACATATCGAATACATGACAGGAAATCCAGACAGTGAGGTTCTTCTAATAGATGACAAAGATATCTATATCCGTGTGGGCGATGAGTTGGTAAAGGGTTTAATAGAAAGAGATCAGATCGTCGATCAACGAGTAATGCTCAAGTCTTCTGAGGTGCTTAACTTTCACTGGCTCCTATTGCCAAGGAATTAAAATTTAATAGATAGTAGCTGAAAGGCATAGAATCTATGCTTGGAAGGAAGAATAATCCCCCCACAACTGCTGCAGCACGGCAATCGCAACCACAGGCGCCGTCTCCGTACGCAGTACGCGCGGACCAAGCCTCACAGACTGGAAGCCTGCAACAAGTGCTGTGCTGATCTCAGCTTCCGATAGCCCGCCCTCCGGGCCAATCAACAACGTGACAGCCTCTGGCGGAGACTGCTGTGGAAAGCCTGCGCTGCCACGGTGATCGAGCACGAATGACGCCCCCGTTCGCTCCTGCTGCAGCCAGGAAGATAATTCAACCGGAGCAGATACAACGGGAATGCGGCAACGTCCGGATTGCTCGCAGGCACTGATGGCGACACGCTCCCAATGCTTGAGCCGATTGTCCACGCGATCACCCTTGATCTTCACTTCGCAGCGCTCGGTGAAGAGTGGAGTGATGAAGGTAGCGCCCGCCTCAGTAGCCTTCTGGATCGCGTAATCCATACGCTCGCCACGGGAGATGCCCAGCGCCAGGTGGATGGGCAGGCGGGGATCTGCCGCGCACTCAACAGCGGAGGAAATTTGTACGGTGACACCCTTGCGGTCCGCGTGGAGGATGACGGCAGAGAACTCTCCATCTTCCCCGTTGAACAGGGTCAGGTGTTCCCCCGCCCGCATCCGCAGCACCGTGCCGACATAGTGGGCGGACTCGCTCTCGAGCGCGACCGTCGCCTGCGCGGTGAGCGACTGCGGGCAGTATAGGCGGGAGATACGCACGTCAGCGCTCGCTCAGCCCAAGGTTGTTCCAGATGACTCCCGAGGGGCTGACCTGATTCATGGTATAGAAGTGCAGCCCCGGGGCTCCACCCTGCAGCAGGTCTTCGCACAGGCGGGTGACGACTTCGACGCCATAGGCGCGAATGCTGTCGACATCATCGCCGAAGCCCTGCAGGCGCTGACGCAGCCAGCGTGGGATCTCCGCGCCGCAGTTGCTGCTGAAACGTGCCAGGTTGCTGTAGTTGGTGATGGGCATGATGCCGGGGACGATGGGCACGTCGATGCCCAGTTGCTGGCAGTTTTCCAGGTAGCGGAAATAGGCGTCCGGGTTGTAGAAATACTGAGTGATGGCGCTGTTGGCACCGGCATCGATCTTCTGCTTGAAGAAGTACAGGTCCTTCTCGTAGCTTTCCGATTTTGGATGAATCTCCGGGTAGCAGGCCACTTCGATGTGGAAGTGGTCGCCAGTGTGGCGACGAATGAATTCGACCAGCTCATTGGCGTAGTAGTAGCTGGCAGTCGTGCCTGCGCCGGAGGGGATGTCCCCTCGCAGCGCCACCAGGCGGTTGATGCCCTGGCTCTGGTAGTCGAGCAGCAACTGTTTCACCTCGTCCTCCGAGGAGCCACCAAATGACAGGTGTGGTGCCACACAGGAGCCTGCCTCGTGAATGCTGGTCACTGCCTGGCGGGTGCCGTCCCTGGTGGAGCCCCCGGCGCCATAGGTCACAGAAAAGAAGTCCGGCTTCAGTTCCGCGAGCTGGCGATGGACTTCCTTGAGCTTCTCCTCGCCGATCTCCGTCTTGGGCGGGAAGAACTCGAAGCTGAAGCGCAGCTTGTCACTGCTTGATGTCGTCATGTCTTTATCTCTATCTCTGTCGCTAAATCAATACTTATAGGAATCGGGCTTGAAGGGGCCTTCAACGGCGACGTGGATGTAGTCCGCCTGCTTCTGGGTAAGCTTGGTCAGTACGCCGCCGAACCCGCCCACCATCAGCGCAGCCACCTGTTCATCGAGATGCTTGGGCAGTACCTCAACGGTGATGTTGCTCTTCTTGAAATCATCGGACATCGAAGCGAAGCCGCGCTCGTACAGATACAGCTGCGCCAGCACCTGGTTAGCGAAGGAACCGTCCATCACGCGTGATGGATGGCCAGTGGCATTGCCAAGATTGATCAGCCGGCCTTCGGAGAGCAGCAGCAGGTAGTTGCCGGAGTCCTTCTCGGCGTCGCCGCGATAGATCTTGTGTACCTGTGGCTTGATCTCTTCCCAGGTCCAGCTCTTGCGCATGAAGGCCGTGTCGATCTCGTTGTCGAAGTGGCCGATGTTGCAGACGACTGCGCCGGACTTGATGGTCTGCAGCATGTTTTTGTCGCAGACGTCGATGTTGCCGGTGGTGGTGACGATCAGATCGAGCTTGCCCAGCAGTGCGCGGTCGATGTCCTCGAGGCGGCCGGTGTTGTTGCCGTCGGTATAGGGTGACACCACTTCATAACCGTCCATACAGGCCTGCATAGCGCAAATCGGATCGATCTCGGCGATCTTCACGATCATGCCTTCCTGGCGCAGGCTTTGCGCGGAGCCCTTGCCCACGTCGCCGTAGCCGACGACCAGCGCCTGCTTGCCGGACAGCAGCATGTCGGTGCCACGCTTGATGCCGTCGTTGAGGCTGTGGCGGCAACCGTACTTGTTGTCATTCTTGGACTTGGTGACAGAGTCGTTGACGTTGATTGCAGGGACTCGCAGTGTGCCGTCCTTCATCATTTCCTGCAGGCGGTGCACCCCGGTGGTGGTTTCCTCGGTGATGCCGTGGATGCTGTCCAGCAGTTGCGGATACTTGTCGTGCACCATGGCGGTCAGGTCGCCGCCGTCGTCCAGAATCATGTTGGCGTCCCAAGGCTTACCATCCTTGAGAATGGTCTGCTCGATACACCACTCACCCTCTTCCTCGGTCTGGCCCTTCCAGGCGTACACGGCGACTCCCTGGGAGGCGATGTAGGCAGCGGCATGGTCCTGGGTGGAGAAAATGTTGCAGGAGGACCAGCGCACTTCCGCGCCCAGCTCCACCAGTGTTTCAATCAGCACCGCGGTCTGCACCGTCATGTGGATGCAGCCCAGCACCTTGGCGCCGGCCAGTGGCTTCTCTGCGGCATAGCGACGACGCAGCGTCATCAGCGCCGGCATCTCCGCCTCGGCCAGAATCACTTCCTTGCGGCCGAAGTCGGCGAGATTGATGTCAGCTACCTTATAGTCTTGCTTGCTCATGCTTGAATCCTGTTGTCTGAAAATGGTTTTGGGTGTCCCTTTAAGGAAAAGGCTTACAGTCCGGCAGCGCTGCGCAGTGCGTCAGCCTTGTCGGTTTTCTCCCAGGTGAAGTTGTCGTCGTTGCGACCGAAGTGGCCATAAGCCGCTGTCGGCAGATAGATCGGACGGATCAGGTCCAGCATGCGGATCAGGCCTTTGGGGCGCAGCTCGAAGTGCTCACGCACCAGTTCCACGATGCGCTCTTCCGGAACCTTGCCGGTGCCGAAGGTGTCAACGCTGATAGAGGTTGGTTCCGCCACGCCTATGGCGTAGGACAGCTGGATCTCGACGCGATCGGCGATGCCGGCGGCCACCAGGTTCTTGGCGACATAACGTGCAGCATACGCCGCGGAGCGGTCTACCTTTGACGGGTCCTTGCCCGAGAAGGCGCCACCGCCGTGGCGGGCCATGCCGCCGTAGGTGTCCACGATGATCTTGCGACCGGTCAGTCCGCAATCGCCGAAAGGTCCGCCGATGACGAAGCGGCCGGTCGGGTTGATGAAGTACTTGGTGTTCTGGTCCAGCCACTCCGCCGGCAGCACCTTCTTGATGATCTCTTCCATCACCGCTTCCTGCAGATCTTTCTGCTCGATGTCAGGGCTGTGCTGGGTAGACAGGACCACGGCGTCGATCGCCACCGGCTTACCGTTGTCGTAGCGGAAGGTGATCTGGCTCTTGGCGTCCGGGCGCAGCCAGGGCAGCGTGCCGTTCTTGCGCACTTCGGCCTGCCGCTTCACCAGACGGTGTGAATAGGTGATCGGGGCGGGCATCAGCACGTCGGTCTCGTTGGTGGCGTAGCCGAACATCAGGCCCTGGTCTCCGGCGCCCTGTTCGTGGTCCGCAGAATCGTCCACGCCCATGGCGATGTCGGGGGACTGCTTGCCAATGGCGTTGAGCACCGCGCAGGAGTGGCCATCGAAGCCCTTGTCCGAGTGATCGTAGCCGATGCCGCAGACGACCTGACGGGCAATGTCCTCGATGTCGACATAGGCCTCGGTGGTGATCTCACCGGCCACCACGACCATGCCGGTCTTGATCAGCGTCTCGCAGGCGACGCGGGCCTTGGGGTCCTGTTTCAGCAATGCGTCAAGCACCGCGTCGGAGATCTGGTCGGCGATCTTGTCGGGATGGCCTTCGGAAACGGATTCTGAGGTGAAGAGTGATGATGCCATTGGGATCTTCCTTCTTATGATTAATGAGTCGATTGATGGTTGGAAAAAAGAGGTTTGTGAAACACACACATCTGGATCTGGAAACCGTTGCGCAGGCCCAGGAACACGCTCTGGCCGGAGGACAGGCCAGCCTGGGCGGCCCAGTTGCTCATCTCATCCTGCTCGAAGCCCTGCCAGAGATCACCACAGGAGCCGCGTACCCAGTCCTGGTCGTGCTGGCACAGGTCGATGATCAGCAGCGTGCCGCCTTCGTGCAGCAGGGACGCGGAATGCTGGAATGCCTCCTGCGGTGACGCCAGGTGGTGCAGCACCATGTCATAGATGACCAGATCGCTGCGCACGTCCTGTGCCAGTGCCACGTGGGTATCGCCGAGCAGGAAGGTGACGTTCTCCAGGGTCTGCGCGGCGACGGTGGCGCGGGCGCGGTTAAGCATCTCCTGGGCATTGTCGAGCGCGATCACCTGTTGGAAGCGGCGGGCCAGCACGCACAGCAGCTCGCCATGACCTGGCCCCACTTCCATAACCTTGAGGTCCGTCGGCAATTCCAGGTCGTGAAACAGGTCTTCGAGGGTGCTCATGTACTGGCTGTGTTCGGCGACCAGACCCTGTTGCTCCAGGAACTTGCCGGCGTGGCGGCTGAAGAACTGCAGGGACTGTTCGGAGCGCTCCTGCTGGATGCCGTTGAGCCGCTCCAGCAGCTCCTGGCGCAGCGGCACCCGGTCGATGGTCTCGAAGGCGCTCTTGCGGAAGTCATGCAGGGGGTCATCGGCCGTCAGCAGCGGGCGCCGGTAGAAGATGGTGTTGCCCTCGCGCCGGGTTGTTGCCAGCCCGGCATTGGCCAGGACCTTCAGGTGGTGGCTGAGGGCGGATTGGCGAATGCCCAGGATGCGGCACAGTTCCAGCACGCCGAAGGAGCTGGTACGCAGCAGCCGCAGAATCTCCAGGCGCAAGCCGTCGGCCAGGGCCTTGCAGACCTGGGTCAGTTCGTCGACATCGTCCAGCGCGGTGCTGGTTTGTGTCGACTGGAGTGGGTGCCAGCCCTGCTGGCGCTGCGCGGTGGATTTCATCGTGGGTGGGACTATAGCAGCTCGAGAAATCTATATCAAAATAATTTGATATAGATCTCGCGACGGCTCTTTCGCCCACGACAATCCTCTGTGATACCAAAATAAACCCGTCCCTGAGTAGCATATTGACCGGTTGTGCGGGAAAATAGGCGGCTTTTACACTCGCTGCCTTTTCCCCCTCAGACAGGAGCCTCCACCGTATGTCGAGTCGTGTTTCCCCACGCACTGATCGCGCTGATCGTACTGAGCGCAAAGACCGCGCCAACGCCATCCGTGCCCTGAGCATGGACGCAGTCCAGAAAGCCAACTCCGGCCACCCCGGAGCGCCCATGGGCATGGCAGATATCGCCGAAGTGTTATGGAACGACTTCCTGCGGCATAACCCCGTGAACCCAGGGTGGGTGAACCGGGACCGCTTCATCATGTCCAACGGCCACGGCTCCATGCTGGTGTACTCGTTGCTGCACCTGAGTGGCTACGACGTCCCCATGGACGAGATCCGCAATTTCCGTCAATTGCACTCCAAGACGCCGGGGCACCCGGAATACGGCTATACCCCTGGCGTGGAGACCACCACGGGTCCGCTGGGACAAGGCATTGCCAATGGTGTGGGCATGGCTATCGCAGAAAAGACGCTGGCCGCCCAGTTTAACCGCCCCGGACACGAGGTGG
>Ga0233365_1000560_pt1 | contig 16954 bp, 10 predicted proteins | sample ElkDunMinimDraft_27_FD_191535 | JGI IMG/M metagenome (GOLD analysis project Ga0233365, IMG submission 191535) | Fecal eukaryotic communites from dung pellets of Tule Elk in California, USA - Elk Dung C36 | ecosystem: Host-associated > Mammals > Digestive system > Large intestine > Fecal | place...
CGGCCCAGCGGCTGACCGCGACAACGCTCTTGTTTCCGGCGGTGAGCGCGTGGGTGCCCAGTGACACCCAGGTTCCGCCGCCGGTGCGCTGATCGATCTTCACGGTCTGGTTTCCGTTGGCCGCGTATACGATGAACGGCGTCGCCGCGTTGTACCCGGGGTCGGCCGGGTACCAGGTCTCGATCTTGTAGTTGCCGTCGGCGGGAATGTTGGTGCGGAAGTACGCCGCGTCGGAGACGGCTTCGGGCTGGGCGAACCGGTAGTCCGAGCCGTGCTTCTGGCTGGAGAAGGTGGAGGTTCCCCAGGCGTCGCTGGCACCGAAGTCTCCGGCGGTGTTGTCCACGACGACGGAGAAGTCCGGCGGGTCACCTCCGCCGTCACCGTCGAGCTTGGCCTGGACGTCGGTGCGCAGCTGCGGGAGTTTCGCGTACAGGGCGTCGCCGGGGCACGCCGTGGCCACGTAGTCCCGGTGGCCGAAGATCTCGGTCGCGGGGATGTTGTACTGGGAGCAGATGTAGGCGCAGAAGTCGACGAGGCTGTTCCACAGTGCCTCGGGCGGCAGCGTCGAGGTGTACAGCCCCTCGTTCTCGATGCCGATGCCGTTGGAGTTGGCGCCGGGCGCGTGAGCACCCTGGACCATTCCGCTGCCGTCGTCGAGATGCTTGAGGCTGGTGTGACGTCCCTCCATGACGTATCCACCGCGGCTGATCGTGAAGTGCTGCCCCGAGTCCGACCAGTTGTTCGGCGGATTCATGTGCCAACCCTGAATCTGGTAGGCCAGGTTGTAGGCGTCTTGCTGTGTCGTTCCCGAGGTGTTCGACGTCGCGGTGTGGTGAATGACGATCTTGTTCGGGTTGTTCGGCAGCTGAGTGAGACCGCGCGGGGAACGGGCACCCCATTCGGCGCAACTGGCGATCGTGGGCCTGGCCGCGTCGGCGTGCGCCAAATTGGACGTCAGGACGGTGCCGCCGGCGGCAGCCGCGCCGACTCCGACCAGAACCGCGCCACGGATAGCGGTTCGCCGGGAAATCCGAGGGCTTGAGGACATAAGACAGTGCTCCCAATGTTGGGGTCATGAGTGGTGGTCGATTCCGTGATTGCTGTGGAGCGCGGTTGGGCTGGGCAGCCCAGGCGGCATCGGCATCCTCTCGCAAACATCCCGCACACCGGCACCTGCCACACCAACACGTCGACCGATCCTGTCCGGGACCGGACAGGAGCTGATTCCGTCGACCGACCGCGCGACCAGCGCGACCGGATAGTGTTCGTACCACGATGGCCGTTGCCGGGCCAAGACCGAAGATCATGAAATATGCATAATTTATGACCTGTGCAGCGCAGCGCAGCCAGCCGATCACTGTTCCGCCGCCTCGGGACACCCACCGAATCACGACAGCAGCGCTCACCCCACCCTGGTGAACCGAATCCACAAAAGAGCGAAGCGTGGACGGTCGCCCGCCCACGCTTCAGTCACTTGTAGATTATCGAGTCGTCACGCGCTTCGAGATCCACGCGAGGCCGACGCCTGCGCCAACGTACGGATCTGACGCAACAACACCGACAGCGCCGCCAGGTCGGCACCGGAGGCCGCGAACTCCTCCATCGCGCCGGTCACCCGGCTCAACGACGCCGCGTTGTCGCTCTCCCACTGGTCGAGTCGGTCGACCGGGGACATGTCCTCCGGGGTCGACTGCATGACCTGGGAGGTCAACGCCGCCACCGCCGCGTAAAGGTCGTACCGCAGCGCCATGCGCGCCAGGGTCTGCCAACGATCCAGTCGCGACAGCGCCGAGATCTTGTTCAGCACCTCGTCGGCGCGGAACCGCGCGGTGACGGTGAAGTAGACGTCGGCGACCGTCTCCAGTTCCTCCCCGACGGTGTCGGCGACCTCGACCACGTCGATGAGTCCGAAACCGTACATCAGACCGACGACCCGGTCGGCCAGATCCTGCGGAACTCCCTTGGAGACCAACCGTTCGCTGTACTCGTGCATTCCCTCGCGCTCGGTGCCCCGCAGCAGCTCGGTGATGCGAGGCAGCAGAGTCGTCACGCCCGACTGAAGTCGGTCGATCTCACCGGGCACGTCCAGTGGGACGCTGCGGTTCTGCACCAGCCACCGAGCGCCTCGGTCCAGCAATCGCCGGACCACCAGCATCGCGGCGGTCTGCGCTTCGGCGGGCACCTGGTTGTCGAGACCCTCGATCTGCTTCCAGATGTCCCGCAGTCCGAACACTTCCCGGACGATGACATAGGCGCGCAGCACATCGGCGACCGCGCAACTGGTCTCCTCGGCCACTCGGAACACATAGGAGGTTCCGCCTCGGTTGACGACCTCGTTGACCACCGAGGTGGTCACGATCTCGCGACGCAGCGGGTGCTCGGGCATCAACCGGGCGAACCGTTTGCGCAGCGGAGTCGGGAAGTAGTCGACCAGGACCGGACTGGTCCAGGACTCATCGGGCAGCGCGGTCTGCAGGACCTGGTCGGCCAGGCCGAGTTTCACATAGGACAGCAGAACCGCCAACTCGGGCTCGGTCAACCCGGTGCCCGATGCGGTGCGGTGCGTGATGACCTTCTCGTTGGGCAGCGCCTCCAGTTCGATGTCCAAACCGGCGGTGCGCTGGAGGTAGTTCATCAACCGGCTGTGCACCGACAGCAACTTGGGCGCCTGCGCGTCGGCGCTGGCCAGCGCCGAGTTCTGCTCGTAGTTGTCACGCAGCGACAGTTCGGCGACCTCGTCGGTCATCTCGGCCAGCAGGTCGTCGCGGGCATCGACGGCCAGTTCACCGGCGGTGATGGCACGCGACAACAGGACCTTGATGTTGACCTCGTGGTCGGAACTGTCGACCCCGGCGGAGTTGTCGATGAAGTCGGTCGAGATGTGACCGCCCTTCTTGGCGAACTCGATGCGACCGCGCTGGGTGAAGCCGAGGTTGCCGCCCTCGCCGACCACGGTGCAGCGAAGCTCGTCGCCGTTGACCCGCAACCCGTCGTTGGCCTTGTCTCCCACGTCGGCGTGGGTCTCGCTGACCGCCTTGACGTAGGTGCCGATGCCGCCGTTCCACAGCAGATCGACTTGAGCGCGAAGGACCGCCTGGATCAAGGCGTTGGGCGTCAGTTGCTTGACATCGTCCTCGATCGACAGTGCCTGACGGATCTGGGGAGTGAGCGGAATCGACTTGGCGGCGCGGGAGAACACGCCGCCGCCCTCACTGATGATCGAGGAGTCGAAGTCCTCCCATGTAGAGCGTGGCAGGTTGAACAGTCGGCGACGCTCGGCGTAGGCGGCCTCGGTGTCCGGGTCCGGGTCGATGAAGATGTGCATGTGGTTGAACGCCGCGACCAACCGAGTGTACGGCGAGCACAGTAGACCATTGCCGAACACGTCGCCGCCCATGTCGCCGATGCCGACGGCGGTGTGCTCCTCGGTCTGAGTGTCGACACCGAGGTCCCGGAAGTGCCGCTTGACCGACTCCCAGGCGCCTCGCGCGGTGATGCCCATCTTCTTGTGGTCGTATCCGGCCGACCCACCCGAGGCGAACGCGTCGCCCAGCCAGAAGTTGTACTTGGCGGCGACCTCGTTGGCCAGGTCGGAGAAGGTCGCGGTGCCCTTGTCGGCCGCGACCACGAGGTAGGTGTCGTCACCGTCGTGTCGCACCACATCGCTGGGCGGAACCACCTTGCCCGACGGGTCGATGTTGTCGGTGACGTCCAGCAGCGCCGAAATGAACGCCTTGTAGCAGGTGATGCCCTCGGTGTGCAGTGCCTCGCGGTCCGCTGGCGGTTCCTTCAGGACGAAACCGCCCTTGGCACCGACCGGGACGATGACCGCGTTCTTGACCGCCTGCGCCTTGACCAGGCCGAGAATCTCGGTACGGAAGTCCTCCTGACGGTCCGACCACCGTAGACCACCACGCGCGACCTTGCCGAACCGCAGGTGCACGCCCTCGAACTTCGGTGAGTACACGAAGATCTCGTACTCGGGCCGAGGCGCCGGCAGATCCGCGATGGACTGTGGGTCGAGTTTGAACGCCACGTACGGCTTGGGCCGTCCGCTGGCGCCGCGCTGGAAGTAGGAGGTCCGCAGCGTCGCCTGGATCATGCCGAGGAAGGCGCGCAGGATCCGGTCGGCGTCCAGGCTGGGCACATTCTCCAGCTCCGCCTCGATACCGGTGACCAGTTCCCCGGCCGCGTGGTTGCGAGCCTCGGAGGTCAGTTGCAGCTCCGGGTCGAAACGGGTCTCGAACAACTGCACCAGCATTCCGGCCAGTTGGGGGTGAAGTCCCAGCGTGGTGGCCATGAAGGCGGGTGAGTGCACGTTGCCCGCCTGACGGAGGTAACGGGAGTAGGCGCGCAGGATGACGACCTGGCGCCAGGTCAACCCGGCCGTGAGGACCAGTTCGTTGAACTCGTCGGTCTCGGCTTCACCTCGCCACGACGCGGAGAAGGCGTTCTCCACAATCGAGCGGACCTTGGGAACGTGGATGGCCGGATCCGACAGCCGCAGCCCGAAGTCGTGAAGGAAGATGACACCGTCCTCGCGGTGGACTTCGTAGGGCCGTTCGTCGGCGACCTGAACACCCAGTGAGTGCAGTACCGGCAGAACCGCCGACAGCATCATGGGTTCGGCGAACCGGAACACCTTGAACCGCACGTCGGCGTCGCTCTTGCGGCGGCGGTAGAGGTGAAGTGCCAATTCACCGGGTTCGTCGACGAGTTCGAGCTTCGCGATGTCTTTGGCCGCCTCGAACGGCGAGTGACCGTCCTTATAGGTGTTTGAGAACGCCTTGACGTAGCGGTCGCACAACTCCCTGGACTGTTCGGTCCCCAGTTTGCGGTCCAGCAGGTTCTCGAAGTCGGCGTCCCAGGACCGGGTCGCCTCGATGAGTTCCCGCTGAATCGAGTCGTTGTCGATCTCGCCGGGCGGGTCTGCCGGGTCGGTGCGAACCGTCAGGTGAATACGCGCGAGCACCGAATCGGACACGTGGGTGGCGAAGTCCACGCCGACCCCGTTGAGCCGCTTCGACAGGATGTCCTGGATCTTCAACCGGTTGTCGGTGTTGAACCGGTCCCGGGGCAGATAGACCAGGCAGGAGATGAACCGACCGTAGGTGTCCTTGCGGGTGAACAGACGCAACCGGCGACGACCGGCCAGCCGCAGCACCGCCATCGCGGTGCGGTAGAGATCGTCGGTGCGGATCTGGAACAGCTCGTCGCGCGGGTAGGTCTCCAGGATCGTCATCAGATCCTTACCCGAGTGGCTGGTGGCGGGCAATCCGGATCGCTCCATGACCTCGGCGACCTTGCGCCGCACCACCGGCAGTTCCCTCACCGACGACAGGTAGGCCGATGAGGTGAACAGTCCCAGGAACCTGCGTTCCCCGACGACGTTGCCCTCGTCGTCGAAGATCTTGAAGCCCAGGTAGTCCATGTAGGCGTTGCGGTGCACGGTGGCACGCGAGTTGGCCTTGGTGACGATCAGCAACCGCTTCTCCAGCGCGCGTTCCCGCGCCGCCGGGTTCATCGCCGACAGGGGCTTGGGCACCGCCTGGTCGGTGCGCAACAGGCCGAGGCCGGTTCCGATCTCCGCCTCCAACGCGAGGCCCTCTTCGCTGTCGACCAGTCGATACTCCCGGTAGCCCAGGAAGATGAACTGGTCATCGGCCAACCAGCGCAGCAGGTCCACGGCGTCGCTGAGATCCTTGTCCGGCACCGGAAGTGTGTCACCGTCGGTGATGAACTCCTCGGCCAACGACAGTGCGGCCTGGCGCATCTTCTGCCAGTCCTCGACGCACTCGCGCACGTCGGTCAGGACACTGGCCACCTCGGAACGCACCTGTTGAGCGGCCGCGTCATCGCGAAGGCGGTCGATTTCGACGTGCATCCAACTCTCGTGGACGATCTCTCCGTCGGCATCGGGGTCGACGTCGACGGGCGCGGTCCGCAGCGCACCCATCACCTCTCGGCGAACCGTCACCTGCGGGTGCACCAGCAGGCTGACGTCGCGTTTGCGAGCGGTGAGCACCCCGGTGATCGAGTCGACCAGGAATGGCATGTCGTCGGTGACCACGTTGATCCGGGTCGGAGCGGGGACGGGGTTGCTTCCGTTGACCTCTCGCACTTCGGGAGTGGTCACAGAGATCTTGAGTTCACCGGGAAGCCGCTGTTGCGCGAGATCCCGGTGTTGTACCACGGTTTTGAACAGATCCCCCGGTGCTCGGCCCGCCAGGTCCTCGTCGGGGACGAACCGCCAATACAGCCTTACCAGTTCGGCCAGTCGCTCGTCCTCGCCGGCCAATTCGGCCGCCTCAGAAATCAGTCGCTCCCGGTTGGGCAGTTCCTCGTCGAATTCTCGTTCGTCGTCGTCTGCCACTATCGCCAACACTGTTACGCCAGCTCCCAAATGAATCCGTGCCCACGCCAGTGTGAGCACCGCGCTATGCAAGAGACTACGTGCGTTCGGCGAAAATCACACACCACGTCCGCCTTGGGTGGCACGTCACACCGCAACCCTTTACCCGATCGGGTGCCGGCACTAAACCAGCACATGAATCAACCCGTTTGAGCATATATCCGACACCCCGTGCCACCGGCGAGAGCGAACCGCGACACCCAAGGTGTCCTGAGTGGATTAGGAGAGGGCGCGAGTGAGAATGTCGACCAACGCGGCGGCGTATTCGCCGTCGGGGTCGTAGTCGGGATCGAACACGGTCAGTTCCATCCCCAGGCACTCCTCATAGGAGGAGAAGACCTCGATCAGTTGCTGCAGCTCACCGTAGGCGATACCGCCGGGGTCGGGGCTGTCGACGGCGGGCATGACCGACGCGTCGAGCACGTCGACGTCGACGTGAAGCCAGAAACCGGCGACCTCGCCCAGCACTTCGACCGCCCACTCGGCACTGCGAACCGCGCCCGCCGACCTCAGTTGCGGCACGGTACGGTGCGCGATTCCGGTCGCGGTCAACTCCATTCGGTGGGCATCAGAATCTCTGATGCCGAGCACCGCCACCTGCGTCGACTCGAAATAGGGACGGTGACCGTCGATATCGGTGAGATCCGGTTGTCCCCGGCCGGTCACCAACGCGAGGTCCTCCCCCGCCGCCGCACCCACATAGGGCGCATTGCCGGGATGACGGAAATCGGAATGACCGTCAATGAAGATCAATCCGATCCGGGAATCATCGCGTTTCGCGCGTCGCCGCATCGCCAAACCGGTACCCAACAGAATGGAACAATCACCGCCCAAAACCAGCGGCCATTCACCGGCGTCGACGATGGCTTCAACGCGATCGGCCAGACGTCGCGAATACTGCGCGATCTCGGCCGCCTGCGACACCCCTTCACCCGGCTGCCAATCCCCGGTGTCGAATCGGGGCGGAGTCAGACAGCCGGCATCCCGAGCCGACAACCGAGAGACCAGTCCTTGATCCCGCAACGCACCCGGCGCCTTGGCACAGCCAGGCACCGAGGTGGGCGTTGGTGGCCGCAAACCCAGATTCGAGGGAGCGTCCAGAATGGCAAGGCGTCTCACCGAATCAAGGTAACCACAATCGGGTTAGAAAAGCACGGCGGACAGTTTTCTGCGGGCATTGGTCACTACCGGGTCCTGCGGAGACGCTACCGAGAACAATTCCAAGAGGTGTTTACGTACCGTATCGCGCGTTTCGCCGGAATTGCGGGCCACCAATTGAATCAACCGATCATATGCGGCTTCCGCCTGACCGGAGATCACCATCGCGTCGGCGGCCAGCAACGCCGCCGAAACGTCATCGGGATCAGCCGCGGCCTTCGCCATCGCCGCCTCGATGTCGGCCTCACCGATACGACGCAGCAACCGGACCTGCGCGAGGCCCGCCTTGGCGTCGTCGTCGCCAGGGTTGTTGGTGAGGTACCGGTCGAACGCGGCCTCGGCGGCGTCGAGGTCACCGGCCTGCAACGCGGCCTCCGCGGCCTCCAGCTCCGGGTCGGCCGGCGTGGGCGGTGCCTCGCCACCGGCGGCCTCGATCAGCTTGCCGATCCACTGGCGCAACGCCGACTCGGGCTGGACGCCCTGGAACGCGTCGACCGGCCGTCCACCGACCACGGCGACGACCATCGGGATGCTCTGCACCTGGAAGGCACCGGCCAGCTGCGGGTTGGCGTCGACATCCACCTTCGCCAGGACCCACGATCCGTCACCTTCGGCGGCCAGCTTCTCCAATACCGGGCTCAGCTGCTTGCACGGGCCACACCATTCAGCCCAGAAGTCGATCACCACCGGGGTGTTGAGCGATCGCTCCAGGACCTCCGACTGGAAGGTGCCTTCGGTGACATCGATGACGGTGACCCCGCCCGAGCTCACGGGCGCACCGGCGGCACCGGCCTCGCTCGGCGGACTGGGTGCGGGGCGGGACTGGGCAAGCGACGACAGATCCACCGCACCGGCCAGCAGGCGCTGCGGGGCTTGACGAGGGTCGGACGAATTCATGTGCACAAGTCTTACATCGCTGTGGCCGAGGGGTCACCGGGGTCGGGATAAACTCGACATCTCGACGGGGGAAGTCGAAGGGGAACCGCATGTCGTTGAGCGTCCCGCAGCGGCGTGAGATGCTGCTCACTGCCGAACGCGAGCTGAGCAGACTGTCCAGACTGTTGAGCGAGAACGAAACCCGGATCACCGACGCGGCCGCCACCCTTCGCGCGATCCTCGCCGATGAGCAGACCTCCCCCGAAACGGCGCAGGCCGCCAGACAGGGCCTTCTCGCCGCGTCCTCGGGTATGTCGATCAACCGCAGGCAACGCCAGGGACTCATCGAGACCCGCGCCATGATCGCCGCCGCCGACGCACACCTCGACGACATCGACCGAACTCCCGATGATCTGCCCGAAACGTGACGGTGCCCCGCTCCGCCGGGCGGTCGGAGCGGGGCACCTCAACACCGGGCACCCGGTGGGGCGAACCAGGTGCCTCTCGGTTCTACCGAGGACACGCCCGGATCGACCAGGCGCGTCCTCGGTCAGGTGAGTGAACGGTGGGCGATCTGGGTGCGGGCCGCCGAGGTGCCGTCGGGCAAGACGGGATGAAACTGATCCGCCGACACCGGCGACGCGCCGTCGCGATCCAGGTGCCTCATTCGACGTTCCGAGTCACCCACACCACAACCGATCACCGGCCACTCACCGGGAGACGGTCACCAGCGAGGGGTCATAGACCCCCGACTTCACCGGCTCGCTTTCGGCTGCACTCCGGAAGCCGCCGTAGTAACCGTTGACCGTCGCGGCCTCACCCGCGCTCGGGTTGGGGTTGGTACACGACGTACCGGCGCTGCCACCCGACATCAGAATCGCGCAGTTGCCGTTGTAGTTGTCGGGCAGCCGGTGGCCGTGGCCGATCTCGTGGGAGACGATGCGCAACGCGTTGTGACCTGCGGCGACATCCTGGCTGTCAATGTAGATGGTGGCGCATCCGAGGCCACACGGGTACGCGCGGCTGCCGCCACCGGTGGTCGCGTAGATGACGATCGAGCCGTTGCTGGACGACACCATGTTCAGGTTGGGGACCGCGTTGTTCCAGATCTGCGCCGCCTGACTCGACTGCGACTGATATCCGTAGGCCGTGTAGTAAACGGTGGCCAGGTTCGGTGCGGGGTCGGCTTGGGCGGTCGCCGCACTCGCCATCTGGATTCCCGCCACGGCCAGAGCCGCGGTCGCGAGCGTCACCAGAATTCGTTTGATTCGGACATGAAGCATAGGTAACTCCTGTGTGTACTGCCGGTAGAGATGTGCCACACCACCAGACGTGGCGTGACAACTACCTTGCTAACCGCACACGATATCGATACATGGCAATATATGGCAATGAAAGGCCGTCCGGGAAGTTTGCCGCTTATTCGCTGATTCGACCGCTCCGAATCCACCGCCACCGACCGGCCGCCCACGGCGCGTAGCCGACCCAAGCCAGTTACATTGCGACACAATGGAAGCCCGATAATTCAGAGTTTGCGAACGCTGGCTACCATGTGCACTGCACCATGGTGGGTGCCCCGGAGGTAGCTTCCCGTCTACCCCGGCGCATCGTGCTCGGGCGACTATCATCCCCGTGCTGTCAGCCCGAGCCCCGCCCGGACGGCCTCTCCCGTTGGCCGTCCGGGCCTTTCTTGTTGGTTCAGGCACGTGTCTGGCGGCGTTGCGGTCCGGCTTGCCTACCAAAACCGTAGGCGGCACCGACCCACGCCTTGCCATACGCGCACCTGACCCCACAAGACCATTAGCCGGCGGAAGCCCGCGCCTCGCGACGTGAGGGGACCCCAGGCCATTGGCCGGCGGAAGCCCACGCCTTGCCTGACCGGGCACGACCGCTCGTCAACCGAGCGCCCCTCCTGCTCCGCAGCCCACCGGCCCTAGACCAACTGAGCCAACTGTGCGAAACCACGGCGCTTTGTCATACATCTGTGGTCGGTTATCAACGGGTGGTTTCGTGGCGAGGAGATTTCTGCGGGCAAGGCGGAGGAGTTGCGGGTACCGGTGGTGCTTGTGACGAGAAGACCGTGGTTCTGCGGGAAGATCCGTCTCACGAAACCACCTTCAGCCTGGATCGAGTCAACTGCTAAGGAGCACCATGTTCGCCGACAGCAAGGCATTCAGCGGGTTCTCGGTCGACGACCTCGCGGCCGCCGAACAGTTCTACGAGCAGGTGCTCGGGCTGCCGGTGACCGAGGAACACGGGATGCTGTTCATCCACTTGGCGGGTGACAAGGACGTCTTCGTGTACCCGAAACCCAACCACACGCCCGCGACCTACACGATCCTCAACTTCCCGGTCGACGACATCGACTCCGCGGTCACCGAGCTCGCCAACCGCGGAGTCACGTTCGACACCGGCGAGAACATCGACGACAAGGGGATCTATCGCGGTCGGGGACCGCTGATCGCGTGGTTCAAGGACCCGGCGGGCAACATCCTGTCAGTCCTCGAAAACGAATAACCAGCGCGGGCGACGTCGGAGGTCGCGGCTACATTCTTCCGATGGTCGAGGTTGCTCCGCTGTCCGTGATGATCCGTCGCTGGCTGCCCGGCTGGGTGGCCTGTCGTGGTCTGCCCGCCGCCGGAGAGGTCGACTCCGCGCTCGTCGCCACGCTCGATCTGCCCGGCCGGTATCGGGAGTACTTCGCGCTCGACGACGATGCCGTCGGCCTTCGACGCCTGACCGACCGGGTCACGAGCGATGAGCGGCCCGCCTGGCTCACCGTGCCGACCGGCCGACCCGACCTCACTCGCGCGCTGCTCGAACGCGGCGGGCTGGAGGTGTTCGGAGAGCCCGAAACCTTCATGAGCATCGAGTTGCGCAGGCAAACCTCCCGCCGGCCCGAGGCTCCCTACCGGTGGGAGACCACCCGCGACGGCGCGGTGCTTCGTGCCGTCATCACCGATGGAACCGGTCAGATCGCGGCGGAGGGCATGACCGGGCTGTCCGGTGTGGACGCGGTCCCCCACGCGATTCGCACCGACCCGGCGCACCGCCGTCGAGGACTGGGCAGCGTGGTCATGACCGCCCTGGCCGAGGCCGCGATCGGCGCGGGCGCCACCGCCGGACTGTTGATCGCCAGTCCGGCCGGGGCTCATCTGTATACGAAGCTGGGTTGGAACACCGAGGCGACCGTGTTGTCGGCTCGGGTGCCTATCGCGGGGTTATGCGGGGTTATCCCATTTCGGGGGAAGCTTCGACGGTTCCCAGGTCGGGTCCGGTCGGAAGTCGGTGAGCCTCCCGTCGAACGGGGCCGCCGCCGATTCGATCAGCCCGACGAACTTCTCGCCGCTGACCTGGATCTCGGTCGCCTCCGAGGCGGTCCAGAACTCGGGGTGGCCGGTCCGTTCGGCGAACTCGTCCTCGTCCTTCCAAGACCATGACCGGTCGGGCTCCACCCAGACGTCCAGCGCGTAATCACTTATGTCGATGCCCTGCGACCAGCGACGCATCGGAGATTCCAGGTTCACGTACCACCCGTAAAACTCGCCGTCGGGGTGGAAGAACCACCACACCGAGTTGCCCGGTTCCGGCAGTGTCAACATCAGGACACCACCACCGGTCCATTCCGACGGCGAGAGCATCAGGGCAGTGTTCTCCCGTTCGACCAGCGAGTACTTCCGCACCGACTCACCATCCAATGTGGTGCACCACATCGTCTGAGATCCCGGCCCGGTCCAGGTGAGCAGCCCCTCCGGCCCGTCACTGACTACCCGCGCGGTGGTGACGGCCCCAATGCGCCCGCCCCGACGAACATCCCGTCGCACGACCGTCTGTCCAACATCAAACGTCATCCCCCGAGTATGATCCCCCTTCGTCCTAAACCTCCGCATTCCACGATGGCCTTTTGGCGCCAGACGTGTGTCCCCATTGATAGGGGCCCTGTGCTCCTCGGCTGTCCCCACACAACGAGCAAACCGGATAGCGTTCTAACTCTGTGTGTCGCAAGCGTTCCAGAACACCGAAGCCTCGGAGTACGGGTTGCCTCAACGAAAACATCCACCCTTCGACCTCTCGTCACTATTTCTTGGTCTATACCTCGGCCTTGTCGGGAACTTGGTGACCGGCGATCCCGGCAACTGGTGGTACCCGTTTCATCTGATCCCTGAGATCGCGGGACGCCTTCTCATCCTCAGCATTGGCGTCATGTCGGCTTGGTATCTGCTCAGCTGGTTCCGCAGCCGCCGCACCAGACATTGGCGTTCCAACGAAAGTCCGTTCGCGGGTCTAGAACCGTTCACCGCTGACCGCGCGTCAGTCTTTTTTGGACGAGACCGGGAGATATCGGAAGTCCAGCAACGCCTGAACTCGAATGGTATTCCGATTCATCAGCGAGTGATTGCCATCGTCGGCCCGTCCGGCAGTGGGAAGTCATCGTTGGTGAACGCGGGCGTCATCCCACACCTCTCACCGACAAAATGGACGGTCGTGGGGCCGATCAAACCCAGCGGCCAGCCGTTCCGCAATATGGCCTGGGCATTGTCGAACCTGATACCAGGAGAGAGCGCAGAGCCCATCTGGTTGAGTCGTCAAACTAAGATCCTCCGAGAAGAAGGCTCAAAACTATTCAAGAGCGACACCACATCGCGGCCCGAGAACCTCGCCAATCTGCTGCGGGCCGCCCGTGGCAGCACCTCGCGTTTGCTACTCGTGATCGACCAGTGCGAAGAGCTCTTCACCCTCACTGCCGAAACAGAGCGCAACGCGTTTCTGGCGTTGCTTCACGCTGCCGTCAGTACCCAGCCTGAGGTCAGCCTGATTCTGACGGTCCGCACGGACTACCGATCTGCGTTCAGGGACACTCCATGGCCCAGCGTGATCAACCAGCCCTACCCGGTGACCTCATTGGATGCCAGTGGCCTGCGCAAGGTCATCACCATGCCGGCGTCGGCCGCCAACATGACCTTTGAGGATGATCTGGTCAACGCCATGATCGCGGACGCGACCGGCGACGGATCATTGCCGTTGCTCAGTCATCTTCTGCGTACCTTGCACACGAATGCCAAACAGGGCCACGTCACGTTCGAGGACTACGACCAAGCCGGCCGCGTCGCGGGTGCGATTACCGCCGACGCTGACCGTGTTTACGAGCAGCTGACTGACGTTCATGGTGCTGAAACGGTCGATCGTGTGCTCATCGATTTCCTCGCCTGGAACCAGGGCACGGCTGTCCTCCGTGAAGTGCCTCGACATGCGTTGCCACCCGAAGCATCCAGGATCGTTGACGTTTTTCGCGACAGTCGCCTCATCACCGATCTGCGTGACGGGAGCACCTCAGTGCTGGCCCATGACGCTCTGCTCCGCGAGTGGCGCACCCTCGAACGCCTTACCAGCCAACATCAGCAACAGCTTCGGACTCGTCAGTCCATAGAGCAACGTGCACAGGAGTGGCGTGACACCGGCTGTTCAGCTCACGAACTACTGTCGGGCCCCTCGCTGGTCCAGGCGATCAACTCAACCCCTGCTCTGACCCGGGAGGCTTCCGAATTCGTCGAAGCATCCCGACTGGCATTCATCCAGGACACGACCCGCGACGCGGAACGGGCATCCGATCTCGCGAGACAAACTCGGTTCAGTGATCGAGGACTGGCTCTCGCCATCGCGACGGCAGCCGTTGAACAGGCACCGGAGAGTGTCATCACCACCATGACACTGTGGGGGCTGACTGCTGAGCCAACGAGCGAGCGCATCGCGGCCGGACACACCGATGCCATCACGTCCCTGGTGTGGCTCGATGATGAGCACATTCGCACCGCGAGCAAGGATGGATCGGTCTGTACCTGGAACCTCGCGGGAGAACTGACTGAGTTTACCGGAGCGCCGATACTCGAAGACGCAGACAACCTACTGTCACCCAATGGACGCCTAGCGGCTGCAATCCACCCTGACGAGTTCAAATTGTGCGACATCGAGTCCGGAAAGACACTCGGGACCGGACCGTGGACAGTTCGCAGCAATACCGTGGCATGGTCTCCGGACAGCCAACGTTTCATCGATATCTCGCGGCAACAAGCTTTGATTGTCTCACCGGTCACGGACGAGCCACCTCGAAAGTTCAGCATTGAACGGGCTCATCAGGTTCAGTGGTCACCTGACGGGAAGATGATCGCTGTCTGGGGAACAGACGAACTAAGCATCCTGGATGTCCGAGGCTCGGTCCTCAAGAAAATTCATCATCAAGGAATCCATGATTTTGCCTGGTCTCCATGCGGTGGCGCAATCACCGCTATCACGAGCTTGGAGAAGTCCAGTCACTATAGGCTCACGGTCTGGGACTGGCAGAAGGACACTGAACGATGGGTGCGTGAATCTCCTGGTTTCAAGTCGATGGCATGGTCACCCGATGGTCGGTATTTGGTCAGTTCATCTATACGTGACTTTCGATCCAATGGCGACCTCACAGATCATCGTGCGCTGACCGTATGGAACACTCGGGACGGCTCGATCGTCGCCAATGGCGGCCCCAGTGAAGCACCCGAGTTCCTCGCGTGGTCACCGGATGGATCGAGAATCGCCACGGCCATCAGGCAAAAGACGCACGTCCACTCCCTGGACGACTTGGACCAGAGTCAGCGATGTCTACCGCCAACTCAAAAAGTCTCATGGTCCCCAGACCGATCTCGAATGGTGGGCGTTGGTCTTAGTGATCATCGTCTACGCATCCATGGCAAGGCTGTCGACGAGACTGTCGTAGCCCATCACTCACAGCTTCTGTCAGCGGTGTCATGGTCCCCGATCGGTGACCGAATCGCCGCAGAGTACTGGGATCGTGAGAATGACGTGAGATGGATGGGAATCCACGATAGTTCCGACCTGCGTCTACTGGCACGTCTCCGTGGAATCAATTTCATGACCCGAGACATCGCGTGGTCACCCGACGGGCGGTACCTCGCGATTGGAACTCATGACTTCTATCTCACGAGCCCTCGCATCAACTCGGTTTGGGACGTCCACAGTGGGGAGCGACTGGCAGTCATGACAGAGGAGCCAGCCTGGATCGCCGAGCCGCTGGCGTGGTCCCCAACCGGTGCGATCCTAGCGGGGGTATCTGCGAACGGCGAGCTACGTACATGGTCCCCGCATACTGGCGAGCTCCTCGGATCGATTCGAATCGCAGGCAGACAGACACCTAACGTTCGATTGGCACGTTGTCTGGAGTGGTCGCCGGATGGCAGTCAACTTGCCATGTCAATCGATAACGACATTCTGCTGTTCGACATGGATCGAATGCTCAGTGTTGGCTGTACAGAGCATTCCAGACCAATTGAGCAAATTCGTTGGTCGCCAGACTCTCTTTGTATCGCGAGCTCCGCTGAAGACAAGACGCTGCGCATCTGGCGAAGCAGCGACAAACGCCAGTTGGCAGTGATCGACCTCCCAAGCAGCGAATTGCACGATGACCTGTGGTGGGCTCCAGACAATAGTGCGCTGAGTCTCGCCACAAGAGACAATCGCCTCCACCGATGGAAGCTGAACCATCGAAAACAGACGCCTGATCTCGTCTCATCAGACGAAAGAAGGCTGTCGGATGATGAACGTCTTCGCTACGGCCTGGCGGTTCCTCACATCGATCCCCTACTTCTCCGAAGTCACGCGCAGCAACTCAACGAACCCGAACCAGCGGAAGCCTTTACCACCGACGAGCGCCCCTCATGACGACCACCCGCATCGCGACCAAGTTCAAGTATCCCGATCAGTTGGGGATGCGGTGGACTGAAGAAGTACTGGGTGAGGATGAATCCGGTGAGTGGGCGGTGATTCCGACTGGGTCACCGGTGCATTTGTCACGGGGGCGGGTCATCGAGTTCGGCTCGGATCAGCTGTTCTGCTATCCGCGCGACCGTTGGTGGGTCGCTCATTTCTGGGGTCCGAATCTGTCCATTCTGGTGCGTCAATCGGACGGCTCGGTTCAGCGTCAGGTCAAGGAACATCCCTGCTATGTCGACATGAGCACCCCGGCGGTCCGGACCGACGGCGGGATCTCCTTCACCGACTTGATTCTCGATGTCGTCGCCGATGAGGCCGGTGAGGTGACCGCGCTCGACGAGGACGAGTTGTCGACCGCGAACCTGCCGGGCGAATACCTCAGACGAGCCGAACACGCGTGCACCGAGGTGGTGTCCGCGATGCGCGAGACGTCGCCGCCATTCGACGACTCTGCCGACCGCTGGCGACGACAGATCGAGCGTTCGACTTTCAATGAGCCCATCGGATTTGCCCATACAACGGGCCGATCACTCGTTGAGCATGACAGCTCAGTGGCGCGGATCCACGCCACACACAAACTGCCCCCGGCAGAGGACGATTCCACCGAGGGCAGTTACGAAAGTGATTAGAACCGCGCGGGCTCCTGGTACTCGCCCCATTCCTCTCGGAACACGTTGCAGATCTCGCCGAGGGTGGCCTCGGCACGGACCGCGTCTAGCATCGACGGGATCAGGTTGGCGTCGG
>Ga0233365_1000561_pt1 | contig 16935 bp, 14 predicted proteins | sample ElkDunMinimDraft_27_FD_191535 | JGI IMG/M metagenome (GOLD analysis project Ga0233365, IMG submission 191535) | Fecal eukaryotic communites from dung pellets of Tule Elk in California, USA - Elk Dung C36 | ecosystem: Host-associated > Mammals > Digestive system > Large intestine > Fecal | place...
CCTGCGCTGGGAGCTCCTCGAGGGCCTCGTGCTGCTCGGTGCCGCCGACGACGCCGAGGTCGACGCGACGCTCGCCCAGGACGACACGGCCACAGGCCGGCAGGCTGCCGCCCGCGCTCGGGCGGCTCGCTCCACGGCCGAGGCGAAGGAGGCGGCGTTCGCCTCGATCGTCGACACGCCGGACGTCCCCAACGCGATCATCCGCTCCACCGCCGCGGGCTTCGTCCACGTGACCGACCCGGCCGTGCTCGAGCCGATGGTCGCGCGGTACGTCGACTCCCTGCTGTCCATCTGGGAGTCGCGCAGCTACCACATCGCCGAGGAGCTGATCGAGGGCCTGTACCCCGCGCCCTTCGCCTCGACCGAGCTCCGGGACGCGGTGCGCGGCTGGCTCGACGCCCACCCCGACGCTCCCGCCGCGCTGCGCCGCCTCGTCGTCGAACAGCTCTCCGACACCGAGCGTGCGCTCGCCGCGCAGACGGTGGACGCCTCCGCCTGACGATCCGGTGGCGCGCGCCCTTCGCGGCGCGCGCCACCGCGACGAGCGGAACGCGCCGCTCACCGATCTGCCTGCGTCGTCGTTCCTACGATGTTTTCCCTGGCCAGACCAGGGAGGGCCTACCGAGGAGCGACGACTGATGACTGACGACGTCACGACCCTGCGCCTCGACCTGACCGAGCGCCAGTTCGAGGCGCTCCGGGTTGCCGTCGGGTGGCGGTACCTGAACCTCGGGCTGGAGAGGCACGTGTCACCCCAGCGGGTCCACGAGACCGTGTTCGAGACCACGCGCCGCCTGGTGCTGCAGCCTGGCACCGAGGTGACCGAGTACCAGGCGAACGTCATCCTGGGATGCCTGTTCGCCCGCGTGGAGTTTCTCAACCTCGAGCTGAACGTCTCCGAGGGCCCCGGCCTGCGGCACGCCCTGATGTCCGAGGTCGAGATGCTGTGTGGGATCCTGGAACGGATCTGCGCCGCCTACTTCGACACCTTCAGGATGGGCGCCGGCGAGGACTCGGGCGGTGTGGCACGCCCCAAGTCCATCTGGCCCCTCATGTCCGACGGAGGCATCCACGAGGACTGGGCTGCGCTCGGAGGGTGACATGTCTCTGTTCGACTTCATCATCTCGGCAGTGCGCCGGCTGTCCGCCTGGCGCAGCAAGGAACGCACGGCCGAGCACCCCGACGAGTGGACCGCGGTCCGGCCGCACGAGGTGAGCACCTACCTCACCTATGCGTCCGCGCTCAAGCGCGGCGACCACGTCGTGAGCGACGGCCAAGTCCGTCAGGTCAACGACCTCGCGTTCCCCAGCCGCGAGGAGGTCACCGCCCACTTCGCCGACGGCGACGAGCACACCTACCGGCTGATCGACCGCGTGCAGGTCACCGTCCCCTGACCGGGGCTACCTCGCCGTGGCGACGGCGCGCAGCAGCGACCGCAGCCGCGCACTGTCGAACAGGTCCTCGAGGAGGACCAGGTTCCCCGAGGAGTCGCCCAGGGGCACCTTCCAGTTCGGGTACTCCTGGTCCGTCCCCGGCTGGTTCTGCGAGCGCCGCTCCCCCACCGCGTCGACCAGCTGCACGCCGACGAGGGCAGCGGGTGAACGCCGCAGGTACCGGTGCAGGCCCTCGACGATCTCGCGCTCCGACGGGTTGTCCCCCACGTAGCGGCGCTCGGCGAGCGCGAGCACGGCGGTGTCCCGTTCGGCACGGGCACGCTGCCGCAGCACCTGCGGGTCCTCGGTGAGCAGCCCCAGCCGCTCGCGCAGGTCCACGTGCTCGCCCGCGAGGTATCCAGCCGTCGGCGGCATGTCGTGCGTGCCGACGGTCGCGAGCGTCAGCCGGCGGTACTTCTCGGGCGGCAGCGGGCGGCCGTCGTCGTCCTTCTCGAACCAGAGCACGGACGTGCCGAGGACGCCGCGGTCGGCGAGGTAGTCGCGCACCCAGGGCTCGAACACGCCCAGGTCCTCGCCCACGACGACCGCGCCCGCGCGGTGCGCCTCCAGGCAGAGGATGCCCACCAGGGCCTCGTGGTCGTAACGCACGTAGGCGCCCGCCGACGCGCGTGCCCCGCCCGGGATCCACCACAGCCGGAACAGCCCCAGGATGTGGTCGACGCGCAGCGCGCCCGCGTGCCGCAGGACGGTGCGCAGCATGTCCCGGTAGGGCGCGTACCCGGCCTTCGCGAGCGCGTGCGGGTTCCACGGCGGCTGTGACCAGTTCTGGCCCTGCTGGTTGTACATGTCGGGCGGGGCGCCCACCGTCACGCCGCGCGCCAGCACGTCGCGCTGCGCCCAGGCGTCGGCACCCTCCGGGTGCACCCCGACCGCGAGGTCGTGCATGATGCCGACCTGCATCCCCGCCTCCCGCGCGACCCGCTGCGCCGTGCGCTTCTGGTCGTCGGCGACCCACTGGAGCCAGGAGTAGAACTCGACCCGTTCGGCGAGCTGCTCGCGCAGCGCCGCGACGGCCGGAGAGTCCGGGTCCAGCAGCTCGCGCGGCCAGTCGCGGCCACCCAGGTGCTCGGCGAGCGCGCACCACGTCGCGAAGTCGCGCAGGCCCTTGCCCTCGCCCTCGACGAACTCCTCGTAGGACGCCTGCCGGGCGGCGCGGCGAGGCGCGGTGAAGACGACCTCGAGCGCGGCCTTCTTGGCCTCCCACACGGCGTCGCGGTCGATCGGGCCGGGGTCGTCGGTGAGGTCACGGACCGGGTCGCCGGCCCACTCGACGAGCGAGCGGTCGGCCGCCGTCAGGTACGCGGTCTCGGCGATGTCCTCGACCCGCACGTAGATCGGGTTGAGGAACCGCCGGCTCGTGGGCAGGTAGGGCGACGGCGTCATGGGCGTGACCGGCTCGGCGGCGGCGAGCGGGTTCACGGCGATGAAGTCGGCCCCGGCCTTGTGGGCCATGAGCCACGCCAGGTCGGCCAGGTCGGCGAGGTCGCCGAAGCCCCAGGACGTCCGCGAGCGCACCGAGTAGAGCTGCACCAGGACGCCCCAGGCCTGGCCACCCTCGATGCTCTCGGGCAGGGTCAGGCGGCGCGGCGTGACGACGAGCGTCGTCGTCGTCTCGTTGCCCTCGGTCAGGGCGTGCAGGCTGTGCCAGCCGAGCGGCAGGTCCGCCGGGACGGCGAACGTCGCCCGGCCCACCCGCCGGCCGTCGACGTCGCGCGGCGTGACGAACAGGTCGACCTGGTCGAGGTCGCGCCGCGGGCGGTGCTCGTGCGGGCGCGCCGTGGGCTCCGCGCCGTCGATCTCGGTCCAGACGTGGACCGACGCACCGTCGGTGACGTGCACCGGGATCTGTGCCATGTCGCCCTGGCGGACGACGACGGTCGGCGGCAGCACCGAGCGCCACTCCTCGTCACGCACGCGCTGCAGGCTCAGGGACACCTTCTGCGGCGAGGCCGCAGGTACGCCCAGTGCCTCGAGGACCGCCACGAGCGTCGACGCCCGAACCCGCTCGGTCCCGCCGCCGAACATGTGGTGCTCGGGGATCACCCCGTGCGCGACGGCGAGCTCGAGCAGCTCGGCGGGCACGTCGTCGGTGGTGGTCTTGTCCTCGGTCACGGGACGATCCTGCCATCACCCGAGGTACGGGGCAGTCCACCCACGCGGTACCTGCGGGGTTCGGCCGGTGTGGGCCGCATGCTCGAGGGTCCGGCTACGGTGGTTCATCGTGATCGGAACGCACCACGCCCCCTCGTCGCTGACCGCCGTCCTGCCGCGCTCGACCCCTTCCCCCGAGTCGACGCCGTCGGAGAGCGGCTTGGACGAGCTCGGTGACGCCGCGGGCAAGGTGGCGTTCGACTTCTGGAAGTGGTTCATCGACTGGCCGCTGCAGATCATCCTGATCCTGTTCTTCGGGTCGCTGCTGATGTTCGTCCTGCGCCGCGCGATCGGGCACGTGACCGAGCGCATCGCGAACGGAGCCACCCGGGCCACCGGATCGGGCGTCGAGCAGAAGAAGAACCGGCTCTCCAAGGTCGCGGCGCTGGAGGACGCGCTCGCCCTGGCCAACCCGGTCGCGAACGAGCGCAGGGCTCAGCGCGCCAGGACGGTCGGCTCGGTGCTGCGGTCCACGGCCAACGTGGTCGTGGGCACGGTCATGGTCCTCATGATCCTCGCGGCGCTCGGTACCAACGTGGCGCCGCTGCTCGCGTCCGCCGGCGTCGTGGGCATCGCCGTCGGTTTCGGGGCCCAGAGCCTCGTCAAGGACTTCATCTCCGGCGTGTTCCTGCTCATCGAGGACCAGTTCGGCGTGGGCGACGTCGTCGACCTCGGTTCGGGCGCCGTGGGCACGGTCGAGGAGGTCGCCCTCCGGCTCACCCAGGTACGCAGCTTCGACGGCACGCTCTGGTACGTCCGCAACGGCGAGATCCTGCGCGCCGGGAACCGCACCCAGCAGTGGGCCAGGGCCGTCGCCGAGGTGCCCGTCCCCCGCGACGCCGACATCGCGACGGTGCGCACGGCGCTCGGGCACGCGGCCGACGCCGTCCGTACCGACCCAGGGATCGCCCCGGCGCTCATGGAGGCCCCGTCGGTCCGGGGCGTGGACGCCGTGAACGACTCGACCATGCTGTTCACGCTGCACGTCCAGGTGCGGCCGGGGAAGCAGTGGGAGGTCTCGCGCGCACTCCTCAGTGCCGCGCAGACGGCGCTGCGGTCCGCGGGCATCCCGCGGACCGATGCCGTCGACGCCGCCGACGCCGCCGACGCGGCAGCCGAGACCCGCTCGGACGACGCCCGGTCGCAGACCGCCGTCGACGAGGCCGAACGCGAGCGACGGGACGACGCCGACCGGGCCTGACGACCGGCTCGCGAGCCGGTCGCCGGGCCGCTCGGGCAGACTCGGGCCGGCCTCAGGCCAGCAACGTGTCCATCTCGGCCGCGAGGTTGTCCGCCTCCGGCCCGACGATCACCTGCACCACGCGACCAGAACGGACCACCCCGAAGGCGCCGGACTGCTTGAGTCCCGGCTCGTCCACCAGCGACGGGTCCGTCACCTGGACGCGCAGCCGGGTGATGCACGGTTCAAGCTCGACGACGTTGGTGGTGCCGCCGAGCGCCGCAAGGATGTTGTCCGCCTTGCTCATTCGGTGTCTCCTGTGTGGATGCGTCGTTGCAGGGCCCTGCCCAGCCTAGCCCGTCCACGCGGGGGGCCGCACCGGCTGCGCCCGCTGCACGGGCTGCGGACGATGTCTGGGAAGATGTCCCGGTGAGACCCGACTCCTTCTTCGACGACGTCGGGGGCCATGACACCTTCGTCCGCCTCGTCGACGCTTTCTACGACGGCGTGGCCTCGGACGACGTGCTGCGGCCCATGTACCCCGAGCAGGATCTCGGCCCGGCGAAGGAGCGCCTGACGCTCTTCCTCGAGCAGTACTGGGGCGGCCCGACGACGTACAGCGAGCAGCGCGGTCACCCGCGGCTGCGGATGCGCCACGCGCCGTTCAAGGTCAACCCCGACGCCCGTGACCGGTGGCTGGCGCACATGCGCACCGCCGTCGACTCGCTCGGGCTCGCCCCGATCCACGAGGCGCAGCTCTGGGACTACCTCGAGCGGGCGGCATTCAGCATGATCAACACCTTCGAGGAGTAGAGCGTGACCGAGCGAGCGACCGACGCCCCCCTGACCGGGACGGCGTCCGGCATCCCCGACGCGCTCGACCGGCTCCTCGACGCGCTCGACCTGCGCGAGATCGAGGGCTGGGGCCCGCGCGGCGAGGACGACCTGTGGCGCGGCACGAGCGTGCCCGGGCCGGGGCGGCGCGTCTACGGCGGCCAGGTGCTCGCGCAGGCGCTCCTCGCGTGCGGGCGCACCGTCGACGGCGACCGGCTGCCGCACTCGATGCACGCCTACTTCCTGCGCGAGGGCGCCATGGACGCGCCCATCGACTTCGCCGTCGAGCGCCTCCGGGACGGCCGCTCGTTCAGCGCCCGCCGGAGCCACGCGATCCAGAACGGCAAGCCCATCCTGTCGCTCACGGCGTCGTTCCAGGTCGACCAGCCCGGCTACGAGCACGTCACGCCCGTGCCGGACGGCATCCCCGCCCCGGAGGACGTGCCGAGCGCGATCGAGCAGCTCGGCAGCATCGACCACCCGGCCGCGCGGTTCTGGTCGCACGAGTCGGCCTTCGACCTGCGCCACGTGGGCGGCTCGCTCTACCTCGGCCCCGACCCTCAGCCGCGGCCGCACCAGCTCGTCTGGATGCGCGCCCGGCACACGATCGGCTCGGACGACCAGCTGCTGCACCGCGCGCTGATCGCGTTCGGCTGCGACCAGGTCATGCTCGAGCCCGTGCTGCGGCAGGCCGGCAAGTCCTGGTTCGACGTCGGTGGAGCCGTGCCCATGGCGAGCCTCGACCACGCGATGTGGTTCCACCGCGACGCGCGTGCCGACGAGTGGCTGCTCTACGTCCAGGAGTCCCCCGGTGCGCAGGGCGGGCGCGGTCTGGGCCTGGCGCGCGTGTACTCCCGCGAGGGCCGGCTCGTGGCCAGCATCGCCCAGGAGGGCATGGTGCGGCTGGGCGGTTGAGCCCGGTAGCCCGGTAGCTCACCGGCCGCGAACCGCGCGCGCCGTGCGTGCGAACCGCTGCGCGGTGACACTGTCGCCGTGCCCAGGCTGCGACGAGTCTCCGTGTCCTCCCCGGGCTACGGCCGCCGTCGGGCGGGCCGTGGCTGGGTCTTCCTCGACGTCCACGGGTCGCCCCTGCGCGACGAGGACGAGCTCGCGCGCTGCCGCCGCCTCGCCGTCCCGCCGGCCTGGCGCGACGTCTGGATCTGCCGCTTCCCCAACGGCCACATCCAGGCCTTCGGGTACGACGACGCCGGTCGCGGCCAGTACATCTACCACGAGGCCTGGACGGAGCGGCGCCGCCGGCTCAAGCACGACCGCGTCCTCGACGTCGGGCGCCGCATGCCGGCCGCGCGCCGCCGGGTGGCGCGCGACCTCGAGCTGCCGGGCATGCCCCGCGAGAAGGTCCTGGCGCTCGCGTTCCGGCTGCTCGACCTCGCGTACTTCCGTGCCGGGGGCGAGATGTACGCGAAGAAGAACCGCAGCTACGGCCTGGCCACCATCCGCAAGGAGCACGCCCGGGTGCGGCGCGACGGCTCGGTGCACTTCCGGTACCCGGCCAAGTCGGGCCAGGTGCGCGACGTGCTCGTCGACGACGCCGACGTGGCCCAGCTGGTGACGATGCTCAAACGGCGCCGGGGCGGCCTCGAGCTCCTCGCGTGGCGCGAGCGCGAGAGCGACGGCGTCATCCGGTGGCGCGACGTGACCAGCGCGGACGTCCAGCAGTACGTCAAGGACCAGCTCGGCGAGGACGCCACGCCCAAGGACTTCCGGACCTGGCACGCGTCGGTGCTCGCCGCGCGGGCGCTCGCGGACGCCGGTGCGGCGCCGTCGTCGGCCCGCGCCCGGCGACGGGTGGTCACGGACATCGTGCGCGACGTCGCGGACGAGATCGGCAACACCCCCGCGGTCTGCCGCAACTCCTACATCGACCCCCGGATCTTCGACCTGTGGGAGCGCGGCGAGACGATCGGCTCCACCCGGTCGCAGGCCCGCGCCGAGCGCGAGCTGCTCGAGCTCCTGTCCTGAGCCGCGCCGTCAGCGACGCCGGAACGTGAGCGGCTCGCCCGCGTACGGCGCCCACGTCTCACGCTCGGCGGGCGTGATGCGGCGCGGCCGGTCGGTCGCCGCGTCGATCAGCACGATCGTCGTGGTCGCCCGCACGTACGGCGCGTCGCCCGACGCCGGACCGGTGCGCGGGAAGCCGCCCGGCACGCCGTCGTGCACCTCGTAACAGACCTCCAGGCTCGCGCCGCCGAGCTTGCCGATCCACATCTCGACCCGCACCGGCGTCCGCGAGAAGGCCAGCGGGCGCAGGTACTCGATCTGCTGCCCCGCCACGAGCGTGTGGGACTCGCCGTGGGGGCCCGTGTCGAGGATCGCCGTGGGCCACGCGTCACCGTCCACCGCCTCCGCATGCCGCCAGAAGGCCGTGATCCGCGCGTCCTCGAGGAGGCGGAACATCGCGACGTTGTTGACGTGCTGGTAGGCGTCGAGGTCGGACCAGCGCAGCGGGACCGGGACGTGGAGGCGGATCATGGCCGCCATTGTGCCCGCCGTCGTCAGGACGCCGCGATGGCCGCCGCGGCCCGGCACCGGGCCAGGGCCGAGAGCTCCTCGCCGACCGGGAGCCGCACCAGCCCGTCGGCCACCCGCGCGACCGACTCGCGCAGCCGCTTGCGCGCCCGCGCCGCGCGTCGTCGGGCACCGACCGCGCCGAGCGCCCGCGCCAGCACCGCGACGAGGATGCCGCCCACCACGCCCGCGGCGACGAGCGCGGTGGCCCACGGCAGCTCGAACACACCACCACCCCCCGCCTGGCCGAGGTCGAGCGTCAGCACCGGCATCGGCAGCGGCGGGAGCTGGAAGTAGCTGAGCAGGAACGCGACGCCGAGCCACAGCATGCCCACGACCGCCGCGGCGAGCAGCAGCCACTGGAGCGCGCCGACCCACCGCCACCACAGCGGGCGGCGGGCGGCCTCGAGCTGCGTGCCCGCGACGGCCTGGTCGAGGGCGTCCGGCAGCCGGTCGATGCCGTCCTGGCCCCGCCGGCGCGCGGCGAGCACCCAGGCGTCCGGCGCACCGCCGGTCGCCTGCTCGATGTACTGCCGGACGGCCGACGCCGCGGCCGCCCGCACCGAGGGTCCGCTCGCGGGCAGCGAGGTGCGTGCGAGGTCGGGCCGGTCGGTGGGCACGCGGCCGGCGTCGCTGCGAAGGCCCAGGCGCCGCAGCGGGTCGGGACGGAAGCGTCCCAGCCACCGGGTGACCGGCCAGCCCGTCGCGGCGCGCGCGTCCCGGGCGGCCGAGCGCCGGACGGCGTCGACGACGGTCGGGACGCCGGCGGCGGCCTCGAGTGCGTCGACCAGGCCGGACCTGGCCCGCTCCCCCGCCCGGTCGGGCGGCACCTGGCCGCACGCCTCGACGATGCGGCGCCCGGCGGCACGCTCGTCGCCCGCGAGCCGCGCGGTCGCCGCCTCGCGGCGCTGCGCGGCGTCCGCGAGCAGCGCGCGCAGCTGCACGATGCCCTGCCCGGTCTTGGCCGAGATCCCGAGCACGCGTGCACCGGCGAGGCCGTCCTCGGCCAGGAGCCGCCGGAGGTCGGCCAGCATGGCGTCGACGTCGGCCGGCGCGAGCCGGTCGATCTGGTTGAGCGCGACCACGACCACGTCGCTGCGCCCGGCGAGCGGGCGCAGGTAGCGCTCGTGGAGGGCGGCGTCGGCGTACTTCTGCGGGTCGACGACCCAGACGAGCAGGTCCGCCCGCTCGACCAGGCGCTCGGCGCGCACGCGGTGCTCGACGACGACCGAGTCGTGGTCGGGAAGGTCGAGCAGCACCAGCCCCGTGGTGATGCCGGCCGGTGTGCGCTGGCGTCGGAACAGGCCCCGTGCGCCGCTCGGCGCCGCCTCGCCGTCGGGCTCGGCGGCGGCCGGCGCACGCATCTCGTGCCGCCGCCGCACCTCGAGCCAGTCGAGCAGCGGGTCGGCGCCCGCTCCCCACACCGCGGCGAGCGCGTGCGACGTCGTCGGGCGCTGGATGCCGACGCCCGCGAGCGCGTCGTCGGAGATCGCGTTGAACACGCTGGACTTGCCCGAGCCGGTGGCGCCCGCGAGCGCGACCACGGTGTGCTCCGCCGACAGCCCGCCGCGCTCCCGCGCGCGCGAGGCGACCGCGCGGGCGTCGTCGAGCAGGTCGCGGTCGAGCCGGCCCTCGCCCTCGGTCACGGCGGTCTCGAGTGCTGCCGTGCGCTCGGCGAGCTCGATCTGGCTCACGAGTCGGTGTCCTTGCGGCCGAACAGACGCTCCCAGAGCCCTGGGCGACGCTCGGCGGGCTCGGCGGTGCCGGGCGCGCCCGGCGCTGCCTCGCCCGCGTGCGAGACCTCCTCGGGGCCCGTCGGCGGCCGGAACGTGCCCGCGCCTCGCAGCAGTCCGCCGCTCCACGGGCGGGTCGACCCGCCCTCGTCGGCCGGGCGCGCGACGCGCTCGTCGCGCGCGGCCCGCTCGACGGCGCGCGCTGCGTCACGTACGCCGCCTCCGCCGGCGGTCTCCGTGCCGAGCGCGTCGAGCTGTGCGGTGTAGCGGGCGGCCTGCCCCTGCAGGACCGAGTCGACGCGCGCGGTGAGCCGCTTCTTGGCCTCGGCCGCGAGCCGCCGCACGGCGTCGTCGCCGAACACGGCCTCGAGGACCTTCTGGGCCACGATCGCGGTGCCGCCCGCGATGCCGATCTCCGCACCGGTCAGGCCCGCGGTCGAGGCGAAGACCAGGACCATGAGGCTCACTCCCAGGGCGTTGATCCCGAACGACAGGGCGCGCGCGGTGCCGCGCTTCTCCTCGCCCTGCTCCCGGACCAGGGCCAGCACGTCGCCCTGCCAGCCACGGATCTGCTCGTCGACCTGGTTGCGCAGCCCTGACGAGGTGCGGGACAGCCCGAGCCCTTGGAGCAGGGGTGCCCCGGCGACGTCGCCCTGCCACGACTCGTAGGTGCGCTCGGCCGCCTGCTCGGCGGCGTCGAGGATGACGGACTCCAGACCGTGCGCGATCGCCTGCTCGACCTGCGGCGCCTGCGAGGGCTTGCCGCGGAAGAACGCGGCGATCGCGTCGCGCACCCTGCCCACGCCCGCCTCGACCGACCGGAAGAACTCGCCCGTGCCCACGAAGTCCTGCCAGCGGGCCAGGACCTCGCCGCGCAGCAGGACGCCGTCCGACGTCGCCGCCTCGACCTGCCGCAGCGCCTCGGCATGGTGGCGCTCGGCGGCCTCGCGCAGGCGCGCGTCGGCGGCCTCCTGGGCGTCCGCCGCGTCGGCCAGGTGGACCGCTCGGCGCACCAGGTCGTCCACGACGCCGTCTCGCGTGGCCGCGATGACGCGTGCCCGCGCCTCCGGGTCCCCGCCCAGGCCCGAGAGCCAGGTCGCGAGCTCGGCGATCACGGGCTCGGGCAGGAACCCGTCGACCAGGGCGCCCGCACCGGACTCGTCGACCTCGGCGATGACGAACAGCCGCGCGTCGTCCAGACCGTGCTCGGCCATGAGCCGCCGCAGGTCGTCGGCCACGGCCTCGGCGCCGGGATCGACCCGGTCGAGCACCATGGCGACCTGGGCCCGGCGGGCGGACGCCTGCACGAGCAGGTCCCACGGGACGGCGTCCGCGTAGCGGGCCGCGGTCGTGACGAAGAGCCACAGGTCGGCGGCACCGAGCAGCTGGGCCGCGAGCTCACGGTTGGCGGTCTCGACCGAGTCGATGTCGGGGGCGTCGAGCAGCGCCAGGCCCTGCGGCAGCGAGTCGCTGGCGACGAGCCGCAGACCCCGCCCGGATGCCGCGCCCGAGCCTTCGGGGGCACCCCGTTCGGCCTGCGCGCCCTGGGTCGTGACGCGCGAGAGGCCCGGGAGCACCCTGTCGGTCGTGAACCAGCGGGCGTCGAGGGGGTGGTGCACGAGCACGGGGGCGCGCGTCGTGGGGCGCAGCACGCCGGGCGCCGACACGTGCTCGCCGAGCAGCGAGTTGACGAGCGTCGACTTGCCCGCGCCCGTCGACCCGCCGACGACGACGAGCAGGGGCGCACGCTCGGCGCGCAGGCGTGGCAGCAGGTAGTCGTCGAGCTGGTCGACGGCCCGGGCCAGGTCTGCACGCGCCGACGACGCGCCGGGCGTCTCGAGCGGGAGCCGCAGAGCGCCGAGCCGCGCGCGCAGCAGGTCGAGCGCGTCGATCAGCGCGGCCGTCCTGGCGTCGGAGGCGAGCGCCGCGTTGGCCGTGACGGGTTCGCCCTGAGGCGACGTGCCTGCGAGGTGGCGGCCGAGCTGACCCGGGTCCGCGGGCTGCCCGGGGTCGGGCTGGCGCGGGACGTCGTCGGGCTCGGTCATGGGCCCAGTCTGCCCACTGCGGACGATCCACGCAGGTCAGCGAACCAACGCCCCCCGGTGCGGATGCAGTCGTGGCCCGGTTCTCGGCAGAGAACCGGGCCACGACTGCATCCGCCGACAGGGTCAGTCGCGCGTGAGCTTGCGGTAGGTCACGCGGTGCGGGCGTGCCGCGTCGGCACCCAGGCGCTGGACCTTGTTCTCCTCGTAGGACGCGAAGTTGCCCTCGAACCAGTACCAGTTCGCCGGGTCGTCCTCGGTGCCCTCGTAGGCCAGGATGTGCGTGGCCACGCGGTCGAGGAACCACCGGTCGTGCGAGACGACGACGGCGCAGCCGGGGAACTCCAGGAGCGCGTTCTCGAGCGAGCCCAGGGTCTCGACGTCGAGGTCGTTGGTGGGCTCGTCGAGGAGCAGCAGGTTGCCGCCCTGCTTGAGCGTGAGCGCCAGGTTGAGGCGGTTGCGCTCACCACCCGAGAGCACGCCCGCGGGCTTCTGCTGGTCCGGGCCCTTGAACCCGAACGACGCGACGTAGGCGCGCGACGGGATCTCGACGTTGCCGACCTTGATGAAGTCGAGCCCGTCGGACACGACCTCCCACAGCGTCTTCTTCGGGTCGATGCCGCCACGCGACTGGTCGACGTACGAGACCGACACCGTCTCGCCGATCTTGAGGTTGCCGCCGTCGAGCGGCTCCATGCCCACGATCGTCTTGAACAGCGTCGTCTTGCCGACGCCGTTGGGGCCGATCACGCCCACGATGCCGTTGCGCGGCAGCGTGAAGCTCAGGCCGTCGATGAGCAGACGGTCGCCGAATCCCTTGCGCAGGTCGGAAGCCTCCAGGACCAGGCTGCCCAGACGCGGGCCGGCCGGGATCTGGATCTCCTCGAAGTCGAGCTTGCGCGTCCGCTCGGCCTCGGCCGCCATCTCCTCGTAGCGCTGCAGACGCGCCTTCGACTTGGCCTGGCGGCCCTTGGCGCTCTGGCGCACCCAGTCAAGCTCGTCCTTGAGGCGCTTGGCGAGCTTGGCGTCCTTCTTGCCCTGGACCTCGAGGCGCGCCTGCTTCTTCTCCAGGTAGGTGGAGTAGTTGCCCTCGTAGGGGTACAGACGGCCGCGGTCGACCTCGCAGATCCACTGCGCCACGTGGTCGAGGAAGTACCGGTCGTGGGTCACGGCGAGCACGGCGCCCGAGTAGGAGGCGAGGTGCTGCTCGAGCCACTGCACGGACTCGGCGTCGAGGTGGTTGGTGGGCTCGTCGAGGAGCAGCAGGTCCGGCTTCTCGAGCAGCAGCTTGCACAGCGCCACGCGGCGGCGCTCACCACCCGAGAGCACCTTCACGTCGGCGTCCGGCGGCGGGCACCGCAGCGCGTCCATGGCCTGCTCGAGCTGGGAGTCGAGGTCCCACGCGTCGGCGTGGTCGATGTCCTCCTGCAGCGTGCCCATCTCGGCCAGCAGCGTGTCGAAGTCGGCGTCGGGCTCGGCCATGAGTGCCGAGATCTCGTTGAAGCGGTCGAGCTTGCCCTTGATGCCGGCCACCGCCTCCTCGATGTTGCCGAGGACCGTCTTGTCCTCGTTGAGCGGCGGCTCCTGCTGCAGGATGCCGACGGTGAACCCGGGCGCGAGGCGCGCCTCACCGTTCGACGGCTGGTCGAGCCCCGCCATGATCTTGAGGATGGTCGACTTGCCGGCGCCGTTGGGACCGACGACGCCGATCTTGGCGCCGGGAAGGAAGTTGAGCGACACGTCGTCGAGGATGACCTTGTCGCCGTGCGCCTTGCGCGCCTTGTACATGGAGTAGATGAACTCAGCCACTTGCTCTGCTTCCACCGTTCGGTTTCGCGCGGGGATGGGATGCCAGCGGGCATGCTGGAGGACCGGCTTCGAGGCCGGTCCCCCAGCCTACGCGACGACACCCCTCACGCGCGGACGTGCGTGTCCTCGAGCAGGTCCGAGAGCTCTCCCTCGAGGTCGCCCGGTTCCTCCTGCTCGACTCCGGGCATGCCGTCGGCGGGCGGCACCGCGGGCGGTGCCGTGGTGGGCGGCGCCCCGGTGGACCACGGGTCGTCGGCCTGCACGCCGGGACCGCCCTCGGCGCCGCGCGCCGTGGCCGGGGCCCGGTCGATCACCGGCGCGTACCGGGCGACGCCGCGCGTGGCGTCGGGGCCCACGTGCTGGGCCTCGACCACGAGCTTGTAGCGCTGCTCGGGGACCGTGGTGGTGGTGCCGTCCGGGAGCGCGAGCTCCCGGTCCGACGTCCACTCGTCGACCACGAGCCGGCCCGTGACGATCACCGGGTCGCCCTTGCGCAACGAGTGCGCGACGTTGCGCGCCTTGTCGCGCCAGGTCTTGACCGTGAACCACAGCGTGGCCCCGTCGGCCCACTGCCCTGTCAACGGGTCGCGCACCCGGCGGGTGCTGGCCATGCGGAACGTGGACCACTCGGTGCCGTTCTCGGACATCGACAGCACCGGGTTGGTCCCGACGTGCCCGACGACGGTGACGTTGACGTCGCTCATGCGTCCTCCTGGGTCTGCGGCCGGCGGACGCCGGCCTGGGACGCCCAGGATCAGGCGCGAGCGGTACGGGGCTCCTCCCGAGCGGCCGGTTCTGTGGAGGACTGCGAGAGGTCGCCGGTTGTGGGCAGCTTCAGCGACCCGGTGAGCGGCGTCGACTGCGGCACCTCGCGCGCCGCGACCGCAAGCTCACGCACGCGGCGATGCTCGCCGAGCAGCCGGTTCGTCGGCTCGCCGAGACCCTCGACCAGGACGCGCTCGAGCGCCGCCCGGCCCTCCTCGACGACCGCGTGCTCACGCCGTCGGGCGACCGACCGCCGCACGGTCGACGCCGACGCGTAGAGCGCGACGGCGGCCAGCGCGAGCACGCCCGCCACGACCGCCAGCACCACGGGCCAGGGCTCGGCGAGGTCGAGCACGCCGGTCAGGGCGAGCACCGCGGCCAGGCCGACGAGCAGCGCCAGCCCGCCGGCAGCGAACGCCGACCGGCGCAGGGGCCGGGCAGACGCCGGCCCGCGGGTGTCGAGCGAGATGCCGCGCAGCCCGCCGGCGACCGCGGTGCGGAGCTGGTCGGCGCTCGACACCGACTCGGCCAGCGAGCGCTGCCAGCCGGCACGCAACGACGCCCCGGCCCGGGTGAGCCACCGTGAGCGCGACAGCGCGATCGCGTCGCGGTCCGGCGGCGGGAACTCGGGCATGCCGTAGCCGTTGCGCACCGCGGCGCCCACCTGTGCCGCGACGGCGTCGAGCCCGGTCGCCTCGACGAGCGCGCCGAGCTCGCGCTCGACCGCGGGACCGGTCTGCCACGGCACCTCGGCCGCCGTCTGCGACAGCAGCAGCGTGGCCGCCGAGTCGAGCTCGGCCGCTGCCCGGCCCGCCGCGACCGAACGCCGGGCACAGGCCTCCTCGAGCAGCTCGTACACCTGGGCGAGGCCCTCACCCGTGCGCGAGGAGACGGCCTGGACGTAGACGCCCTCGAGGCCGTCGTCCTTGAGCAGGCGGCGCAGGTCCTGCAGCAGGTTCTCGCGCTGCCCGGGCGGCACCGTGTCGACCTGGTTGAGCAGCACGACCATGGACGACTCGGTGCCCACGGACTCCTTGAGATACCCCGAGTGGAGCGCGTCGTCGGCGTACTTCTGCGGGTCGACGACCCAGACGAGCAGGTCGACGAGCGGGAGCACGCGATCGACGACCTCGCGGTGGGACGGCTCGATCGAGTCGTGGTCCGGCAGGTCCAGGAGCACGAGGCCCGTCAGCTCGGCCTCGTCGGCGTCCAGCTCGCCGCTCTGGGTGATGCGGCGCTCGCGCTCGACGCCGACCCAGTCGAGCAACGCCTCGGCGTCGTCGGACCACGAGCAGGCCGTGACGCGCGCGGTCGTCGGCCGCTTGACCCCGACGTCGGCGAACGACAGCCGCGAGATCTTGTTGAACAGGCTCGACTTACCCGAACCGGTGCCGCCCGCGAGCGCGACGACCGTGTGGTCCACTCCGAGCGACAGGCGTTCGCGGACGCCCTCGACCGCGCCCGCGACACGGCGCGACGTCGCGTCGTCGAGCCGCGGCCCCGCGATCGAGAGCGCCTCGGCGAGATCCTGGGTGCGCGCACGGAGCGTGGTGTCGTGCGACGTGCCTGTGGGGGCGGCGGCCGTCATGTCATCCTCCTGAGCTCGGCGAGCCGCACGCGCAGCCCGGCGGCCGCCTCGGCGGCGAGGTCGGGGGCGTCGAGCGCGTCGAGCACGGCCTGCACCTCGGCGTCGACGACGGCTGCGGCGCGGTCGGCGAGGTCCTCGCGCAGCGCCGTGACGGGTGCGACCGCCAGGTCGCCCAGCACCCGCGCGAGCAGTCGCGTCGCGTCGTCGCTGCCCGCGGCGGACGCGAGCAGGAGCGTGGCGAGGCCGCGCGGCCCGAACGCCTTGCGGGCGGCCTCGACGCGCTTGGTGGACACCGGGTCGGCGGTGCCCGGCATGGCGGCCGCGAGCTCGTCGGAACGCCCGACCCACTCGGCGACGATCGGCGGGACCGCCTCCTCGCGGGCGGTCGCGCGCGCCGCGCCGTGGGGGGCGACGTGATCACCGCCCGGCGGTGCGCCTGGCCCCGCGAGCACCGCCCGCAGGCGTTCCTCGACCCGCGCACCCGCGGCGACGAGCGTCCGCGCCGCGGCCGACTCGACGTCGGACCGCAGGCCGCCGAGCGCCTCCTCGCGGGCACGCCCTGCGCGCCGCGTGCTGCGCGCGCGGTCCCCGCGGACCTTGACCCGGTCGACCCCGGCGGTGCCCGAGACCTCCCGCCAGCGCGCCTCGACCGACGCGCCCGCGACCACGCCCGCGCCGACCGCGTCGCGGGCGAGCTTCTCGGCCGCCGGGATCTCCTTCTCCACCGTGCGACGCAAGGTCGCGGCCGCCAAGCCCTGCGCCTCGACCGCGTCGGAGAGCGACGTCACCCAGCCGGGCAGCGCACCGAGCGCGCCCTTGAGCGTGCGCACGATCACGGCCCGCGAACGG
>Ga0233365_1000573_pt1 | contig 16762 bp, 7 predicted proteins | sample ElkDunMinimDraft_27_FD_191535 | JGI IMG/M metagenome (GOLD analysis project Ga0233365, IMG submission 191535) | Fecal eukaryotic communites from dung pellets of Tule Elk in California, USA - Elk Dung C36 | ecosystem: Host-associated > Mammals > Digestive system > Large intestine > Fecal | place...
GGTGGGAAGTCTCACCGAGACCGTCCTGATCCCGCAGAGCTTCGGCATGTACGGCACCGCCGACCGGACACCGGACACAGTGGTCAGCGTCGACGGCGAGACCGTGGAACGCTTCATGGTTCCCACCGCGTCACTTCAGACCACTCAGGACCCCTCGGCGTTGTTGCACTCGGCCAACTGCGGTGTCCTCATGCACCGTACCGGTGTGCTGAAGTACGAGTTCCGCGGTGAGGGCCGACAGTTCGCGCGGGCCCTGGCCGAGAACTGGAACGCCAGCCTCGCCGGGCACGCCACGATCTTCGTGTACGAGGAGGCGTTCGGCCTCTCCGACCGAATCCACTGGTTCATCCACCTGGAGAAGCTGAGCACCTACTACAACCTCATGGGGTTCCGGGCCCGCGTGGACGCGGCGGCCCGTGAGCTGTTCACCAAGCAGTGGATTCCGGAGGAGAAGGGCGGCGGTGGCTGGGAGCGTATGTTCGTCACCGCGAGCCTTCAGGACATGTCGCTGACCCCGCAACACGCCGGAATGAACGTGACGAAGGCCGAGCGGACATGACCGCCGACGCCGACGACTTCGACGTGATCGTGGTGGGGGCTCGGTGCGCCGGTGCGGCCACCGCCATGCTGCTGGGCCGCGCCGGGGTGCGGGTGCTTCTGCTGGAGCGCAGCACCTTCCCGGCCGACACACTGTCGACGTTGTACATCCAGCAACCCGGTGTCGCCCTGCTGGCGGAGTGGGGACTGCTCGATGAGGTCAGGGCGTCCGGTTGCCCGCCATTGGACCGGGTCACCTACCGGCTCGGCGATGTGGTGCTGACCGGCTGCGCCAGCCCGATCGGGGGCGTCCGGGAGGCGTACGCGCCGCGACGGTTCATTCTGGACCGGGTCCTGGCCGACGCCGCCGTCGACGCCGGGGTCGAGTTCCGAGACGGCTGTGCCGTCACCGGTGTGGACATGGTGGACGGCCGGGTCTCGGGCGTGCGTTACCAGGCCACCCGCGGTGATCGACGTGAACACCGCGTGACGGCTCGCCTGGTCGTGGGTGCCGACGGCATGCGCTCCACCATCGCGAATCTGGTGGGCGCCGAGACGACCATCGAGAACGAACGGCTGACCTGCGCCTATTACAGCTACTGGGAGGGCGTCGAGGCGCACTTCGAACTGTATGAGGGAGACACCGGCTGGGTGTCGACGGTTCCCACCAACGACGCGGTCCTGGTCTCGGCGTACTTTCCGCAGGATCGGTTCGACGAGGTCCGGCAGGACGCTCAACCGGCGTATTTGGCCAACATCGAGGCCAACGCGCCGCAGGTGGCGCGGCGACTGGCCGACGCCACCCGGGTGGATCGCCTCTACGGCACCGGAGACCAGCGCAACTTCTTCCGGCAGGCCACCGGGCCCGGATGGGTGCTGATCGGGGATGCCGGGCACCACAAGGATTCACTGACGGCGCGCGGCATCGGTGACGCGTTTCAGCAGGCGAGGATGCTCAGCGATCGCGTCGCCTCGGTCGTCGACGACCGGACCGCCCTGGACGACCAGTTGGCGCGGTTCGCCGCCGAACGCGAACCGGCCTTCATGGAGTCCTATCAGAGCACCCTGCTGGTGGCGCAGTCGGCGGCACGCGAGAAGCGGAGGATGATGTTGGCGGTGGTCGGTTCCAGCCCGGAGTTGACCCAGCGGTACTTCGACACCGTGGCGGGCATTCTGCCGGTTTCGCAGTTGTACACACCGGAACTACGGGAACGCCTTGCTGACGCCATGCGGTCAAGTACCCCCGCAGAGCGATGAAACGGATACGATCAGGCATCGACCGAATCGCACGGAATACCGGCCGATTTCGGCCACTGTGTATAGACCCATCGGTAAGAGGAGACCAACCATGACCGAACGCGCCACCGGAACGCTGGAAACCAAATGGGACGAACAACCCGCGTACAACAGCAACAACGGTGTCGAACTGGCCAAAGTCGTCGTCACCAAGACCTTCGCCGGTGACATCGAGGCCGAGAGCGCGGTGGAGATGGTCAAAGCCGTCACCCCGGTTCCCGGCTCGGCCGGTTACGTCGGGATTGAGCGCATCGTCGGGAAGGTCGGCGGAAGGGCCGGCTCCTTCGTCTGTCAGCACAACGGCATCATGACCAAAGGCGACGCCCGACTGACCATCGAGGTCGTTCCCGACTCCGGGACCGGCGAACTGGCCGGCATCTCCGGCGAGATGTCGATCAACGTGGTCGACGGCCAGCACTACTACGAGTTCGACTACTCCCTCGACGGGTCGGAGTGACCGTGTCGCGATATGTGGCGCTGTTGCAGGGGATCAACGTGGGGCGCAACCGCCGCATTCCGATGGCGGACCTGCGCACCACGCTGAGCGACCTCGGTTACGGCGACGTGGCCACTCACCTGCAGAGCGGGAACGCGGTGTTCACCGCCTCCGACTCGGCCGCCGACGTCGCCGAGACCCTGACCAAACGCATCGCCGACGAATACGGCTTCGACGTCCCCTGTGTCATCCGCGACAGCGACCAGATCGACGCGGTGATCGAGCGAGACCTGTTGGGCGGCAAGGCAACTGATCCGTCCCGCTATCTTGTGGTGTTCCTGTCGGGGGATCCGGACCGTGACGCGTTCGCCCAGATCGACCCCGCGAAGTATCACCCTGACGAGTTCGCGCTCGGTGAGCGGGAGATCTACCAGTGGTGCCCTGACGGTGTGCGCAACAGCAAGTTGACGCACACCTTCTGGGGCAAACGGCTGGGTGTGCAGGCGACCGCCCGCAACTGGAACACCGTCGTCAAACTCTCGGAGATGCTGCGGGGGTAGCGCTCTCGGCGGAACCGCGATCGGCCGGGCGCCAGAATCCGGCGCGCCAGTCATTCCAGTTCGCCGTTCCCCGACGAAGTGACAACGTGGCGGTGGCGCGGGAGGCTCCCAGCGCCACCGCCACGACGTGTCCGGGCAACCGCCGCTGCCAGAAACTCCACTGTGCGCTACCGCCGGGCGGATGCGAGACCAGCCTGATCGGGTTGCGCGACAGGTCGAAGACGCACTCGTCGAACCGAAGCCGCATTCCCATGCCCCGGGCCTTGGTGTAGGCCTCCTTCATCGTCCACGCTTGGATCAGCCGCACCGGCGCGTCCGCACCGGCGTGCACCCAGTCGCGTTCGCCGTCGGACAACACCTGGGGGCCGAGGTCTCGCCACCGAAGCGGCAGCCGCTCCACGTCGAGCCCGCAGTCTTGACCGCCGGTGACCACACACCCGACCAGGCCCGGCGTGTGCGACAGGTTGAACCGCAACCATGACGGTGGAGAGGCGATCTCGGGCCGGCCGTGGTCCCCGGCGGCGAACCGCCACCGCCACGGCGCAACCCCCTTCGAGCAGCCGCTGAGGGCGAATCGGGTGAGCGCGTGCGCCACCGCGAAGTGCGCCCGGTCCTCGGCGAAGACCAACCGGTCCATGCGCGATCGTTCGTCTGCCGACAAGACCGCCGCTCGCAGTCGCCGTATCCGTTCGGCGGAAACGGTTCGAGGCGAGACGAGCCAGACCCGGGCGTGGCCGGGCGGCGGATGACTCATCTGCCCTCCCATAGCGATATCGGGGCGGAGGTGGCCGCCCGTCGCGCCCAGTGCACCCCGAAACGCGCTCGCGGGCAGCTCAACGTTGAGCAGCGGTGATGCCTCAACCGGCCTAATCTCGGCCAACAGACGACCATGCCCACATCGGAGGTGGCGATGATCCCCGTGACCGAGCCGGCGATCCAGCAGCGGGACGACCACGGCGATCGGATGTGCCCGTGACGGTGGGCATCGAGGCGATCAATGCCTACATTGGACGAACCAGTGTGGATGTCGCGGACCTGTTCGAAGCCCGAGGGCTGGCCGCCGAGCGGTTGAACAACCTCATGATGGACCGCAAATCGGTGAATCTTCCCTGCGAGGACCCGGTCACCAACGCGGTCAACGCCGCCAAACCGTTGATGGACGCGATGACCGACGAGAACCGGCAACGCATCGAACTGGTCGTCGTCGGCACCGAATCCGGACTGGACTTCGGGAAACCGATCAGCACCTACATCCACCACTACCTGGAACTGGGACGACGTTGCCGGTCCTTTGAGGTCAAGCACGCCTGTTACGGCGGGACCGCCGCGTTGCAGACCGCCGCCGCGATGGTCGCCGCCCGCCCCGGCACCAAGGCCCTGGTCATCGCCACCGACGCCGCCAGCGTTGCCGCCCGGGGCACCTACTGGGAACCCTCACAGGGCGCCGGGGCGGTGGCGATGATCGTCGGCGACGAACCGGTCGTGCTGCGCTTGGATCCGGGCGCCAACGGCTATTACAGCCACGAGGTCATGGACACGCTGCGACCCCGGCCCGACCTGGAGTACGGCGACTCCGACCTTTCGCTGATCTCCTACCTGGAAGCCCTGGAACACAGCTATCGCATGTACACCGAGCGGGTCGCCGGCGTGGATCTGGTGGCCTCCTTCCAGCACCTGGTCCTGCACACTCCGTTCGCCGGAATGGTCAAGGGCGCACACCGGCAACTGTTGCGCCGCCACTCGACACTGGACGCGGCCGCTATCGTCGCCGACTTCGACGTTCGCGTCGCCGACACCCTCCACTACTGCCGGCAGGTGGGCAACATCTACTCCGCTGCGCTGTATCTGGCGTTGTGCAGCTTGCTGGATCGATTGCCCGACCGGGGACGGCAATGTCGCATCGGGTTGTTCTCGTACGGGTCCGGATGCGCGTCGGAGTTCTACAGCGGCGTGATCGACGGAACGGGTGCGCCCGGCTTGGCCGGTGCGGTCGCCGAACGACGTCGCCTGAGCATCGAGGAGTACGAACTGCTCAGCGACATGAGCGTCGAGCGGATGTGCGGGGTCCGGGATCACCGGTTCGACACCAAGTCATACCAGGACGTCTACGACAGCCACTTCGATGGCCGGAAGTTGTTGGTCCTCAACGACATCGACCGTTTCCATCGCCGCTATCGGTGGAGCTGACCCATGACCCACTACGCCGCCATCAAGGTCACCGAGGCGCCCGACCACCTGGTGATCCGCTTCGACCGTCCCGACAACGACAACGCGATCGACTCGGTGTTCCTGACCGAGCTCAACCGTGCCCTGGACCGCAGTCTCTCGGTGCCCGAGCACCGCATGGTGGTGCTCACCGGCTCCGCCGAGGTGTTCTGCACCGGCATGGACTTCTCTTCCGGCGACCCAGGTGCCGACCCGCGCGACGCGGCGTTGGAGGGCGGCCGCCGCTACGCCGACCTGCTGTTTCGGTTGACGACGATTCCCCGCATGGTGGTCTCGGTGGTCGAGGGCGCCGTGCTGGGCGGTGGGGTGGGACTGGTCGCCGCCAGCGACCTGGTCTGCGCCACACCCGACAGCCGGTACAGCCTGCCCGAAGCACTGTGGGGTCTGCTGCCGTGCACCGTGTTGCCGTACCTGACGCGAAAGGTCGGATTTCAAGCCGCCCACGCCATGACGTTGACGACCCTGCCGGTCTCCGGACAACGGGCACACCACATCGGACTCGTGGACGAGCTGGACCCCGACGTCGCCGGGTGCCTGCGGCGATTGCGGATTCGAGTCAGACGTATCAATCCCTCCACAGTGGCAGCGGCGAAGGAGTACAGCAATCGGCTGTCACCCATCAGTTCGCAGGTGCGTCAGGCCGCCGTCGACCGCTTCGTCGAGCTGATGGCCGACGGATCGGTCCGCGAGCGGATCGAGGCGTTCGCGCGAGACGGCGTTCCACCGTGGGAGTCCCGATGACGACGGCATGGTTGTTCCCGGGACAGGGATCGCAGCACGTCGGTATGGGCCGGGACCTGGCCGAGCGGTTCCCGGAGCTGTGGGAGACCGCCGACGACATCCTCGGTTACTCCGTGCGGGACCAGTGCCTGGCCGGCGCCGCGCCCGGCCTGACCGATACCCGCTACGTGCAGCCCGCACTGTTCGTCGTCAACGCGCTGACCCACCTGGCGCATCGTGCCGATCACCCGGAACCACTGTGGATGGCTGGACATAGCCTGGGGGAGTATAACGCGCTGCTGGCCGCGGGTTGCTTCGACTTCGCCACCGGCGTGCGACTGGTGAAGCAACGCGGCGAGATCATGTCCCGGAATTCGCCGGGCGGCGGGATGCTCGCCGTCATCGGAGCCCCGGCGGCCGTGATCGCCGAGGCGTTGACCGACCCCGACCTGGCCGGTCTGGACATCGCCAACCGCAACTGCGCCACCCAGCTGGTGCTGTCCGGGCCGATCGACCTACTCGAACGGGCCGCCGCGCTGGTGACCCGCCGAAAGCTGGGACGGGCGATCCCGCTGCGGGTCAGCGCACCGTTCCACTCCCGCTACATGGCCGACGCGGCCGAGCGCTTCGGCCGATACCTGGAGTCGGTCGAGTTCACCGACCCGCAGATCTCGGTGATCGCCAACGTCACCGGTCGCCCTTACCCACCCGGCGAGGTCACCCGACTGTTGACCGAACAGTTGGCCAGCCCGGTGCACTGGTGGGAGAGCATGTCCTACCTCGTCGGCCGGGACGTCGCCCGGGTCGTCGAGCTGGGTCCCGGCACCGTCCTGACTGGTCTGTGGCGACAGGTCGTCCGTGAGCCACAGCGTGAGTCGCAGCGTGAGCAGAACCCTGAGCCGATTCGCGAACCGGCCCGCCGACCGCAGAGCCGGCCGAACCGCGATGACGCCGCGCCAACCGCCGTGCCAACCGCCGAGTCCACCGCAGTGTCCACTGTCGCGCCAACCGCCGCGCCCCGGCCCACGTCGGCCCCATCGGCCGAGGTGGCGGCTGGCCCAGAGTCCCTGGGCAACATGGCATTCCGGCGCGATTACGGCCTGCGATACGCCTATCTGACCGGATCGATGTTCCAGGGCATCGCCTCCACCGATCTGGTCGCCCGAATGAGCCGCGCCGGGCTGCTGGGGTTCTTCGGCGCGGGTGGCCTGAGCCTGTCCGAGGTGGACGCCGCGATCGGTCGGTTGCGCACCGAACTGGGAGACGACGGCAGGTTCGGCATGAATCTGTTGGCGACCCCTGACGATCCGTCGACCGAGCGCGCCCTGGTGCGGCGCTATCTCCACCACGACATCAGGTATATCGAGGCATCCGGATACACCGGGGTCACCGCCGGACTGGTTCACCTTCGGTTCAGCGGTGTCCGTCGGTTGCCTGATGGGACACCGGTGGCCCGACGCGTGATCGCGAAGGTCTCCCGACCCGAGGTGGCCGATTCGTTCGTCACGCCGCCACCGGACCGGTTGCTTCGGCAACTGGTGGAGGAGGGCGTGTTGTCCGCCGACGAGGCCGAGATGGCCGCGATGTTGCCCGTGGCCGGTGACCTGTGCGTCGAGGCCGATTCCGGCGGGCACACCGACGGCGGAAACCCCTATGTTCTGCTGCCCGCGCTCATCCGGTTGCGCGACCGGCGCGTGCGCGAGTTCCGTTACGCCACCGACGTTCGGGTCGGTGCCGCCGGGGGACTCGGCTCGCCGGAGGCCGTCGCCGCGGCCTTCCTGCTGGGAGCCGATTTCGTCGTCACCGGTTCGGTCAATCAGGCGACCCCGCAGGCCGACACCTCCGATGCGGTCAAGGACATGCTGGCCGGGATCGACGTCCAGGACACCGAGTACGCCCCCGCCGGTGACATGTTCGAGCTGGGTGCCCGAGTACAGGTGGTGCGAAAGGGCACCCTGTTCGCCGCCCGAGCGAACAAGCTGTACCAGCTGTACCGGCAACACGACGCCTTGGACGACCTCGACGAGGCGACGCGCTCGCTGCTGGAGAAGCGATATTTCGGGCGGACGATCGCCGACGTCTGGGAGGCGACCGTGACGCACCTGCGGGGACGTCGCGACGCCGATCTCAGCCGTGCCGATCGAGACCCGAAGTACCGCATGGCGCTGGTGTTCCGCTGGTATCTGGCGCGAACCAATCGATGGGCCCGTGACGGAGTCGCCGACCAGAAGGTGAACTTCCAGATCCACTGTGGGCCCGCGCTGGGCGACTTCAACCGGGTCGTCGCGGACACCCCGATGGCCGATTGGCGGCGGCGAGACGTCGACGCCGTCGCCGAACTCCTGATGACCGGGGCCGCCCGGATACTCACCCGAGGGCGAATGGATCAGCGATCATGACCAACCCCGACACCTCCATCGCCGACGTCGTGATCGAGGTCCTGACCGAACTCGTTCCCGACGCGGTGATCGAACCGACCGACTCGCCGTCCCAGTTGGGTCTGGGATCGTTGGCGCTGACTCGGTTGTGGATGGGGCTGCGACAGCGCCTCGGCGTCGACGTACCGGTTACCGAACTGGTGAAACTGCCGGATGTGGCCGCGTTGATCGCTCGTGTGACGGCCGATGCCGGTGGAGTGTCTGCCGGCGGCGCCGCTGCGGCTCCCGTAGCGGAGTCGGCCGAGCCGGGCGCGCCCTTCGACCTGACGGACCTGCAACAGGCCTACCAGATCGGAAAGGCCCCCGAGTTGAGTCCCGACCCGATCGGGTGCCACATCTACCGGGAGTTCGAGGTCCCCGACCTCGACCCCGACCGGTTCGCGGCGGCCTGGCGCCGAGCCACCGAGCATCATGAGGCACTGCGACTGCACATCGACGTCGACGGCACTCAGCGGATCCGAGCCGTCGACGACGCCCCGTCGATCGACGGTCACGACCGGTCCACCTTCGACCGACGGGATGCCGATACCTGGGTCGGCGAGGTGCGGGATCGGCTGTCACATCATCGATTCGCCCCCGGCTCATGGCCGCTGTGGAACGTGACCGCCTCCAAACTGCCCCACGGAGACGGCCTGGTTCAACTGGGAATCGACGGATCCATCATCGACGGACACGGTCTATCGGTCCTGCTGGACGATCTGTGGCGCTGGTACCGTGATCCGGGCTTCACGCCGCCGCAGGACGGTCCGAGGCTGGCCGAATGCCTGGCGCGGTTGACCTCGGCCAGTCCCGACGATGCGGATCGCCGATACTGGCGACACCGGCTGACCGACCTGGCACCGGGCCCACGACAGGTTCTGGCCGCCGACGAACAGGTACGGCCTCGCGTGGCGTTCCGCTCGACCGTGGAGGCTCCACAGTGGGCGCGAATCGAAGCGGCGGCGCGCCGATGGTCGGTCAGTCCGACCTCCGTGGTGCTCACCCTCTTCGCCGAATGTCTGCAACGGCAACGAGATCAGGTGCCCCAATCGCTGATCCTTACGGTCAGCGACCGAATGCGACTGCCGGAGTCGGCCGACACGGTCGTCGGTCCGTTCACCTCCAGCCTGGTCTCACCGATGCCCACCACCACCGGTCTGCCGCTGCCGGAGGCCGCCACTGCGGTGTACCAGCAGTTGCTGACAGACCTGCGGCACAGCGCGATGTCGGGAGTCAGAGCGCTGCGGGAGACGCGAAACGGCGGCATGGACCTGCCGGTGGTGTTCACCAGCCTCATCGACACCGGTCGACCGGCGCGGCCGGGCGACTTCGCCGACTCGGTCACCTACCAGCTCAGCCAAACCAGCGGAATCGCTCTGGACCACCAGATGTGGGTCGCCGACGGTCGGCTCCACATTCACTGGGACGTCATGGTCGACCGCTTCGCCCCGGGAGCCGTGGAGGAGCTGTTCGCCTGGTTCCTCAATGCGCTGCACTGGGTGGACGACGCCGATCCGGTTCGGCACCCGCTGAACGAGTTGCAGCAGGCATACTTCGTGCCGCGTGCGGTGAGTGAGCCCTCCGCGTGGGACGGCTGCCAGGTCTATCAGTCGTTCGAACTGGCCGAAGCCGTCGACGTCGATCGCCTTGCGGTGGCCTGGCAGCGTCTGCTGTCGGCCCACCCCATGCTGTCTGGCACGGTCGAGGTCGACGGCGGCATCGCGGTGCGCGCTACCCCTGCCGACCGCATGGACATACCCGAGGTCGTCCTAGCCTCCACGACGGAGGCCGCCCGGTACCACGCCCGGCTCCGGGATCGCTCGGCCGGACGGTCGTTCACACTCGGACGCGGTCCACAGTGGGATCTACAGGTCACCGTCCATCCCGGTGGTGGCACCGTTCACCTCACCCTCGACCTGACCATTCTGGACGGCCGCAGCATTCACCTGATCGCCAGAGAACTGCTGCGGTTGTATCGCGAACCGGACGCAGTCCCACTGTCGTCACTGTCGATCCCCGAACCGCGCGCCGGTGACGACGACATCGAGCGCGCGACCGAACACTGGCGAACCCGAGTGGCCGAACTGCCGTCCGGTCCGACGCTGCTGGACCACGACGAGCCGGCCCCGCGAGTGCGGCGACAGCGGCGACTGACCGGGTGGAGCCGGTTGACGGCGGCCGCCGCAGCGCATCACGTCCGCCCCGACGATGTGCTCGCCGCGCTCTTCGGCACGGCGATCGCTCGGCACCACGAGGAACCGTTCAGCTTCCCGGTGGTGCGATGGACCGAGGCGTCACAGCCGCACCGGCCGGGGGAGTACACCCGGTTGAGTTGGCTTCGGTGGGAGCCGACGACCACGTCGGTCTGGCGGATCGCCGCCGACATCCAGGCGCGAATCGCCGAGGACGAGGCCGCCGACGTCGTCAACGGCCTGGCGCTCATGCGTCGCCACGTGCTGCGGAACCGGCGCGACACCGCGTTCCAGCTACCCGTCGTCTACACCGGACTACTGGACCTGACGTCCCAGCCGTTGCCGACCGGGATCAGGTTGGGGCCGTGGCTGACCTGTACCCCGGATGTGGCCCTCGATAGCGTCACCGTGATCGACGGCGACGAGCTTCTACTGTGCTGGGACGCCATCGAGGAGCGCTTCCCCGCCGGGCGACTGGACACGATGTTCGCCGACTACGCGACGGCCGTCGCCGCGATCTGCGGGACCGAACTCACCCCACCCGCCACGGACGACCGGCCCGGCTTCCTCGCTCACCTGGCGTTCGAGGAGCAGGCGCGGTTGCGTCCCCACGCCATCGCCGTCCGGTGGCGCGGTGGCGAGGTCACCTTCGGGGAACTCAACGACTGGGCGAACCGGATCGCCTGGCGGCTGCGGGAACTGGGTGTGAGCCCGGGTGAGCCGGTCGCCATCTCGGTGCCACGCGGACCCGAGATGGCGGCGGCGGTGTTCGGAGTCCTGAAGGCCGGTGGCTGTTACGTTCCCGTCGATCCGGGTCTTCCGATCGGCAGAGCCGAGGTCATGATGGCCGAAGCCGGTGCCGCCACGGTCCTGGTCGCTTCGCGTCGTGACGGCTGGATCCCGCCGACGGCGACCGTCGTGGTCGACATCGACGCCTGCCCCGATCGCCGCGACGATCCCGATCCGGTGACCGCGACCGACGACGCGGCCTACGTCATCTTCACCTCCGGCAGCACCGGCACCCCCAAGGGCGTCGCCGTGGCACACCGGACCCTGGGAAAGCTGTTCGACTGGTGTCGCCGAACGCACCAGTTCGGGCCGGAGGACCTCGGCCTGTGTGTCACATCGCTGGGGTTCGACCTGTCGGTGTTCGACATTCTCGGCCTGCTCGGTGCGGGAGCGGGTCTGTACATCGCCGACGAGGAGCAACAACACGATCCTCGGCTGCTGTTGGACATCCTGCTGAGTCAACCGGTGACCTTCTGGAACTCGGCGCCCACGACGCTGCACCATGTCGCGCCGTTTCTCGACGGGGTGGCCGGTAAGGCCGGGACCGACCGGCTTCGGCTGGTCTATCTCAGCGGCGACTACACGCCCCTGACGCTGCCCGGTGAGGTCCGCGCCGTGTTCACTCGCGCCCGCGTGGTCAGCTTGGGCGGCGCGACCGAGGCGACGGTGTGGTCGAACTGGTTCGAGATCGACGCGATCGATCCGAACTGGCGCAGCATCCCCTACGGCAAACCCATCGACCACGCCGAGTACCACATTCTTGACGACCACATGCGACCCTGCCCGACCGGTGTGGAGGGTGACCTCTACATCGGAGGTGACTGCCTCGCCATCGGCTATCACCGGCAGCCCGAACTGACCCGCGCGGCGTTCCTGCCCGACCCGTTCTCCGAGCGGCCCGGTGCGCGGATCTACCGCACCGGGGACCGCGCCCATCGGTATCCCGACGGCAACATCTGCTTCGCCGGTCGCCGCGACCACCAGGTTAAGATTCGCGGCTTCCGGGTGGAACTGGGCGAGATCGAGCATCGATTGCGCCAGCACCCGGCGGTCAAGGACGCGGTGCTCACCGTCGACGGTGATGCCGACCGCAAACTCATCGGTCACCTGCTGCCGAAGGGCGCCGACCGGCCGACGGTCAGCCGGTTGCGGGCATTCGTCGCCGAGACGTTGCCGGATTACATGGTTCCCAACCTGATCCGGTTCCACGACGCTTTTCCCGCCACCCCCAACGGAAAGCTCGATCGAGAAGCACTGAGCGCGCCCGAGCAAGCGGCACCCCGGGCCGTCGACACCGTCGGCGACCTCACCGACGAGATCGCCGGGATCTTCGGCGAGCTGCTGGAGGTCCCCGAGGTCAAGCCCGACGACGACCTGTGGGATCTGGGCGCCACGTCGTTCACGATGGTGCGGGCCTCGGCCGCGCTTCAACGGCGTCACGGACGTCGTATCCCGGTGTCGGTGCTGCTGGCTCAGCCCACCGTCGCCGGGATCGCCGGTGAGCTGGGCGGCGGACCGGTGACACCGGTCGAGCCGGAGTCGGTGGCCTTGCCCGACAGCCTGGCTCCGCCCGAGTCGGCGGTCCCGCCCGTCAATGTTGTTCCGCCCGCCGGTGTCTCCTCGGCAACCAGTGTCTCTCCTGCGACCAGCGTCGCCCCGACCATCAGCGTCGACTTCTTCTCCGCCACCGAGCGCGCCGCGTTCAAGGCCGCCCGGCACGACCTGCGCGTCGCCGACTCCGACGCTGAGGTCGTCGGTTTGGGGCCGGCCAGGCCCGATCTCGCCGAACGGACCGCGCGCGCCAGCCGCCGCGAGTTTCCGCGTCATCCGGTGGCGCTGTCGGAGCTGGCGATGTTGCTGGCCGGAGCCACCGAGCACACCGACGCGGCGGGGCCGCATCGTCGATACCCGTCGGCCGGAGACACCTACGCCGTCCGGATCTACCTGCGGGTTCGTTCCGGGAGAGTGACCGGATTGGACGGCGGCCTTTACTACTACCACCCGGTGGACCATGTGTTGCACCGCATCAGTTCCCATGACGTCATCGATCCGGGTCTGCATTTCGGCTACAACCGTCCGCTGGCCGGACAGGCGGCCTTCGAGCTGTACCTGTTCGGCCGCATGAGCGCGATCGCTCCACTGTACGGCGAGGACGCCGAACGGTTCCTGGCGTTGGAGGCCGGCTACCTCGGGCAGGTGCTGATGCAGGCGCAGACCGACACCGCGATCGGGTTGTGCCCCATCGGATCGGTCAACATCGAGGGCGTCCGAACCGAATGCGGTCTCGACGAGACCGACCCGTTTCTTCAGGCGTTCGTCGCCGGTGGCATCGAACGATCGACATCCGAACCACCCACCGGCGCGGTGGTCTGCGGGATGGCCGGGCGGTTCCCCGACGCCGAGACGCCGGAACTGTTGTGGCGGAACCTGTCGAACGGCGTGCGGTCACTGCGTAACGCCTCGGGTGTCCGTCGATCCCACGCCGGTGGCGAGCGCCTCGGCGGGTTCCTGTCCGATGTCGACACCTTCGACAGCCTGCTGTTCCACACCTCCCCGATGGAGGCTGCACGGCTTGATCCACAGGTCCGCCTGTTGCTGACCGTGGTGTGGGAATGCCTGGAGGACGCCGCGCACACCGCCGCCGACCTCAACCGCGACGGCCGGGTCGGTGTCTTCGTGGGCACCATGTGGCAGGACCACCGCCTGGTCGCCGCCGAATCCGACGCGGGCGACGACATCGCCGCGATGTCGTCAACGGGTTCCCAAGCCGCCAACCGGATCTCGCACTTCTTCGGGTTCACCGGCCCCAGCATCGCCGTGGACACCTCGTGCGCCTCCTCGTTGACGGCGCTGCACCTGGCCGTCGAGAGCATCCGCGCCGGCGAATGCGACTCGGCGGTCGTCGCTGCCGGCAACCTGATCCTGCATCCGCATCACCTGCGCGAACTCATCGATTCGGGTCTGTTGGCCCAGCGCCTTCCCGATGGCGCCTTCGATCCGGACGTGGTGGGGTGGGTACCCGGCGAGGGCGTGGCGGCGATCCTGCTGCGCCGCTTCGACGACGCCGTCGCCGACAACAGCCGCGTCGACGCGGTGATCGAGGCGACCGGAGTCGGCCACCGGGGCGGGCGCGGCCGATACGGCACCCCCGACGCCGGGCAACTGGGAGACGGCCTGCGGCGCCTGCTGTCCGACGCCGACCTCGAACCCGAACACGTCGACTACATCGAATGCGCCGCAGCCGGTTCGGCGGTGGCCGACGCCGCCGAAATCGAGGCGATAACCACGGTGTTCGGCGCCGCACCGCCACCGTTGGGGACGATCAAACCCAACATAGGGCACCTGGAGGCCGCTGCCGGCCTGGCGCAGTTGATCAAGGTGATCTGGCAGTTGAGACATCACCGGATCGCGCCGACGATCGCCGCCACCCGGCCGCATCCGATGATCGAGCGCGTCACCGATCTCGTCGTGACCGAGCCGACCGACTGGGCACCTCGCCCCGACGGGCGGCCCCGCCGAGCGCTGGTCAACGCCATCGGCGCGACCGGATCGCTCGCCCACGTCATCGTCCGGGAGCCCCCCGGGCGCGCCGAACCGGTCGCGGACAGGTCGATGGCCGAGCCGGTGCACGTGCTGCTGTCGGCCGCGGGTAAACCGGAACTGGCGGCTCTGGCCGGACGCTGGCACGATCACCTGTCGATTCAGGACCCACCGCCGTCGCTGCCGGACATCGCGTACACCTCGCAGCTGGGACGCGTCGCCCTCGACCATCGCCTCGTCGTCACCTGCCGTGATCACGATGAACTGCTGGCCGGGTTGGCCGCCGCCGGCCGAGGCGAAACCGGCGAATCCGTCCGCAGGGCGGGATCCGGCTCGACCTCACCCCTGATCGACCGTTGGCTGGCCGGAGAGACTGTCGACTGGGGCCAGACCTGGACTGGCCGACCGGTGCGACGTATCGGGTTGCCGATCTACCCGTTCGCGTCCTCCTCGGCACCCGATCCCGCCGCGATCACGACGGTCACCGAGACGCACCCGAACGCCGAACGGTTGGGGCGGTTGCTGATCATGCTCTACTCGGAGGTCTCCGGCATCGCCGTCGAGCGGCTGCGCCCGGAGGTTCCGCTGGAACACTATGGCCTGACCTCGCTGCTGATCTCCCGGCTGACCGCGCGTTTGGAGTCGGAGATCGGCAGGGTCTCGCCCACCGTGTTCTACGAACATCAGACCCTGGGACAGGTCGCGGAGGCATTGGCGCGCACCACCACGATCGAGCCGGAGCCGCCGACGGGATCGAGCGAGACCGCCGACGGCCAGGCCATCGCGATCATCGGGGTCGCCGGTCGATACCCGCAGGCCGATGACCTGGATCAGTTCTGGCGCAACCTGTTGGCGGGTCGTGACAGCGTGACCGGTACACCGCCACCGGGTCGATTCGACGACGCCGCCCGGCGCATGCCCGGCGGCTACCTGGCGGAGGTGGACAGCTTCGATCCGTTGTTCTTCGGGATCACGCCGCGCGACGCCGCGCTCATGGATCCACAGGAGAGATTGTTTCTCCAGACCAGTTGGCATGCCCTCGAAGACGCCGGATACTCTCGCCACCGGTTGAGTTCGACCACCGGCAACGAGGTCGGGGTGTACGCGGCCTCCATGTACAACGAGTACCCGTTCCACGGACTCGACTGTGGTCACTCGGCTGACGGTGAACCGCCGGTGGCCACCGGGTCGGCCATTGCCGGAATCGCCAATCGGGTCTCCTACTTTCTGGACAGCCACGGGCCCAGCCTCACCGTCGACACCATGTGCTCAGGGTCCCTGACCGCGGTGCACCTGGCGGTCGCGAGCCTGCGAACCGGTGAGTGCGCGATGGCGCTGGCAGGCGGGGTCAACCTGTCGCTGCACCCGAACAAGTACGTTCAACTGGAGCAGCGCGCCATGCTGGCGCCCGGTGATCGGTGTCGCGCCTTCTCGGTCGCCGCGGACGGATTCGTGCCCGGCGAAGGCGTCGGGGTGGTGATGCTGAAACCGTTGTCGCGCGCGCTGGCCGACGGCGACCGCATTCACGCGGTCATCGAGGGAACCGCCGTCAACCACGGCGGCAGGACGAACGGCTACAGCGTCCCCAGCCCGGTGGCGCAGGCCCGGCTGGTCGGCGCGGCACTGCGGGACGCCGGAGTCGGTCCCGCCGACGTCGGCTACATCGAGGCGCACGGCACCGGCACCTCACTGGGGGACCCGGTCGAGGTCGCCGGCCTCGACCAGGCGTTCGAGGCGGCGAAGCTGCCGCCGGGGAGCCGTCGGCTGGGTACGGTGAAATCGAACATCGGCCACCTTGAGGCCGCCGCCGGGATCGCGGGCCTCGCCAAGGTGATCATGCAGTTCCGGCACGAGACGCTGGCTCCGTCCCTGCACGCCGAGGACCTCAACCCGGCCGTCGACTGGGGCAGCACGCCGTTTCGAGTGCAGCGGGAGGCCACGCCGTGGCCCGCCGTACCCAAGCGAGCCGGCATCAGCTCGTTCGGCGCGGGAGGTTCGGGTGCTCACCTGATCGTGGCCGCCCCTCCCTCGACCGTATCGGCACCCACC
>Ga0233365_1000578_pt1 | contig 16632 bp, 9 predicted proteins | sample ElkDunMinimDraft_27_FD_191535 | JGI IMG/M metagenome (GOLD analysis project Ga0233365, IMG submission 191535) | Fecal eukaryotic communites from dung pellets of Tule Elk in California, USA - Elk Dung C36 | ecosystem: Host-associated > Mammals > Digestive system > Large intestine > Fecal | place...
TTACTGCCATTGTTGCCTTTTTTATTTTTTACAGTTCTGCCGATTTTACCGCTGCTTTTACTGTTACTTTAGGCGCTTTGCTGTGCGCACCTATTGATATATCGAGCAATTTTAAGCATAAAATTATTGGTTTGCTGCTGGTTTCGTTCTTAATTCCCATTATTTCATTTTCGTTAACCTACACCTACCCTTACTTTTATATTTTTGCACCACTTTTTTGTGTGCTTGTATTTTTATCGGCTTTTATATCGCTTTTCGGACACAGAGCCAATTTGTTGTCGTTTACTTTGTTGTTAACGATCAGTTTATCGTTTATTCATCACGATGAACCCGAAATTCTACTTCAAAACTGTCTGTATTTATTATTGGGCGGATTGTTTTATACATTGATATCAATCGTTTTCTATTTTATCAAACCAAACCGATATATAAATCTTGAAGTTGCCGAATGCATTGAAATTACCGGTGAATATTTAGAATTGCGTTCGAAATTATGGGTTTTAAATGCCGATCGAGAAAAAATCAACAGACAAATGTTGGAAAAGCAGGTTAGGATTAACGAACTGCACGAACATATTCGTGAATACTTGGTTTACAACAAGGCACGCACTTTAAACTCTAACAACAACCGAAAGCTTTTGGTTGCACTGTCTTCATTGGTTGATATTTTAGAATTGGCGATGGCAAATACGTTCAACCATAAAGAATTTATAGAGTTTTTTAAAGAAGATGATTCTATTTTAGCCGAATATAAAACGTTGGCAAATAGTTTTTCGATCACTTTAAAAAGTCTGGCTTTTCATATCAAAACAAATAAAAAGCACCATTCTACCGGAAGTTTGGCTAACGATTTTAAAAAGCTGAAACTGCGAATAAACGATTATGTTAAAAATCAGAATATTTCTATTTACGATGAAAATGCCGTAAACGTAAACAACCTTCTTTTTTATGCCGATAAACAGATAGAAAAGATAAAAGGTTTGGAACGTGTGTATAAAGAACGTGTAAACGCCGATGAATTAAGAGGAAAGTACCGTGATTTAGAAAAGTTTTTCACGCCTGAACATTACCGTTTAAAAACGTTTTTAGATCATTTAAACTTTAAATCATCCACTTTTAGGTATGCTTTGCGCATTACCTTAACCATGTTTGTAGGATTGATTGTCGGCAATATTTTTAATTTCGAAAATGCTTATTGGATTTTACTGACCATTGTGGTAATTATGCGTCCCGGTTACGGTTTAACCAAGCAACGATCTACACACCGTGTTATTGGAACGATTATCGGTGGAATTTTAGGAATTTCGGCGCTTATCTTAATCGACAGTAATATTGCGTTGAGTATTCTGGCAATTATTTCGATGCTTTTGGGATATTGGTTTTCAGGGATCGATTATAAAGTGGGTGTAACTTTTGTAACCTTTTACGTGATTTTAATTTACGGATTGCTTACAGACAATGCAGAAACTCAATTGGTTTATAGAATTTTAGATACGGTTGTCGGAGCACTTTTAGCCTTTTTAGCCACAAGATTCGTTTGGCCAACTTGGGAACTGAATTCCATGAACATTCATTTGGAAAATTCGTTGAAAGCCATAAAATTGTATATTATCGAAGTAAAGTATTACTATATAAAGAAAGGCGAACCCACTACATCTTACAAAATAGCTCGAAAAAATGCGTTTATTGAAGTAGGAAATTTAATGGCTAGTTTTCAGCGAATGATACAAGAACCTAAAGGCAAACAAGTAAACCGTGCCGAATTGTATGAGTTAACCGTTTTAAATCAAACCTTGGTTTCGTCGGCAGCAAGTATTGGAACGTATATTCAGTTTCACAAAACTACCGAAGCTTCAAAAGCGTTTAAACTGGTGATGGATTACATCAACAATAACTTAAGTCAGTCGTTACATAATTTGGATTTTGATGCTGAAATAACGTCTGATATCGAAGAAGATTTTAAAATCAGCATTACCGAATTAAAAGCCATTCGCAGACAGGAAGTAGAAAAGTTGGATATTGACGATGCATCTAAAATTCAGAAGCTAGAAGAATCTCAATTAATAATTGACCAATTAATATGGATGAGTAACTTATCAGAAAAAATTGAAAAAACTACGTTGAAAATGAAATAAAAAAATCCCGAAAGTTTACACTGCCCCCAAAAAGTTGGACACTATTTGGGGGCATTTTTATGGAACGCAAAGTGAAATATGATTTAGCATTTAAGCTAAAATGTGTAAAAGAAGTATTAGAAGATTATACTTCTGTCAACTCTATTTCATCTCGAGAGGGTTTTAATGAAAGTTTATTACGCAAATGGTTTTTTGAGTATCAATCTAAAGGAATTGATGGTTTAATTACAAAACCCAAGAACAACAAGTATTCGCAAAGTTTTAAAGATAACGTTTTAAAGACTATAGAGCGTGAAAACTTAAGTCTTTGTGCTGCGTGCTTAAATTTAATATCGCAAGTGAATCGGTCATTATCAATGGCAAAAAGATTTTACTACCTTTGGTTTAGATGCCTTATAAGCCAAACCCAAAGGACGACCAAATAATATGAATAAACCAAAGCGCAAATCAATAAAAAACAAAGAACCATTGTCTTGTCTTGGGAAAAGGGAAAAGGGAGATAGTGATATGGTGATATGGTGATATGGTGATATGGTGATATGGTGATATGGTGATATGGTGATATGGTGATATGGTGATATGGTGATATGGTGATATGGTGATATGGTGATATGGTGATATGGTGATATGGTGACGAAACAACTTGCTGTTTTCTTACCACAGATTCACAGATTTTAAAGATTTTATTAAAAAATTTTATTAGTAGAACGTATGAAATTACACTGATGACTGAATGTGGTACATTCAGTTGTTCTGTTTGGGAATTACTGTTTAGATGCTTTATGACAGATGCTTGATGCTTGGTAATGGGTGTTTTTTACTGTATAATGTATTGATTTATATTGTACATTGTATTGTTGAATGGTTTAAGGTTTAAGGTTTAAGGTTTAAAGTTTAAAGTTTAAAGTTTAAAGTTTAAAGTTTAAAGTTTAAAGTTTAGGGTTGAATTGTTGAATTGTTGAATCGTTGAATCGTTGAATCGTTGAATCGTTGAATCGTTGAATCGTTGAATCGTTGAATCGTTGAATCGTTGAATCGTTGAATTGTTGAATCGTTGAATTGTTGATCCTGACAGCTATCGAGACAAGATCTGTTTAGTGGTTTATCTGTTAAAAAGTTAGATGGGTATAAGGGGAATAGTGAATGTTTACAGATCAATTATATTTTGTATGGAGGAGATTACTAAGTCAGTTCGCAAGCTCGGGTGTGAATGAAGCTCAGAATGACAGTGTGCTTAAGGTATTTTTTACTTGGTGCTGTTCTTTTACCACGGATGCACAGATGAGCAAAATATTTAAATAATTATTTAGTATGAAAATGTATAAAATTTACACAGATGCTGAATGTGGTACATTCAGTTCCTTTGCTTGGAAATCACTGTTTGTATGCAGGATGATAGGATGAGAAAACAAATTCGTGTGAATCATTTAATCTGTGGTGCATTGGTTTAAGGTTTAAAGTTGGGTGCCATTATACTGTTATTTAGTTAAAGAGGTAAATGGTTATATAGGTTGATTCGTGTAGGGTGTTCGCTGATGCCAGTTAACGGCGAAATCATTATATATAAAAAAAAGCACTCCTAAATAAATAAGAATGCGTAGTGGAGCACAGTAGGAGGTAAAACCCTTACCCTCTGTTATAGAAAAAATATACAACTTTTTAAATAACTTTTAAAAACTATCTGATTGGGTAGGCGAATTACCAATTTCTGTCCTGCCTGATTTCCTTGTGAGACGGATACAATTTACTGGAAAATTTGTTTCAAGATATTTTATTACATTTATAAATGGATGTAAACCATAGTGAGATTTACTTTTTTTGTATTTATATAAAAAAATTAACAACTTTAATTATAAAATAAAAAATTATTAGAATTTAACTTAGATTTACAATATAATTTTCAGAAATTTTTATGATAAAAATACTACTTTTATTGATAGGCTACCCCTATAAAGATGTTGATAGCTTTATTTGGCAAAATAATAAAATGTACCGGTCTTTAGTACTTAACAAAATACTTAAACAGAAGAAAGAAATAGGTTTTAGTAAAAAAGAACTGGAGAACAAATACGGGCCTGCAAATACCATATACACTTCAGGTGCGTGGAGCTATGATGTGCCCAAATTGTGGCTAAGAAAAAAGAAATGCGTACTTAACTTCTATTTTGACCTGGAAGATAAGGTTTTTCAAATAAGGCGAAAATACCGCGTACGTTATTAATCTGGTAATCTAACGTTACCATCTCAAGTTGTAGATGACATAGAATAATACAATCCTTTAAGAATAATCAGGTACAGGTTGTCATTCAAAAAAAATCAAGGTTTCTCAGCATGCTTCCAACATAAGTTACTTTTTTGTTCCCTTTAACGTTATCTACCATGACTGAATAGCCGACCAACCTTTTGATACAAATAATTATCTTAAAGTTTTCTATGATTTTCGCATTCAGTGAGTGTCAACCAACAACCTCGCCTTACGGTGTACAGGCACCCTCAAAATATTTTTTCTAACATATAACATTTTTGCAATCCTTGAGTGAATCGTGGTACTCTATTCTTAAAAAAACTTACAACGCTTTAAAAGAACCTTTTAAATAATTTTGGTATATCAAATAGTATAAGCTAAATTTCTTATAAACAGCTTTTTACCTTAAAGCAAAAAAAATAGCCAAATTCTAACAGTTTTATTGCTTACGCATCCATTGAGGGTGCACCAACAACCTCACCTTACGGGTGTACAAGCACCCTCAAAATATATTATTATTGCTGTATTTGATAACAGATTCAAAATTGTTTCTTTATAAGTTTTATACTTAATTTTCCACCATTTTAATCGCTAACGATACAAAGATAAATGGTGTTTGATACATGCTTTTTATAGTAGTATTGAATATGTTTACACAAGCCATGGAAAGTTAGTAAAAAACAACAAAGATGGTGATTTTGCCTGGTATCTATCAATAATATATTTTGACAGCATGAATAAAGTTTCAAAAATAGATAAAGGTTGCAGTTTTGACTAAAATGTTGTCTGGTGATGCTACTTAGCAGAGAAATCATCCTATAAAAAAAGCACTCTTAAAAATAAGAATGCTTAGTGAAGCGCAGTGGGAGGTACAACCCTTACCCTCTGTTATAAGGCAAATGTGCAACTTTTTAAATAACTTTTAAAAACTAATTAAATGGGTAGGCAATTGCCAATTTCTGTTCTTCTTTTGTAGTCAAAAGAATCACAAGTCGATCTAAATATTTGAATAGTTTAAGCCTTAATATGTAGCAGCCGAGTTTTTTCTTTTTTTTCACCACAGATTAAAGTAATATCACACGATTTACTAAATGAATTCTATTTATATTTTAAAAAATTTTACAAATGACTGAATGTGATATGTAATCGCTAATAAAATCAAAAAATCACATTTAATAGTTACTTGTCCAGACAGACCGATTTTACCATATAATCTGCAAATACTTTTTTCCACCTTCTAATGGTATTTCTACTTAATTTAAAATGGAGCGCCAATTCCTTGTCATTTAATTTTTTCTGATTTTGATACCGCATAATTCTCAAAATAGTTTGTTTATCGTAAGCTCGGTATCGTTGCTCTTGAGATTCCTGTTCCTTGTTTTTTTTTCCAAACAACAACTCGTTTATTCTTAAAATCTCAAAGAAAGTAAGGTTTTCTTTCGATAGCAAAACCGTACACCCATGCAATTTATCAGGAAATTTCTTTACAATCAGATCTCTATATATCCTACTATAGTTAGGAGCTGTTACTTTTTTTGATGTTTTTTCAACCATTTGTACAAGGTGGTTTTTGGAATTCTATAATCTGCAATAATTTCGCCTGGTTTTTTTTCACCAGTTTCTACCAATTCTACAATAAATTCAATAAGTTCAACAGTATATAAGTTTTTATTAAAGCTTGGTAGGCCGGTCAGGTTCTTATTATCAGCTTTGCTTTTATATTCCACATTAGCAGGTGGTGCGTATAGTACTATATGTTGAGAATAAATTCTAAAAAAATCATACTCTAGCAGTTTTGAAAACTTTAAAAGTAATTCTGTATTTATTTCCTTTTTACTATATACTGTAAACAGATCTTGATCGGTAATTTTAAGAAATTTACAAATACGCTCTAATGGCATATTTACTTCCTTTACACGCTTTTGGATAAGTTCGCCTATGAAGATATCCTTAAATTTAAATTCCATGGTGTGATTAAAAATTTATTTTGTTATGTTTTAAAATTGAACATATACTTCTACGGATGTTTACCGGTATCTAACATTTATATCTTCTTTTTAGCTGCTTCCTACTGCCCTTTCATTATAAACTAAAGAAGTTTCTTTCGAAACTTCTTTAGTTAGTTATTCAATTAATACAATTTACATCTCCAAAATAATAAACTCTGATCTTCGGTTTGCCTGATGTGTTTCTTCGCTGCATTTCACACCGTCTGCACATTCGTTGATCAATTGACGTTCACCGTAACCTTTTGCTGTTAAGCGCGATGCTTCGATGCCTTGTGAGATCAACCATTCTCTTGTTGATTTCGCACGTCCGTCTGATAACTTGTCGTTGTATTTGTGCGATGCACGACTGTCGGTATGCGAACGGATGTCGATCTTCATTGTCGGGTATTCTTCCAACACCGCCAATACTTTTGCAAGCTCTGCTGCTGCATCAGGACGGATGTTGTATTTGTCCAGATCAAAGTAAATCGGGTTCAGTTTTAATACTTTAAACAAGTCGTCGCCTTTCTTCACCGGAGTCTTCACGCGTTCCAATACAATGGTATGCTCGGTTACACCGCTTTCTTTGTTCGTCAGCACAAAGTCTTCTTTGGTGGTGTACTCGTTCTTTTCTACTTTTAAACGGTAACCCTCACCACATTTGAATTCGTTGTTGAACACGTAACCGTCGTTCTGATAGCGGTTGCTTGTTTCCAATGCGGTGTACAGTCTGTCGTACAGCGTTACGTTGGCATCGGGTATGATGTTTCTTGTTTTAGAATCTACTACCGCTAGGAGTAGTTTCTGGATACACTCTAACTGCAACGGTCTGGTTTCGTAAAAGCTGTAGATATCATCGTTTCCTTTACCTCCGTCGCGGTTACTAGAAAAGAAGCCTTGTTTGGTGGTTGGATCGATATAATACGCAAAATCGTCTGCATTGCCGTTGATTGGTGCGCCCACGTTATGGATCTCTCCGGGATTGCTGTTTCTGTCTAACTTCGTAGCATAAACATCCAATCCGCCTAATCCGATGCGTCCGTCGCTTGAAAAATACAGTTCTCCTGTTTCGGTTACATACGGAAAGGTTTCACGCATTTCGGTGTTGATTGCCGATCCCATATTCACCGGTCCGCCAAAGGCACCTGATGGATGGATTGCTACCTGCCACAAGTCTGATCCTCCAAATCCGCCCGGACGATCGCTTGAAAAATACATCGTTGCTTCGTCTTGGCTTAACGTTGGGTGTGCCGTACTGTATCCGTCCATATTGAACGATAATTCGGTTACATTCTCCCACTTGCCTTTTACGTTTTCTGCGCGGTAGATTTTAAGGTTCGTGTTCTTGTTGGAATCGTACTTGCGCTGGTTGTCGATGTAGTTATTTCGTGTGAAATACATCGTGTTGCCGTCTTTGGTTACCACTGCTGTTGATTCGTTCAATGGTGATTTTACCTTCCCTTTCAATCGGGTTACCTTGTCGTCTTTGGTAGCTGTTGATGCTACGCTGTACAGACTGGTAAAGGCATCACCCGTCCAAGTGTGTTCGCGTTTGCTTAAGCTGCCCGTATCGCGGGCGCTTGTAAAATACAATTGGTTGTTGTGCACATAGCTGCCGTAATCGGCGAACTGCGTGTTGGTCGCCAGGTTGTTTACCTGATCGTATCTGCCTGAATTTGCCTGAATCTGTTTTTTAAGTTCGGCTTCGTTCTTGCGTATTTGTGCAATCTGCTTGTTGCTGCCTGCCTTGCTTACAAACTGGTCGTAATAGCTTTTGGCTTCGGTTTCTTTGCCGGTGTGCTGCAAGGTTTGCGCATAACGGTAGTAATACTCGCTTGCAGGTGCTTCGCTTGCGTATTCGGTAAATAGGCGTTCGTAGTGTTTTTCGGCTTCGGCATAGCGTGCGTTAAAGTAGTAGGCATCGCCTAACTTCTCTAACAGATCTTTGCTTACGTAACCGCGTTTGGCTACTTTTTCGTAGATGCTGATTGCATCGATGTATGCCCACTGTTCGTGCTCTTTATCGGCTTTCTTTAAGCCTGCCTGTGCCTGTGCACCCGTGTTCCCCAGTAAAAAGGCGGTGAACAAGGCGGCTGTGTATATCCCTTTTTTCATATTTCTTTCCTTTTTAATACCTTACAAAAAATTAATCCTAACGATTTTTATTTTTAACCACATAGCTTATTAATTTCTTTTGCTTCTATTTAAGATTACATAGTTTGTTATCCTAACAAAACACATATTGCTATTTTAAAATCTATGTCTATGTGGTAAATGTTTCTTTTTGTGTGTATTAGTTATTGTTAGAAGAAACGCGGCGAGTTCACGCGGCGGTATTTGTTAAACAATTCAAAGCGTACAAAGATCTCGTGTGAGCCGTTGTTGTAGTTACGTAATGCTTTTATGTCGCTGTCGTAGCTGTAACCTATGAACATGCCGTCGGTTACCTGGAAACCTACCAAGGCACTCCATGCGGCATCCCAACGGTAAGCGCCACCTATGGTGAACTTGTCATGGATCAAAAAGTTTCCGGTGATGTCTGCCTGCAGCGGTGCGCCTTCTACCGCCTTTAATAAAAATGCCGGTTTGAATTTCAACATCGGGTTGATTTCAAATACGTGCCCTCCCATTAAGTAGTAGTGCATCTTTTGCTGCATGGTACTCTGGATGTTGTTGTCGTAACGCGTGTTTTCTAAAAAGCTCGGTACCGAAAAACCTACATAACTTTTTTCGGTGTGCCAGTAGATACCTGCCCCGATATTCGGTGTGAACTCGTTACTTACATCGTTTAAGATCTGCGGATCGTTCGGGTTGTATTTGTTCAGATCCGAATACGCTACGTTCAATAGGTTTGCCGATCCTTTTAACCCAAAGCTTAATTTGCTGCCGCGGTTGTTTAAATCTAACGTGTACGAGAAATCTACACTTAACGTGTTTTCATCCATCACTCCCAAGGCATCGTTTACAAAACTTACTCCCAGTCCCACTTTACTGTCTGCAATCGGGGTGTTTACCGAAAACGTATTCGTCGTTGGTGCGCCTTCCAAACCTACCCACTGGCTGCGGTGCAATCCGAAGATGCTTAACGTTCCTCTGCTTCCCGCATACGCCGGGTTGATGTTGATGGTGTTGTACATGTAATTGGTATATTGTGGGTCTTGTTGGGCGTGGGCCGATGTAAAGCTTACTAAAGCTAACAAGGCCGTTATTATTCCTGTTTTTTTCATTGCTTTGTGCTTTAATCGTTATTTTCTAAATGCAGGTAACCTACTTTTTTAACCCACTGGTTTTCTCCGTTACGGTCGTACAGATATTCTACTACGTAATAGTACGTTCCTGTTGGTAGTTTTTCGCCTTGGTTCACAATGGCTTTGCCTTGCGCGGTTCCGTTAAACACGTTGCCGTTGCTGTCGTAGCTGTGTGTTTCGTATACCTGGCGTCCCCAACGGTTGTAAATTTTTACGTTGTTGTTTGGAAACTGGTCGATGTTGTCGATGATGAAATAATCGTTCATGCCGTCGCCATCCGGTGTTACACCGTTGTAAATTACTACTTCACCCGGGTTGATCAGTGGTTTTTTGATCGTTCCTAAAGTGAAGATTCCGAAACCCTCTACCTTTATCGGAGTGGTTACTGTTTGGTCGGCATGGTTTACAATACCGCCTTCGTCTACCCACAGTTTCTGTTTTTCGTCCCAGCGTACTACGTGAAGTAAATCGGGATTCGCTGTGAAACTTGCCGGTGTGGTGCGCGTATCCCATGAAAGGCTTACGATTACCGAATTGTCGGTTTTTACGCTTTGGTTGATAATCCAGTATTCTTTATCGTCGATTGCCTGCAATACGCCTGTGCGGCTGGCATGCGGGTATTTGGTGTTGGAGTTTTCAAACAGGTATTCCCCCGTATAGATCTCTGATTCCTGTGCGGGTGCAGATATGCCTGCAAAGCGGTAGTACCCACCATCGCCAATCGGGTACTTAAACCCTTCGTTGCCGTTTTTGGTAACTTCGCCGTTTACGTGGCTTCTGTCCGAGGTGTTGATGTGTCTGGCTCCCTTTAAGAATACAAACGCACCGCCCTGGGCTTTGTCCATTAAAACAACCCCGTTCATAAGGTTAACGGTACCGCCGTTGGCGATGTCGTTGGTTAAATGAAAGCTGTGCTCCGCACCGCTTTTGTTGAACAATACGTCATAAAAACTGCTTGGTGAAGTGCCTTCGATCTTCTGCATGCCCGGCATAAGTCCTTCAAATACCACATAGCCCGTACGGCTGTTGGTGGTATAACTGAACAAACCTTCGTTAGTGTAATGTCCGTAAAAATGCATCGATCCGTCGTTTATAACATCGCCAGTGGCTTCGTTCTTGAAATCGAAATACGTCGATACCTCGGTGCCCGGATCTACTTTCAGCAGTCCCTGATTTACTGTCAGATTATTCTGCGCATAGCTTATAAAAGGCATTGCACATACTGCAAATATTATTTTTTTCTTCATTCTTATATTTTTTACGTTACAGCATCCTGCCAACCTGTAATAATGCAGACTTACTTTTGATCTTAAATATCTTCCATCAGTACAGGTTGAAAAAAAACTGCTAACTGCCTAATTAGTTAATCGCTGCCTAACCATGGGGTTAGTAATTAATTCGGAACTGCACTCGCTGTAATCGGGGTCTGTTCCTACCCGATACCTTACGGTCATCGTACTAGGGCACGTAACGATTAAAGGATCGTAAAAAGCAAAATATGTTCCCGGTGCCACAGAAGAAGGGTCTAAAACTTCAGTACCCGGCAAACGGTCTATTGTAGTCCACCACTGTATGCTAAGTGCGCCAGCGGGCAGCGATACCGGTTCTGCATTTTTAAGATCGGCCTGCGTTCCCTGACATATCGTCAAATCTTTTACCACCGGACCTGCCAATGCCCCGCATATCATTAACGCTGACGTATCTGCAAAGTTATATTCATTATCATTTCCGGTTTGCGTAGACCCATTCGCCATACTTCCGCTAATTCTATGTCCTACATAACCGAATTTCGTACTACACTGTTTAATTGTCAAGGTTGTATGTCCTCCCGTTTCTACTGCAATTAGCGTATCACCCAGATTTAGTTTTCCCTGATTATAAGTTCCTGAAATACTACCCGGCATATATAGCGGACTATTTGCACCTGTTGAAAGTGCACCGATCATATTGCCGTCGTTTCTGCCCCATGCCCAAAGTTTTCCGTCTGTTGTCAAAACATTAATTGCAGGATAATTTCCACCTTCATGTTCTTGCGGACTTATCCATACGATATTGTCTGCCAAAGCAGCCCCTCTGCTTGTTGCGGTTACCTTATACCAGTTATTGCTATCTGCTGTATTACCGTTTCCTAACTGTCCGTAGCCATTCTCGCCCAAACTGTAAAGATTTCCGTCCGTCATAAGTACATATTGGGTAATCCCTGCCGTTGTAGAGCCGGTCATTCCGATCATTTTAGGAGTTCCCACAGGTTTGTTCATAAGTGTTGCGAATGAAAGATTCACCGCATTTCCAACACCCGTACGAACATTGCTACCCCATGTATAAAGGTCTCCTGTTGCTGTTAAAGCCATTGCACCATTCAACGTTCCCCTAACTGCAACAACATTTGTTAACTCCGGATTACCTGCAGTTCCGGCTTTTATACGGTGCCACACTATATCATTGGCGTTTGAATCAACAGTTCCGTCGCTATATAAGTTTCCATTTGATGAAAGAATCCAAGCATCACCGGTACATGTCACCAGCGCCAAAATTCCATTAGAACCAAACATCATCTTAACATCGGTCGGGTTTACACCTGCCGGAAGACCATCTGTTTTTGCAGTACCGGTTATTCCGTAGGTCCCTACAGCAAGCTTGGTAAAAACTCCCTGAGACTGAAGTGCAGAAGGAATAAGTATTCCTTCATTTCCCCATGTAAACAGACCTGTTGTAGTTAATACCGCAAACTGCTGTGAATTTGTATTGCTTGCTCCCGTAAATTTTAGGACATCTCCAGTAAGTAAGGGATAATTTATACTGTTAAGGTTGTTAGGCACCAACAGATTATTGTTCTGCCCAAAACCATTATGTGCAGCACCCTGTCCCCATACTTTAACGGTACCATCAGCCTCTTTAGCCATTGAAGAATGGAACAGACCCACCATATTATCGTATTCCAACGTATTAGGACCTGTACTGTTTACATACGTATTAGGATTACAATTTCCTGTAACACAGTAATCAGCCTGAAATATAACCGCCGTATTTGCAAGTATGTTGTTACATACACCTCCCAAACCGTTGTTCTGGCATTCAAAATGGGCATCTACCGGCTTGACCGCAGGATCAGGATTCGTAGCATCAGGATCGGTAACATCATTCGGGCGCAGTATTGCAGCTTCGAATATCTGACTACCGGGTATTGCACCCGCTTGTGCTGATACGGTAAAAGTATACGTGATCTCACACTGATCAGGCAAGTTCAGCAAAGAGCTGTAGGTTCTTGTCGCCGCATCATAAGTTATAGCCAACTGTTGCGAACCACAGTTATTTCCACTGAATACGACATTCTGATGCGTAAATCCAAGAGGAAGTACAAAAGTAAATTTAGCACCTGTTACATCACTCGGTCCATTGTTTCGAACCTTTACGGTGTAGTTAAGATTTTCTCCTGCGGCTACTCCCGTTTTATCGGGAAGTACCGACGCAACCTGCAAATCAGATTGTTTGATAGCGATTGCAGAAGCCAACTGTGCTTCTTCTCCCTGAACAAACGTCCATGTATCAATCGCCTTCATATCGCCATACGTTCCAGAACCCGAACCGCTATGACCGGATCCGAAGATATGTCCGTTGGTATTACTAGGCTGGCCCGTATTAAAGGTGCCATTGGTAAAAATTTGGTGACTGTTGTTAACCGGGGCTGTTGCACTACCGGTAAAACCCGTCGCCGGCAGCAGTCCGTCATCCCAGAAAACCCTATCGGTAACAACTTTCTGAGGATCGTTGGAATCAAGCAGTTCAATGGCAATACCACCTATATTGTATTCAACATCAAAGAAGGGAAAATGTACTTCTGCACCCTGCAGTACAATTTTAACTGACAGTGGCACTTCACCGCCCGGTGCAGGACTACCTGCGCCGTCTTTTCCGTCCCACTCTACCCCATTCTGACCTTCTACAGCCTGTCCCGTAAATATCTTGCTGGTAAACCCGGGATCTGTACTTTCCATCAAAATACGGTACTGACCTGCTACCGGTGCGTAAAACTCAATGGTACCGCCCTTGGACCCCATCTGACCATCGGTACCTTCAACACCAACCACACGTACATTCTTTACATCAGGTACAATAGGGGTAACATTCAACCATGTACTTACACTGGAAGGTACCTCCTGACTTAAAGCAGCCGCGTTAGACACTCCGATTGATGCAGTAGCAGCTGCCGGCATACCTGCATCAGGATAATTATAAAACATTTTATGCGTTATATTTCCCTGGCGGTCAACAGTATTCGGATTATGAATACGGCTAACCACACCACTAGCTTGTGAATTCAAACTTTTATACAAAAGAACCGTCTGGTTACTGACCATGTCATAAAACCCACGATTATTGACAAAAAAAGTAAAGACAATACCGTTACTACCCTTATGTTTTGTACGGTAGGTATATCCGTCAACTGTACGTGTATAAATAACGCCGTTAAACTTTATGTCTGCATAAGATCCCGTACCGTTTCCGGTAGAAAGATTTAAATTAGTTGCATATACCCTACCTGAAACAAATCCGTCATCGTTTTTATTGATCACCGAGATGTCCCATGCCACTACCGTAGCATCTTCAGGCTGCGACCAATTCCCGTTTGCGGCTGACCAGCTTCCGTTACCCGAAGAAGTTCTGGCTTCAAACTCAACCCGATAAACACCGGCACCACCTACAGGAACCGTATAATAGATGGGTCTGTAGGTATTTGCCGGATTTGTTGCTGCATTTCGAAACTGAGGTCCAGCCAATTCTGCAGAACGTCCGGATATATTCCCATAAACAGTATTGCTGTTTTGGGCTCCGGTAAAAGCCTGCAGTACTATAGGATTACCAGAAGGATCAAATAATGAAATTCTGTTTCTATTCGCCCAGCGGTCACTGTTGCTGCTTCCATAACCCTGTACGGAAGAAGCCAGCGTTATTGTTTCACCTTCGCGTGCATATACATAGTGGGCTCCCCTGTTGGGAAACGGAATTGCTTCCGCAGAAGTGTAGCCCGCTCCCAACAGATGTGCCCTGTGTCCGGCAGCACCTTGCGGATACCAGTCTTTGGACCCTTCCGCAAGAGCATCGGCAGCTGTAAACAGCACAACTGCTGCCAGCATTGCTCTTAAGGCTTTTGTTATATTTAATTTATTGAATGTGTTCATATATCTGTACGTATGTATTAAATTTTAAGGTAATTATAGCCTGTTGTCGTTAAACAGCCGGTCTCGTAATACTGTTTGCTATTTAATTACAAATACGATATTCATATACGATGCCGCTTTAGCATTGCTTTTTATGGTATAACTCATTTCGCCGTTATCGTTAACAGTTACATTTTCAAAAACATCCGTATCGTAATATGTTATGTAGTAATTCATCTCCGAACGTGCATAAGTATAGATATCTGCCTGCGCAGAAGGATTTTTTACCAAACCGCCGTTGTAAGGAACGCTGTACCCGTTGGTACCGTGCGCAATAGGGTAAACTGCATTGCCAGTACCTGATGCCCCGCCTGTAAACTGATTGTAATATTCCTGATACAAATCACGTGTGACCGTAGTTCCCGTAGGCGTAAGTACCGACGTATTAAAAATAACCGCAGGCATGTAAAAGAAACGCGGTACCTGTTTGTATGCTACCGATCCATTAACACCAGTTGCTGTAGGAACAGAACCTGCAGCAGCACCTTCTGCATTCATTTTGGCCGCAGTAACGGCATTGTCTGCCAGCTTCAACGTATTGATACCACCGGCTGTTACATGCAATTGTGTGTTTAATAACGTTGTACCGGTACCATTCGTTACGGTAATCGAATTATCTCCTGACGTAGAAGTTAAGTCTGCTTTTCTGTTAACCAATTCGTCAATTGCTGCCTGCACATTGGTAGCAACCAAACCACTGGCAGCATTGTTATACGCCACATTAGCTGCATTCATATTGATTGTTGCAATCACATTTCCTGCCGCATCTAAGAACTCATACTGATTTGCTACTGCATTAAAACGTGTTTTAACCATATTCGGATCAATCGTAGTACCTGTTGCACCGGCAAGAGGCATTCCGTCTGCCCCGATCTGATCTTCGTTGTAGTACGTATACGTACCATCAGGATTCTGAACCAGCGTAGTTACCGTTTCGTTTGCTTTTACGATTGTTGAAAGGCTTGCCCATTCTACATCGCCTGCCGCGTTGGTGATCAGCATCGAGTTTGCTGCACCTTCCTTGATTGCTACCGCATAAGGATCTGCTGCTGTTCCCGTTCCTGTTACCGTAACAAATTCGCTGCCACCAATGGTTACACTTTCGTTTGCAACCTGGGTTAAGTATTCTTCAAACGTGTTGTAAGAAGTTCCGCCAATGGTGATCGCTTCGTTTACGATGTCGTTGTAGATATTCTCAAACTGGTTTACTACTGCTGCAGGTACATCGATGATTGCGGTTACACCTGCTTCGTTTGTATAGGTATACGTACCGTCGTTGTTGTTTACAACTGTCGTTACCGTTTCGTTTGCTTTTACGATTGTTGAAAGGCTTGCCCATTCTACATCGCCTGCCGCATTGGTAATCAGCATGGAGTTTGCTGCACCTTCTTTGATTGCTATCGCATAAGGATCTGCCGCTGTTCCTGTTCCTGTTACCGTAACAAACTCGCTGCCACCAATGGTTACACTTTCGTTTGCAACCTGGGTTAAGTATTCTTCAAAGGTGTTGTAAGAAGCTCCGCCAACGGTGATCTCTTCGTTTACAATATCATTATAGATATTCTCAAACTGGCTTACTACTGCTGCAGGTACATCAATGATCGCGGTTACACCTGCTTCGTTTGTATAGGTATACGTACCGTCGTTGTTGTTTACAACTGTAGTTACCGTTTCGTTTGCTTTTACGATTGTTGAAAGGCTCGCCCATTCTACATCGCCTGCCGCATTGGTGATCAGCATGGAGTTCGCTGCACCTTCCTTGATTGCTATAGCATAAGGATCTGCCGCTGTTCCTGT
>Ga0233365_1000580_pt1 | contig 16592 bp, 18 predicted proteins | sample ElkDunMinimDraft_27_FD_191535 | JGI IMG/M metagenome (GOLD analysis project Ga0233365, IMG submission 191535) | Fecal eukaryotic communites from dung pellets of Tule Elk in California, USA - Elk Dung C36 | ecosystem: Host-associated > Mammals > Digestive system > Large intestine > Fecal | place...
GTCCTCGGCCGAGATCGCGCGGCGAGTCGTCGCGGCACGGGATGCCGCTTGTGATCGGTGGAGCGGGGTCGACCAACCGTGGAGTACCAACCAGGAGGTGCCCGGTCCCTACCTCCGCAGCGGCCCGTGGCGACTGCCCGCGGCGGTCAGCGGGCCGGCCGACTGGATGGTCGAGACCGGAGCATTGACCGCGCGCGGCTATGACCGCGTGTTGCGACTCGCCTGGACGTTGTGCGATTTGGCGGGTCGCTCAACCCCCGCCGTCGAGGATGTCGCCGAGGCCACCGGGCTTCGGGTGGGGCATCAACTTCCGGGCTAGCTCGGGCGAGCACGCGTCCGGCACCACAACCAATCCCATCCCATGACTGAAGGAGGAATCCATGGACGATCAACGCGAAGCACTATTGGCCCTGTCGCTGCTGTGCGAACCCGGCAACCGCCTGGTGTCGGCGGAGCTCACCCGACGCGACGCCGTCGACACTCTACAGTGGCTGCTGGCCGGCCGGGACGATCCGGCCGGTGCCGTCGCCCGCGAACGATTGGCCGGCCGCGCCCCGGCCGACCTGGTGGCCGAGACGCTGGAGACGGCACACACCTGCCGAGCGCGACCGATCACACCGCTGGACGATGAGTGGCCGTCCCAGGTGGCCGATCTGGCTGAACTGTTCGACGAGACCGATCGCTACACCGGGCCACCGCTGTGCCTGTGGGTACGTGGCCGCGCCAACCTGGCCGAGGTCGTCGCACGGTCGGTGGCCATGGTGGGAGCCCGAACCTGCACCGCCTACGGTCGGTACGCCGCCACCGAACTGGCTTACGGATTGGCCGACCGGGACTGGACGGTGTTGTCCGGGGGCGCCTACGGGATCGACGCGGCGTCCCATCGCGGGGCGCTTGCCGCCGGTGGCCCGACGGTGTGTGTCCTCGCCGGCGGGATCGACCACGTCTACCCGTCTGCCCACGATCAGCTGTTCGAGCAGGTGACCGAAACCGGTTTGCTGATCAGCGAGTGGCCGCCGGGTGCCTCACCACGCCGATACCGCTTCCTGGTGCGCAACCGCGTCATCGCGGCGCTCAGCCTGGGAACCGTCGTGGTCGAAGCGGGTCTGCGAAGCGGCGCACGCTACACCGCTCGGATGGCCGCGGAACTGGACCGCCCGGTCATGGTGGTTCCCGGACCGATCACCTCACCGGCATCGGCGGGTGTTCATCAGCTGGCCCGCGGCCCGGCACCGGTTCGCCTGGTGACCCGTGCCGCCGAGATCATCGAAGACCTCGGACCGGTCGGGCCCGACCCCGCTCCAGCGCCGTCACCGCCGTCACGCCCCCGGGACCGGTTGAGCCCCGACGCGGCTCGGATCCTGGACTCGGTGCCTCGACGATCAGCGGCGCTGCCCGACCGGATCGCGGCTCAGGCGGGTGTACCCGTCGAGGAGGCACGTCGCATCCTCCCAGGGCTGGCCGGGGAGCGTCTTGTCGAGGACCTCGATGGCCGCTATCGGTTGACCACCGAGGTCACACCGGCATAGGCGCCGACGCGTCGACACCCGTGCTGCGCACCGGGCATCGTCGTCCGGTGGTCAGAACGAATCGCCACGGCCGGTCGGTACCGGGTCGGGCAGTTCACCGGCGTCGAGCATCACCAACGCGAGCGGGCCCGCATCACGCGAGCAACCTTCCTGGCGGCCCGACGGGCTCTTGTCCCCCCGGGTGACGGCGATGTGGTCCTGCACATCGGTCGAGGGACGTTCACCGTCGGACACCTTGTCGTCGTCACGCCTGGCCAGGCGGCGGGATCCGTACAGGTTTGACGATGTTCTGCACTCGGCGGCGCCACGCTCGACGGCGTACTCCAGCACCGCATACCGGTCCCCGCGCTCCGATCAGCACATTCCAGCCACCGGATACGAGCACCGCACGCGCGGTGGGAGTGGAGCCACCAGCGATATCTCGGCCGCCGAACGTCCGCTCCGGGCATCCCCGCGAATCGTTCTTTCCGGCCCGTTCGCCGACATCACAAGCTCCGACAACCGGTTCTCAGGTGCCGAAGCCACCTTCGGTGGGCAACTCCATGTCGGGCTTGTCCAACTCTTCGATATTCACGTCCTTGAACGTCATGACCTTCACGTTCTTGACGAACCTGGCGGGCCGGTACATGTCCCAAACCCACGCGTCGGCCATCTCGACCTCAAAGAAGGTCTCGCCGTCGGTGTTCCTCACGTGCATCTCGACATGGTTGGTCAGATAGAACCGACGTTCGGTCTCCACAACATAGGAAAACTGACGCACTATGTCGCGATACTCCCGGTAGAGCTGCAACTCCATCTCGGTTTCGTACTTTTCGAGATCCTCAGCGCTCAACAGTCATCCTCCGCCTCCGCTTACTCAATTGTTACCCATGATGCGTTGCCTACACCGTCTGGGCGGCGCGGGCCACGCCGGAGACCGCCGCGACGTTGGCGTAACTACGCCGGTGAACAGCGCTGGGGCCGTGTGCCTCCAAAGCGGCCTGATGAGCCTCAGTCGAGTAGCCCTTGTGTTCGTCGAAGCCGTACTGGCCGTGATCCTGGTGTAGGTCGATCATGATTCGGTCCCTGGTGACCTTGGCGAGCACCCCTGCCGCCGACACACACGCGGCGGTTTGATCCCCCTTCCAGACCCCGAGGTTCGGTGCCGAGGTTCCCGGCACCGGGAATCCGTCGGTGAGCATGTACTGAGCAGCCGGGCGCAGCTGCTCCAACGCACGACGCATCCCACCCAGATTGCACACCGTCAAACCCTTGGCGTCAACCTCGGACGGCGGAACGATGATGATCGAGTAGGCCAGCGCGCGGTCGACGACCTCCCCGTACACCTCGTCGCGAGCGGTCTCGGTGAGGAGTTTCGAGTCGGCGAGACCGGGAACCCGGCCCCGCTTGCCCGCCGGAAGGATCGCCGCGGCGATCACCAGTGGCCCGGCGCACGCGCCTCGTCCGGCCTCATCAGCACCGGCCACATGGCTGAAACCGTGCCGACGGAGAACGTCTTCCAGGGTGTACATGTCGGGGTCGCGTCTCATACGCGCACGAGAGGGGGTAAGGAACGGTGACATCGCATACTGTCCATCAGATTGGGCAGGTTGGCCGGGTGGAACGTTTCGTTCGTGCTGCGCAATCGGGCACTGCTCCACCAAGCGTACTTGTCCATCGTGGCGGCCTCGATCTTCTCGAAACCACTGGTGTCCACCGTCGGGTCGGCGACTCGCAGCCCGAAGAACACCTGCCGTTGCCGGTATCGCCGGCCGTCGAATTCGAACTCCGTGGTGGCTTCGTGGAGTGGTCCGTCCAGGTCATCGGGATCGCATTGGATTCCGGTCTCCTCCCAGAGCTCCCGGCACGCAGCCTGCCGGTCACTCTCGTTCGACTCCACGCCCCCGCCGACGGTGAACCAGTATTTGTCATCGGGGTGGCGAGGGTCACAGCCGCGAAACAGCAGGACGTTTTCCCGCCCGTCCAACAGCAGTACCCGGGCGGCACGCCGGTCACGGATCGGAATGTCCACCATCAGGCAGTTTACGCGGGGTCGGGAACACCATTGAAGGTGTCGGGGATGCTCAGCCAGTCCCACCTGGTGACCGGCCAGATCAGCACGAAGGCCCGCCCGACTATCGCGTCGACGGGGATGGTCGCGGCCATCACGTCGCCACCGGAACGGATGTATCGCTCGCGGGAGTCACCCGAGGCCCACCGGTGGTCCCCCATGACCCAGAGGCGACCCTCGGGCACCACGACACTGAACTCCTCGTCATCCTTGCTGGGTGACTGCTGGATTCCGGTGTACGGATCGGTGTACAGATAGGACGTCTCATCGAGCTGGTGCCCGTTGACCGAGATGTGGCGGTCGGCGGCACTGTAGGAGACGGTGTCACCGCCGACGGCGATGATCCGCTTGATGAAGTCCTCTTCGGCGGGGTTGCTGCGCCATTCCATCGGCGCCTGGAACACCACGACTTCACCACGTTCGGGCTCACTGAACTGGTATTCCAGCTTGTTGGCCAGCACGTAGTCATCGAGTTGCAGGGTGTTCTCCATCGAACCGGACGGAATCCAGAACGACTGGAGGACGAAGGTCCGCACCACCAGGGCCACCACTACCGCGATGACCAGCAGAACCGGCAGTTCCCGCCAGAACGAGCCCTTCTTCTTGGCCTGCTTGGTGTCCTCAGGCGATTCGGGCTCGTCACCTGGGGCAGCAGCTTTGGCATCGTCATCGATCACAGTAGGAGCTTACGTGTAGAAGTGGCGCCATCGGCGTCGCAGGTTGCCGGGTCGCGCCGTTACCTGGGGACGACCCTGGTGTCAGAGGGATCGGGAACCTTGGCGAACGTCTCGGGTGTCGACAGCCAGGTGATCCGATCCGGCGGCCACACGATCATGACGGCGTGACCGACGACGGCGTCGACCGGAATGGTCGCCCGGGTCACGTCGTTGCCGTTGCGCAGATAGTTCTCTCGTGAATCGCCCGACGCCGACCGGTGGTCCCCCATCACCCACATTCGATCCTCGGGGACGGTGATCGTGAACTCGAAGTTGTCACGACTGGGCAGGTCGGTGACTCCGGTGTCGGGGTTCGTATACACATAGGATGATTCTTCGAGAGGCTGCCCGTTGATCGATATCTCCTCGTCGACGGCGCTGTAGGAGACGGTGTCACCGCCGACGGCGATGACCCGCTTGATGAAGTCCTCGTCCTCGGGATTGCTGCGCCACTCCATCGGCGCCTTGAACACGATGACCTCACCCCGCGCCGGCTCGGTGAATCGATACACCAGCTTGTTGACCAGCACCCGGTCGCCGCGTTGCAGGGTGTTCTCCATCGAACCGGACGGAATCCAGAACGACTGGAGGATGAAGCTGCGCACGATCAGGGCGATGACGATGGAGATCGCCAACAGGATCGGCAGCTCCTTCAGCAGGGAGCGTCGCTTACGGGGCTTGCCGGGATCGCGCTCGGCGGGCTCGCCGCCGTCTGGGTCGTCGGGGACCGAGTCGCCCGAAGAGGTGGCCTCGTCGTCGATCACCACCGGAGTCTATGACGACAAAACGTGACCGATAGACATCTCTACGTATTTGCACCCGACGCGCTGCCTGCCACCACGGCAACAACAGCGGGAGCACCATGCCCAATTCCCCGGCTTGGCCAGGCGAGTCGGCGTCGGGCTCCACGGCACCGGTCGCAGGTGGAATCGCGGCGAACTCGGGCGGTATCTCCAGCGCACTCCAGTGGTCCTGCGGCCACACCACGTTGACCGCGCGCCCGATGAAGTTCTCGATCGGGACAAACCCCTGGCATCTGGAGTCCTTGGAATCGCCGCGGTGGTCCCCCATGACGAAGACGTGGCCCTGTGGAACGTGAACCGGGCCGAAGCGCCGGGCCAGGCAGTTGTTGGCGGCCGGGTCCTCATCGAGGCTCGCGTCGTCATACAGGTACGCCGACTCATCCAGCGCAACCCCGTTGACGACCACCCGGCCCTTCTCATCACAGCACAACACGGTGTCGCCGGGGATGCCGATGATCCGTTTGACCAGATCCTTTTCGTTGGGAGCGGCGATACCCACCAGGTCACCCAGTACCCGCCCGATGTCGCCCAGCAGGGTCGTCTCGGTGGGCATCTGAACCTCCGACGCCCACCGGTCGGTGCCCTTGAACACCACGACCTCTCCGCGCTGCGGCTCACGCAACGCGTAGACCAGCTTGTTGACCAGCACCCGGTCACCGACCTGCAGCGTCTTCTCCATGGACCCCGAGGGGATGTCGAACGACTGGATCGCGAAGCTGCGCAGCAACACCGCCGCGCAGAACGCCACCAGCAGGAGCAGTGGCAGCTCCACGATCAGCGGCAGGTGACGTCGACGGTGGGACCTCACTCGGCGCAGCCTTGATCGCCGACCCGGCTCCACCTTTCGTGGCGGGCCGGTTTCACGGCGTCGGGGGCGGTCCATGCCGTCAGGGTATCGGCTGGCGACCAGATCGCCGGGCCGCCGCCAGTGCACTCACTCAACCGGTCGCCCATCGGGCAGCCGAGCGAGAATCGCGCCCGAAATCCTGCTGAAGGAGATACTTTGATGTTTCGGCGCCCGAGCCGGAACCGGCAGCACGGAGCCGGGGACGCTTCGGGACCTGACCGACAACACAGTGAGGACCACCGACCCCTGAGGAGGTCGGTGGTCCTCGACTCTATGACACAGCGCGTCGTCGGCGGCCTCGTTCTCCGGCGTCGTCACATCGGACGACGCATCGGATGACGGAGACCCACGAGGTGGTTCGGATCGACGCGGCGAACCGAACCAACCGAGATCGATCTCGGCCCGATGAGCCGAGAGGTCGATCGACTAGTCGCGCAGTTCCTTGATCTTGGCGGCCTTGCCGCGCAGCTCGCGCAGGTAGTACAGCTTGGCACGACGGACGTCACCGCGAGTGACGACCTCGATCCGGTCGATGACCGGGCTGTTGATCGGGAAGGTGCGCTCGATACCGATTCCCGAGCTCATCTTGCGAACGGTGAAGGTCTCGCGCAGACCAGAACCCTGGCGGCGGATGACCACACCCTGGAAGACCTGAATACGAGACCGGCTGCCTTCGACAACTCGGACGTTGATCTTCACAGTGTCACCGGCCCGGAAGTCCGGAATATCCGCCCGTACGGATACGGAGTCCAAAGCGTCCAGCGTGTTCATGGCGGTAATTCCTCGCAACTTCACAGCGCGCACCACTGTGGTGCGCAGATTTCATTGATTTGGCGCCAGGCAGCAATAGGCGTACCGCGCGCGGCAACCTCACTACTCTGCCACATCGCCGTGCGGTACCACGAACCCGGCCCCCTTGAGCACCGCCCTGTCGGCCTTGCTCAACGCCTCGTCCGGCAACTCGGCCAGCATATCGGGTCGGAATTGTGCGGTTCGCAACAGTGACTGGTCACGCCGCCACCTGGCGATCTTGGCGTGATGGCCCGACAGCAGCACATCGGGCACCGGACGGTCCCGCCACACGGCCGGCTTGGTGTAGCCGGGTGCTTCGAGTAGTCCGTCGTTGTGTGACTCCTCGACGAGGGAGTCGGCATTGCCCAGCACGCCGGGGATCAGCCGGGTCACGGCCTCCACCATCGCCAGGACCGCGACTTCGCCGCCGAACAGCACATAGTCCCCCAACGACACCTCGGTGACCGTCATGGTCTGCCGAGCCTCGTCCAGGACCCGTTGATCGATGCCCTCATAGCGGCCGCACGCGAACATCAGGTGCGCTTGACCGGCGAGATCCCGAGCCATCGACTGGTCGAACCGGACGCCGGCCGGGCTGGGTACCAGCAGGTGCGGCGGGTTGGCGGTGTCGACCAGGGCGTCGAGGGCTTCGCCCCAGGGTTCGGGACGCATGATCATTCCCGCACCGCCCCCTGCGGGACTGTCGTCCACCGTGCGATGGACGTCGTGAGTCCAGCTTCGCAGGTCGTGGACGGCCAGGTCGATGAGGCCGCGATCGACCGCCCGGCCGATGAGCGACAGGTTGAGGGGGGCGAGGTATTCGGGAAATACCGTGACGACATCTATGCGCATGGGTTCAGAACCGGTTCAGTGATGGCGGTTGGTGGTCGGTGGGGTCCGGAACCCCGAACGGAGCGCCTGGACTGCGACGTCACGCGTCGCAGGCCAAGCGGGAAGGCATCGCCAAAGCTCGTATGAGTTCCGCCGTGCCATCCACACTCACCCGCATCCGCGACCTTCCTGCCGATCGGTCATGTCGATGAGAACGCGTCTGGAGGTACCGGAGGCGTTCTTACAGATCCAACAGTCCGTCGGGAAGGGTCACCACAATGCGTCCACCGGGGACGTCAACAGTGGGAACCATCGCGTGGATGAAGGGAATGAGCGCCGGTTTGTCCCCGTCGCGGCGGACCACGAGCATGTCGTGTGCCGGACCGTGCTCGACACGGGTGACGTTTCCGATGACGGTCCCGTCGGTGTCTTCGACGCGAAGATCGACGAGGTCGTGATCACGGAACTCTTCGGGGTCTTCGGGCTCGGTGATGTCGGCGCTGTCAACACACAACAGCACACCGCGCAGCGCCTCGGCGGCGTCGCGATCGGCAACGCCTTCCAAGGTGATGAGGAGTCGGCCCTGATACCAGCGGACGTACTCCAGCTTGACCGGACCGTGTTCTGCCGGGTCGGTGACGAGCACCGACCCGGCCACGAAACGTTCGTCCGGTTCATCGGTCCTGACTTCACAGATCAGGTCCCCGCGCACACCGTGGGGCCGGATGATCCGGCCGATGACCAGCAACATTCAGCTGTCGAGTACTTCGACGCGAATGCCTCGGCCACCAATGGAGCCGACGACCTGACGCAACGCCTTGACGGTGCGTCCGCCACGGCCGATGACCGTGCCGAGATCTTCAGGATGGACCCGAACTTCCAGTCGCTTACCGCGACGTTCGTTCAGCATACGGACACGCACATCGTCGGGGTGGGTCACGATGCCTTTGACGAGATGTTCAAGTGCGGGCCGCAGCACGTCAGGACTCCTCGGATGACTCGGTCTTGGAGGCGCTCTCGTCGGCCTTCTCGGCCTTGGTTTCCTTCTTGGCGTCCTTGGTCTCGGACTTCTTGGCGCCGGCCTTCTTCTTCGGGGTCTCGGCGGCCTTGTCCTCACCGTCGACGCCGGCGGCCTTGGCCTCGGCCTCGTACACCGCGCCCTTGTCAGGCTTCGGTGCGGCGACCTTCAGCGGCTCAGGCGCGGGCTCACCCTTGAACTTCTGCCAGTCGCCGGTCTTGGAAAGGATCGCCCTGACCGGTTCGGACGGCTGCGCGCCCACACTCAACCAGTACTGCACCCGGTCGGACTTGACCTCGATGCGCGAGGGCTCCTCCTTGGGGTGGTACAACCCCACGAATTCAATCGCACGACCATCCCGCTTGGTGCGGGAGTCGGCGACGACGATGCGGTACTGCGGATGCCGGATCTTTCCCATCCGCAGGAGACGGATCTTTACTGCCACTTTGTTTACGGCTCCTGTTTTGTTCTGTGCATGAGGCATACCGCACTCGCCATGTGGGGTTATGGCGTATGGGTTATGCGAAGGACGACCTCGTGCCGCGTCGTTGAGAGGGCGCCGCACACACAAAGGTGTTACCAGCGAACCATCCTAACCGACGGTCGGCACCGGGTCGCACTGGTGCCGACCGTCGGCGTGTGACGGTCGCTGTGAATCAGTAGGCCCGGGCCAGCGTCGCGACCATGTCGGGCTCCTGGTCGGTGTCGGGCACCGAGCCGTCGGCGCGCTGCAGGCAGCGAACCGTGACGCCCTGTGCGGCCGCCTTGGCCTCCCCTTCGACGCCGCAGGCGTCCCAGGGCAGTTGAGCGAAGCCGGTGGCCGCCGCCTCGATCGCCTCGTCGAGAGTCTTCACCGTGACGGTGCGGTCCAACCGGAAGCGCAGTGCCTCGTCGAACATCGCCTGCTGATCGGCTTCCAACGCCTCGGTGACGACCTTGGCAACCGATTCGAGCGCGACCGGGGTCTTGGTTCCCTCGATGCGACGGACCACGACGGCCTTGCCCTCGGCCAGGTCACGTGGCCCGACCTCGACGCGGACCGGGTAGCCCTTGAGTTCGGCGTCGACGGCCCGGCGTCCGAAGGCGACGTCGGTGCGGTTGTTGAGGCGGGAACGCACTCCACCGGCGAGCAGCTCGTTGTGCAGCGCGTGAGCCGCCTCACTGACGCCGTCGCCGTCCTTGACCGACATGACGTAGGCCTGGACCGGCGCCAGACGTGGCGGAACCCGCAGCCCCTTGTCGTCGCCGTGGGCCATGATGAGTCCGCCGACCATCCGGGTCGAGGTGCCCCACGACGTGGTCCAGCAGAGGTGCTGCTGCCCGTCCGAGCCCAGGTACTGCATGTCGAAGGCCTTCGAGAAGTTCTGTCCGAGCTCGTGCGACGTCCCCATCTGGAGGGACTTGCCGTCGCGCATCATCGCCTCGCACGTGAACGTGTTCAGCGCGCCGGCGAACCGCTCCTCGACGGTCTTGAGGCCACGCAACACCGGCATGGCCAGGTCGCGCTCCATGAAGTCGGCGTAGACCTCGTGCAGGATGCGCAGCGTGAACTCGTGCGCGTCCTCGTAGGTCGCGTGCGCGGTGTGCCCCTCCTGCCACAGGAACTCCGAGGTCCGCAGGAACAGCCGGGTGCGCATTTCGTACCGCATGACGTTGCACCACTGGTTGAGCAGCAGCGGCAGATCGCGGTAGGACTGGATCCACTTGGACATGTACTCGCCGATGACGGTCTCGGAGGTGGGTCGCACCACGACCGGTTCCTCGAGGTCCTTGCCGCCGGCCTGAGTGACGGTCCAGAACTCCGGTGCGAATCCCTCGACGTGGTTGGCCTCTTTCTGGAGGTAACTGCGTGGGATCAGCAGGGGGAAGGAGGCGTTCTCGGCACCGGTGGCCTTGATGCGGTCGTCCATTCCGGAGACCATTCGTTCCCACAGTGCGTACCCCGTCGGTCGGATGACCTGCTGTCCCTTGACCGGGCCGTTCTCGGCCATCTCGGCCTTGGTGACGACTTCTTGGTACCAGCGGGGGAAATCCTCGTTCTGAGGTGTCAGCACTTTTGCCATAACCTGCAGATCTTAATGAGCCGACCCCGAAGTCGTCGACTGGGTAATGAGCGATCGGTCAGAGCGACATCTGCGCGTCCCACATGCCGAACACGATCACCATCAGCAGCATGAGAACTCCGAGGGCCAATCCGACGATGCCGCAGATCAGACCGGCCATGGCGACGCCCTTGTTGGTGGCCTCTCCTCTGCCCGCCTTCTGAACCCCTATCGCGCCGAAGATGACCGCCAGGATGCCGGTCGGTGCGGTGAAGATCATGTAGCAGCAGGGACTGAGGACCACCGCGATGATGCCCAGGACCAACGCGGCTACACCCAGGCCGTTCTGCGGAACCGGGGCGATGTTGCGGACTCCGTACGCCGGTGCCGCGTACTGGTAGGGGTCGTATTGGTTGGCGCCCTGCTGGTAGTAGCCGCCGGCCTGGTCGTTGGGGACCTGTTGCGGAGGCGTACTGGGGTCGTACGGGCCGGGCGGATTCACGTCGTAGTGCTGGGGCTGGTAACCGGTGGGGTCATAGGGCTGGTTGCCGTGCGGGTCCTGGCTCACAGGAATCGATGTTACCGGTCACCCGGTAGCCCACCGATGGCCGACGGAAGCCGACGCCCACCGGATAGCGACATTGAAACCACACACCGTAGGCATTGTTTTACGCTGTGACGATGTCCGAATCGGAGCGGCGAAGTACCTCGGGCTTGAGTCGGGCGGCTGTGGAGGATCGACGTCGCAACGGCCTACTCAACCAGACCCCACGCAGAACCAGTCGATCGATGGCCGCGATTCTGCGCGCCAACGTTTTCACCTTGTTCAACCTGGTCATCGCGGTCCTGTGCGTCCTGGCGATCTGGTTCGGCGGCTGGAAGCAGGGCCTGTTCGGCCTGGTCATCATCGCCAACACCGCCATCGGGATCAGCCAGGAGTATCGCGCCAAACGCACGTTGGACAATCTCGCGATCCTCAACGAGGCACCGGCTCGAGTGCGGCGAGCCGGTGAGGAGGAGACGATTCCACCCACCGAACTGGTGCGCGACGACCTCGTCCTGGTGGGACCCGGCGACTCGATCATCGCGGACGGGAAACTTCTGGAGACCAGGGGCCTGGAGATCGACGAGTCCCTGTTGACCGGTGAGGCCGAACCCGTCGCCAAGTCCGTCGGGGATCAGGTCCGCTCGGGCAGTTTCGTGGTGGCCGGTTCCGGTTCCTACTTCGCCTCCAAGGTGGGCCGAGAGGGCTACGCCGCCCGGCTGGTGGAACGGGCCAGCCGGTTCTCGTTGGCCAGTTCCCCACTGCGCGACGGAATCAACCGGTTCATTCGCGGCATCACCTGGATCATGATCCCGGTGGCCGCTCTGTTGATCTTCAACCAGTTGCGGTCGGCGCAGGGGTTCGACGAGTCGATGGTCGGCACCGTCGCCGGAATCGTGCCGATGATTCCGGAAGGTCTGGTTCTGTTGACGTCGATCGCGTTCGCGATGGGTGTCATTCGGTTGGCCGATCGCCAGTGCCTGGTGCAGGAGTTGCCCGCCATCGAGGGCCTCGCCCGCATCGACACCCTGTGCATCGATAAGACCGGAACCCTCACCGAGGGCAGTTTCGAGGTGCAGGACATCTCGCTGCGCGACGACCGCACCGGTCGAACCGCCCTGGCGGCACTGGTGGCCTCCGATGACAGCCCCAACCCCACGATCCGGGCGATAGCCGAGCATCTCAGCGATGAGAAACCTCAGTGGACCATCGAGCGGTCGCATCCGTTCTCATCGGCCAGGAAGTGGAGCGGGGTGACGTTCCAGGACCACGGTCACTGGGCGCTGGGTGCCCCCGAAGTGCTGCTGGCCGAGGACGATCCCTACCACCGCGAGGCGATGGACCTCGCCTCCCGGGGACTGCGAGTGCTGGCGGTGGCGACCGTCGACCGCATCGACCCCGACGACGGTCCCAGTGGGATCACCGGCGTCGGGCTCGTCCTACTGCGCCAACGGTTGCGCGACACCGCTCAAGCGACCCTGGAGTACTTCGGCCGACAGGGCGTCACGGTGAAGATCCTCTCCGGAGACAACGCGGGTTCGGTGGCCGCCGTGGCACGTTCGCTGGGCGTCGAGGGAGCCGACAAGGCGATCGACGCACGGGACCTGCCGGGATCGGGCTCCGAACTGACCCGGCTGCTGGACGAGCACACCGTGTTCGGCCGAGTCACTCCACAGCAGAAGCGTCAGTTCATCGCCGCGTTGCGCGACGGCGGGCACACCGTCGCGATGACCGGCGACGGAGTCAACGACGTGCTGGCGCTCAAGGACGCCGATCTCGGTGTGGCCATGGGCTCGGGCTCACCGGCGGCGCGCAGTGTCGCCAAGGTGGTTCTGCTCAACGACGATTTCGCGTCGCTTCCTCATCTGGTCGACGAGGGGCGCCGGGTCATCGGCAACATCGAACGCGTCGCCAACCTGTTCCTCACCAAGACCGTCTACTCCATACTCTTGGCGCTGATGGTGGGACTGTTCGCTGTGCCGTATCCGTTCCTGCCGCTGCACATCACCTTGATCGGATCGCTCACGATCGGCATCCCGGCGTTCTTCCTCGCGTTGGCGCCCAGCGCCGACCGCGCGCGACCCGATTTCGTGGCCCGGGTCATGCGGTTCGCGATACCGGCCGGGATCGTCACCGCGGCCGCGACCTTCATCGCCTACGCGCTGGTGCGCGGCGATCATTCGCAGTTGCGCCAGGACCAGTCGACGGCGGCGTTGACGTTGTTCCTGGTCGCGTTGGCGGTCCTGGCGTTGGTCGCCAAACCGCCGACACCGTGGCGCATGGGCCTGGTCGCGGCGATGGCCGCCGCGTTCGCCCTGGTACTGCTGGTGCCGTGGCTGCGGGACTTCTTCATGCTGGAGGTCGCGGTCGGCACCGACACCCTGGTCGCCCTGGTGAGCGCGGCGATCGCGATCGCCATCCTGGTGGCGGGACTGCGTTTCGATAGATGGATGAAGGACCAACCGTCGTTGAGCACGAGTTGACGGCATGAGCGACATGACCACACCGATGTTCACCGACCATGATCCGGCCGATCGGTTCGAGGACGCGCACCGACATCGAGACCGTGCGTTCGGCGATCCCGGCCGGCCATCATCGGCGACGCCCCGGGTTCACTCGCTGCTGGGGAACGGTCTGTCGGCCCACCCGGTGGTTCGGTTACCGCTCATACGGTGTGTGACCGGAACCGAAAGTGCCGACCCATCTCATCGTCCGCTGAGGTAGCTTCGCCACGCCGGTGAGTCGGTCAAGCCCGGCAGGGTTCTGTTGCGGTGTCCGGCGGTGGCCACCGCCGCGATCAGCGACTCCAACACCATCTCCTCGACCAGGTCCATCGCCGCGAGGAACAGCGGATTGAGGGACTCGTCGAGGATTCCGGCGCTCGGCGCGGTGTCGATCGCGATCGCGTAGTCGCCGCTTCCGTGACTGTAGGAGGCACCGACTCGTCCCAGCCCGAACACCGCGCGCGCGGCCAACCGGTTGAGCTGTCGGGCGTCGAGGCCCGCGTCGGTGGCCAGCACCAGCATGCAGGAACCGGCATCAGGAGGCGCGGCGTCAGGTGACGAGGCGCTGCTGCCCGGCGCCTCGATGAGTTCTCCGCCGATGCGCAGCGTGCCACCGAAGTTGGCCTGAACCAGTCCGCCCACCGTCACCGACCGGCCCGCCACGTCGACGACTCTCGACGCGGAACCGATGCCCGCCTTGAATCCCAGCGCGCCGGTACCGGTTCCGGCGCCGACGCATCCCATTTCCACCGGCCCGCCTTGCGCCGACTCGATCGCGGTGATGACGTGCTCGGCGGTCACCGGTCGCGCCCGGATGTCGCTGAGGTAGCCGTCATTGCACTCCCCCACCACCGGGTTGAACGTGGTGACCTCACGCCGGTCGGGTTGGCGCAGCATCCACTCGACCACGGCGTCGGCGGCGCGAAACGCCGACAGCGTCGAGGTCAAGATGATCGGTGACTCGATCTGCCCCAGCTCGACCAGCTGTGTGTAGCCGATCAGCTTGCCGAACCCGTTACCGACGTGAGCGCCCGCGGTCACCGGAGTACCCGGCCCAACGCCGTCTGACACGATCGCCGTCACACCGGAGTGGATGTTCGGTGGGTTCCGCACCGTCACCTGGCCGACCGACACCCCGGCGACATCGGTGATCGCGTTGTGCGGTCCGGTGACCCCGGGGGCGGGAACCACCGCGTAGTCACGTGCTCGTGCGGTCATGTCCAACCTTCAGTGTCGACTTCGGAGTCATCGGTGGTGGACCGATCAGCGGAAAACCTTGCCACGCAGGATGATTCGGGACGGGTCACGAACGGCTCGCAGGTCCTGGCGGGGATCGGCGTCGAAGACGACCAGATCGCCCAGTTCGGAACCGAACCCGAGCCAGTCCCGCGCCTTCCAGCTGGCCGCCGCGAGGATGTCCTGCGGTGACATCCCGGCCTGTTCGTGCAACAGCAGCATCTCCTCGGCTGCCAGACCGTGATCGATGCCGCCTCCGGCGTCGGTGCCGACGAAGATCGGAACCCCGGCCGAATGCGCGGCGCGGACGACCTCGGGGAATCCGGCTTTCAGTTGACGCATGTGCTCGGCGTACACCGGGAACTTCGGGTCGGCCTGCGCGGCGATGCCGTCGAACGTCGCGATGTTGATCATGGTCGGAATCAACGCGGTGCCCTGTCGGGCCATCAGGTCGATCATCTCGGTCGACAGCCCGGTGCCGTGTTCGACCGAGTCCACACCGGCCTTCACCACAGCGGCCACCGCCGACTCGCTGAAGGTGTGAACGGCCACCTTGGCTCCGGCGGCGTGCGCCGCGTCGATCGCGGCTTTGAGGACGTGCTCGTCGAAGGTCTGGCCCAGGTCACCGGCCTCGCGGTCTATCCAGTCGCCGACCAGCTTGATCCAGCCGTTGCCCAGTCGCGCCTGTTCGGCGGCGCGGGCGGGCAGCTCTTCGGCGGTGCACTCGATGGCCACGCCTCGTAGGTATCGCTTCGGCGGCGCCAAGTGCCGTCCCGCCCGGATCAGGCGAGGCAGGTCGGGCTCGTCTTCCAGCTCCGGATAGGGAAACGGTGAACCGGCGTCGCGGATCGCGAGCACGCCCGCGTCTCGGTCGATGCGCGCCAGTTCACGGGCCTCGTCCAGGTTCTCCACGGGGATCGCGCCGCGTTTGATGCCGATGTGACAGTGAGCGTCAACCAGACCGGGCAGGGCATAACCACCGGTGGAGACGGTCTGGGCGCCGGGGATCGGCTCGAATCCCAACCGGTCGCCATGAATGTAGATATCCCGAACCGTATCGTCGGGCAACCACAGGGCACGCACATGCAAAGGAGGCTGACTCACCGGGCCAGCCTAACGACACGCGTCCGGGGCGTCGCCCCGATGTGGCATCCGACATCGGCTCCCCGTTTTGGTGGAGGTAGTCGGAAACTCACCTCCCGCTTCGGTGGGAACAGCGGCACTGAAGCGGTATCCGGGCCTCGGTTCGGTGCCGTCCGAAGGAGAAGCGTGACCGCCGAGTGGAACTCCGGATTGATCCTGAGCCGTCCTCCTCCAACCCGATCTCGATCACCGCCTTCCCCGTCACCCGAGCCTTGAACCTGAACCCGAGCCTTGAACCTTGAACCCCAACCTGAAGAACCCTGAAACCGGCTTGACGGACCGACTGCGTCATCGACAGACTTGACGCAGGTTTTCGGGTGGTTCGATCCCCCGGATTGGGGCGGGGCATGCACAACAACCTGCACACCACCCGGATTTCCGATCAGGCTACGGAGACAACGGAACCCCGACCGGTGTCGCAGCACCGACCCTCAACACCAGCGGCCTCTACATCGGTATCGCCGTGGCCGGCGCGCTCGGTGGCGGCGTGTTGAGCGTCGGTGGTGGTGTCGCGGTGCTCGTGGTCGCCGGAGTCAT
>Ga0233365_1000582_pt1 | contig 16576 bp, 7 predicted proteins | sample ElkDunMinimDraft_27_FD_191535 | JGI IMG/M metagenome (GOLD analysis project Ga0233365, IMG submission 191535) | Fecal eukaryotic communites from dung pellets of Tule Elk in California, USA - Elk Dung C36 | ecosystem: Host-associated > Mammals > Digestive system > Large intestine > Fecal | place...
TAAGGAACGCTAAGGGGGTCAAGTATTAAGATTAAAATTTAAGATAAGTTAAGTAGAGCAGCGTTAAACTCTAGAACCGGAATTACCGAGTCACCTAGAATAACCTGTTTTTTCAATAATCTGTCCTGCGGAGTAGCAGTTAATTGCTTTTGTCCGTGGGACAAGCAATAGGCTAGCCGCGTAGGAGTCCAAAGGACAGACTAGTAACCTTTAGGTAATTTGTAACCTTTAGGTAATTGGTTTGATAAAAACCTTAAAAATTTATTTAAAGGGAAGTTAAGTTAAGTTAAGAAAAAGTAAATTTAAACTTTATTCTTATTTTGTAACTGTTCAGGTAAAATAGTAATATCCATAAAGGTATTTTCTATTATCCCGATAGCAGGTACTATTATTAAGAACCAAGAAAAATAAAAAGCAGTGGCTATCTGACCGATAGTAACATATGGTTCATTAGGGTGTTGTGACCCAATCCACATTAAAATTAGGAAATCCACCACAAATAGCCAGAAAGCAAATTTTAGGGCTGGTCTAAATTGTGAACCTCTAATTCTAGAAACATCGGTTAAAGGTAAAACTAATAAAATTAATAATGATCCAAACATAGCTATAACTCCTAATAACTTATTTGGGATACTTCTTAAAATAGCATAAAATGGTAATAGATACCATTCTGGTACAATTGAAGCTGGGGTTACCATAGGATCCGCTGGAATATAATTATCAGAATGACCTAATAAATTAGGATAGAAGAAAACAAATATAGATAAAACTAAGAAAAAAGCAATGATTGTAACTAAATCTTTAAAAATAAAGTAAGGATGCATTGCATATCTATCACCATTTGAAGTTACTCCGTTTGGATTTCCTGAACCGTGAACATGTAAAGCGATTAAATGAGCAACTGATAATGCTGCTAATACGAAAGGTAATAAATAGTGTAAAGAGAAAAATCTATTTAATGTGGCATTCGATACTGAAAACCCTCCCCAAATTACAAATTATTAACGATATTTTTTTAATTATATCTTCATTGCCTCACGACAATGTTTAGACTATGTCATCAACCATCCGTTATTTTAGCCGAAATGGTTGCGGGGATATCGTGTCGAGCTTATTGTTGGTAATACTCACTCGTTAGTCGTTGAACGTTCTTGATACTTTTATTTTACCGAATCAAGCTTCGCTGCAAATTTTCTTAATTGCTATATATAGAAATATAGGGGAGCTAATTAAGACTTTCTTGCAATTTCCCCCGTTTACCACTAAAACATTACTGTTTTAGGGAACTATTTTCATTTCACAAAACTTAGAATACAATTATTAGAAGAAATTTATTTCAATAAAAAATCGACAAAAAGATTAAGCGCAACTAGCAGGAGGAAAATTCAGATTTTGATACCTTTTACTATTTTTAAGATTATTTAACCAATTAAAATATTGAATACTTTTCAATCCAATTAAAGGATGAAGACCTGAAAAAGAAAAAAAATTAATTACAGTTTGAATATCTTTTTTAGAACTAACTGAAAATTGATTATACAAAGAATTCTCAGTAGTCCATAGGACAACAACTTTTCTCTCAGTATTAAACACTAATTTAAAAGCTTCAAATAATTCAACATGAATTCTTTGTTTTAACTGAAAGCATCCATCATTATTACTTTTAATTAAAAAAGAACCTTCAGCTGCAGTAAATCCGATAATCCAGTTCTTAAAAAAAGGTAAATTAAGATAATCAAGTGCTTTATTAGGTAGTAAAAATTGAACTGGTATTTGTTCTTTACTCACTTGCAGTTTTACCCCCTCCCCACCATTGCTTGCGCGGGCAACGTAGCAGCGCTGCGCAGTATAAAAAGGTGCGGGTGCTAACGCACTCTGTAGATGAAAGTCAAGGAAAGTATCAATCATATCAAAATGTTTAATATCTTGTTTAAAAATATGTATAGCTAAGTCAAACTGATCTCTTCTAGATTTAGTTAAAAAAAAGATATTATGATGAAATAATAATGGGAATAGTACTTCTTGTAAGTCAGTCCTATTTATTATTAATTTACATAAAGGAGATCTTTGATCTTTACTAATACTTATTTTACCTATATCTAAAACTGATTGAATATACTCTAAAGTAGAAAGATCTTTTAATTGTAATGCTATAACTAATTTTATAGCAATAAAACCTTTTGTTGTTTTAGTTATTTGAATATAACCATCCCCGTCTATAAATCCTACTAAAAAGGCTATGAATTGATTTGGTATCAATAAAAACTTTTTTTTATCTTCTGAAGTTTTTAACCCTCCTGCGCGGACTCTTCTTAATGCTTTATTTGAAATAATACCAATCGTTGGTAAAACTGCCTCTCATACTTGGTTGGTTTCGCCTACCAATAAATTTGGGATCTCTACCCCTGCTTGAATTCCCGCGCAAGCAGCCAGGGGCCCCAGCTTAGCTAAGCAGCAAGGCAGGATGGTAGCGAAACTAAGGCAGATAGTAAATATTGTTTCTAGTTTATTATTTGTGAATGAAATTAATTCAACTAAATCTTGTCCAAATACTGGGATAGCTGATAATAAATTAGTAATAACTGTTGCCAAATCTTTTATAAATCTTTTGTTTAATCAAAAAACAGATTTATACCTGTACTATTCTAATTCTAAGTATTCTTAGGTTAATAATTTAATATTTTTAGATAGCCTTGTGATAATATATAAATAATAAGCTAGGATTATATATTATAAAGATTCCGACTGTACATTAAGCATCATTTCAGACACCTATCAATGAGCCAGTCTGTAGCGATTCTATGTTGAACCGACGGTCTTAAACTTTGTTCTTTGACCGTTTTCATTGATATCGCTTAATCGCATCAAACATAAACTTTTCTAAACATATATTGCAAATTTACTAGCGATTAAACTATAATTTCGTTTTTTCCTTAAATATAACCATTTAATTTATAATACATAGAAGGGTGCATATAAGGTTTGACAACTTTTGCTAAATCTCCCATAGAATTTTTAGAAAAATATAATACATATTGATTTAAAGCTCCTGCCTTATTTACAGTAACTTTAAATTTATATTTATCCTTTAATACTTCTGCTAAAAATTTTACCTCTTCATAGGTAAAACTATTAGTTGAAATTTTTAAACCGGATGATACTCTTCCTCCATCATCTTGAATCCATATAGCTAAAGCTAAAGGAGATAAATAATCTGAAATATTATTAGGAACTATTTTTTTATTTTCCCTGCAGCCTTTATCTGCAGAATGCAAAGGCGAAGGAGAGTAAAAAATATCACTAATTCAATTAAAACTTGAATAGGTATAAGTTTTAAATCTAGATGAGTATCTAATTTTTCCTTTTTTTCCGATTCTAGTTGTTATTTTTGGCTTTGTTCCATTACAGTACCCTTTCTCACTTATTTTTTCATATAAATAAAGAAGATATGAAGAGTGTGATTCTTCTTGTTGAAAACAAATTCTAGTACCATTACCATGTTTTTCTGCATAACCATCTCCTAATAAAGAACCAACTATAATCGAAATAAGTTCATAATCATGTGGCCCTATTCTTTGTGTAGATCTTAATTTAGCGGATGATAGTTTTTGGCTAGTAAAAACAGGTATACTAAGATTATAAATTAAATTGTTTGATTCTATATTTAAAAAACTGAAATCATTTAGGGCACAAATTATTTTACCCCATAATGACATTTGACCATACGGTAAAACATACAAATATACTTAATATAAATGGGCTGGCGTTAGTAAGTATATACTTACACTAACCAGCTAGCGCCGGCTGGCGTTAGTATATACTAACGAGGGCTAGACCTAAAAAGGTATTTATAAAAAGCTAGAATAACTTTGAATTCGTGTATTCTATTAGTCATTTAATATAACTAAAGATTTCGACTGTACATTAAGCATCATTTCAGACACCCATTAGTGACCCAGTCTGTAGCGATCATTTATATAATCGACGGTCTTATCTAGTACCAGAAGTCAACTGAGGTAAAGATTTTAACCGTTTTCACTAACATCGCCAAATAGTCGTAACTAAACACTATTCTATATCCCTGTCGGGGTATACCACTTTAATCTTTTTTTCTCTATAAAAATTGCAAAAAGATTTATACTCATGGGACTATGGTTTTATAATAAAATAAAGTATTTATAAGGCTTCCCCCCCTGCAGCGTACGCTGCTACGCTGTCCGTAGGACAGATATAAACTTAATTATAGAAATAAATTTTAAAATAGCTTTTGTCCGTAGGACTACTGCCGCTAATAACCTTTAGGTAAGTCCCCTTAGGTTGGCTTCGCCTATGTCCATAGGACATACAAGTAGCAGGGGGACCAACAAAAGGAATAAAACCTATAGATTAAAATTCTGATTAGAATAAGAATAAGAATTACTAGTTAGTGTATACTAACGCCTCTGTCCAAAGGACAGACTAATTAGAATTAGAAAAATCTTCTACTATTCACTGTCTTTTTACTATTTTTTTTTCTGTCTTAGCTCTGCTAAGTGCTCTTCTAATGGTTTTTTCACCACAGTTTAGAGCCTTAGCTGCATCTAATATAGTAGAGTACTTACCATAAATAGTTCTATCCAAGTTATATAACACTACTGGTCTTCTATTAGTAATACATTTTTTTTTAGTCTCTTCTGACATAGGAGGTCTAGTTAAGGCTTTTTCTCTCATTCTTTCTATTGTTTCAGGAGAGAAAATTTTACCTCTATTTAGACTACCTATTTTTTCCCGTCTAGCTTCACTATAAATATCTTTCATCTTTTGACGATCTATTTCAGTATGTTTGTAACCAAAACTAGAACCTGCTTCAGTTAAAATATTATAATTAGGTAGCAAAAGTTTTAAATATTTATCTTCTAAATCCAATAATTCCTTGTTATTTTCTTTAGTGACAACATTAGGATATAAATCTAATATAGCAAAAGCAAAATTTTTCAAATCATACTTTTTAATTGCTAATTTTACTATTTTACTACCTGTAAGATAAATTACATGATTACTGAATCTAGCATAAAATCTATTAGTTGATGCTGAACCTATATAATAATCTTTAGTAGTTTTATTAATTATTATATATACACCGCTTAAACCTCTAGTATCATTTAAAATTTTTTTTCTAGTGTCTTCTAGATTTAAATTTTCATAAACATATACAAAGTTTAGGCCTAATTCATTAAAAATAGTTTCTAATCTTTCAGAGATCCCTTCGGGGGGACTATTTTTTTGCGGCGGAGCAGAACTACTTGTACAATAACCTCTCTTAGCTCTGCTTACTATATTTTTATTTTTATTTTTATTAAACAGTCTATTGTTATTTCTATAATTTGTTTTGTAAATTAAAATTTTTTTTTTTAATCCTCCTCCGTAGGAGGAGGACAAGAACACCTTTATTTTTTATATTTTCTTTATTTATTATATTTAACCATTTTGGGCTATGTTGGTAACCCAAGAAGGCGATAGCCATCATTAAGATTAAAATAATTGTACCTATAGTCCATACTAATACTCTTGGTGATTTATAGGATCCATAGTACATACCTCTAGCGATATGCATATATACAAAAATAAAGAAGAATGAAGCAACATTTGCATGTGTATATCTTATTAGCCATCCATTATTAACATCTCTCATTATATGTTCAACACTATTAAATGCTAATTCTACACTTGGTGTATAATGCATTGCTAAAAAAGCACCTGTTAATATTTGTATTACTAAACACGTTGCTAATAAAGACCCAAAATTCCATAAATAACTAAGATTAGCTGGTTGTGGTGAATCTACAATATAAGAATTGTATAATCTAAGTAAAACGTGACTTTTTAATATTCTCATTTTATTTTTTCTAATAATTTCGTCTTATTTAAGACAGATTTATTAACTTATTTTTTTTTTTATTTGTTTCCTATCCTATCCTATCCTTTCCTTTCCTGCCTCTTTGTTGTCTAGCTTAAGCAAGACTACTAGTAGCTTAAGCAGCTACTACTAGGTCCGAATAGGTCCGAATAGGTCCGAATAGTTGCTTAAGCTACTAGTAGGTCCCCTCCGTAGGAGGGGGACCTAGAAGGACCAAAACAACCAACCAACATAGTAGTAGTTGTTGTTTTGGTCTTTATAGTAGTGGTCCGTAGTAGGTCTAAAGACCAAAACAACCAACAACAACTACTCCTACGGACAGTAGGACAAAAGCAATAGCTGTAGCTATTCTTTTTTAATGCTAAGCGCATAAATAATTAGCCTATCAAAAATAACGATTAATATTGCTTCCTATTTATTTTTTTACGGTTATTAAGTGCTAATAATTATTTTTCAATAACTCTGTCCAAAGGACAGACTAAGACTTCCTTTCCTTGCAGGGGAAGTAACCTTTAGGTAACAAATAGGCCAAATAATAATTATTTAATATAACTAAAGATAGTTCGAGTTGTATAGTTGTAATAAGGTCTATGATAAGGTTGGATTTATTCGAAGATCCTCCCAAGCCAGCCTTCTTCAAATTCCTTTCCTTTATTCCCCCTACTGCTGCGCGGGAGTAGCGCTTTCCTCCTTCCGCTTTCCTTCGCTTTGCGATTTGCTTATCCGCAAGGCTTGGCCAAGCCTTCATGGGTCTGGTTAACAGACTGGTAACCTTTAGGTAATAACCTTTAGGGAACTGACTTGTAACCTTTAGGTAATAACCTTTAGGTAATAACCTTTAGGTAACTGGTCTGGTAGCAGACTGGGAAGCAGGGGATAATTACTAATAAAAAAGGATAAAATAAAGGAAAATGGAAAAATAAGTACTCCTCTGTCTGTTAACCAGACAGAGGAATAATGGTATAAATTTAAAAGCTGTCAGCAGGATCCTACGGACATAGTAAATATGGGATCTTTGATGTTAGCAATCTAACAAAGTACTCCTCTCCTATTAACCTTTTACTGGGTTATTATTCGAAGGCGTTGGTAACGAAGTAACCTACTCCTGCTTTTGGTAACGAAGTAACCTACTCCTGCTACTTGATCTGTCTCTAGTCTGTCCTTTGGACAGAGTTAGCCGCCTGGCGTAGCCTGGCGCCTAGCCTATTGCTTTTGTCCTACGGACTACTACTATGTTGGTATTGTTGCTACGCTACTAGTAGCTTAAGCAACTATTCGGACCAATTCGGACCTAGTAGTAGTTGCTTAAGCTACTAGTAGTCCATAGGACAACAACTACTCTTGCTTAAGCTAGAGTAGGTCTAAAGACCAATACAACAACTACTACAAGGACCTACAAGGACCAACAAATACAAAAGCAACTAACAGACAGAGTTACTTTATTTATTAATAAATAAAGTTACCTATATAATACCTGCTAACCCCCTCCTTAGCTTACTGGTCTGGTTAGCAGACTGGTAACCTTTAGGTAATAACCTTTAGGTAAAAACCTTTAGGTAACTGGCTTGTCTGTCCTTTGGACTCAAAAGAGGAGGCGAAAAGTAGTTAGCACCCTGCTTAGCATATAGCTAAGGGTCCGTAGGAGTTACGAAGTAACCTAAACGAAGTTACTCTATCTGTCTGGTTAACAGACAGACCTATTGCTTAAGCAACTAACAGACAGACCCGCCACCCGATAATAAAGCATTTGGCTACTTTTTTTTTAATCTTAGGTAAGGTGCTAACGCACGCATAATAAAAAGGTAATAAAAAGCAAAGGCTTATTATTTTTGCGAAGCACCTTTTAGGCTTGGCGTCGCTCTGTCTGTTAACCAGACAGACACCTTTTATTATTAAACTTATTTTTTGGGGTTTATTGCTTGTCCTACTATGTCCGTAGGACATACAATAAGCGTTGGTTTTGAATTAGTTGGCTATATTGCGTGCGTTAGCGCCTAGCCAAAGCCTATAAAGATAAGCAAGGGGGCTACGCCTTCGAAGAAGCATTAAACAAAAAATATCTGTCTGTTAGCCTAACAGACAGATATTTTTTGTTTTTTTATTATTTATATTTTTTTTAAGCCCAAGAAGATTTGAACTCCTACAAATTCCTCATCAAGAAATCATTCTACCATTAAATTATAGGCTTTTATTTCCCTTTTCTTTTCTTTGCTTTGCTTTGCTTTGCTTTGCTTTGCTTACCTAAGAAGTAACCCTTTTTTAATCTAAAAATAAGTAACCTTTTGCTGCTTTATGTATTTGTTGGTCCTTGTAGGTCCTTGTAGTTGCTTAAGCTACAACAACTACTAGTAGGTCCGAATAGTTGCTTAAGCTACAACCAACTACTACTATTATGTCCTACGGACATAGTAGGACATAATAGTAGGATCCTGCGGACAGCAACTAAAGAAGTAACCCATTTTAAGTTGGCTAGGCTTGGCTAGATATTAACCCCCCCCCCCTTGCGTTAGCACCCAAAAAAGACAAAATAAATAATAAAAAAAAACAAAAAACAAAATAGTAGCGTTATTAATTTTATTCTTATAGGTTGCCAGGTAAGCACCTTTTATAATTTTTTTATTATACTTTTATTTACTCTCTTGATTTATTTAATTAATAAATAAATAGAGTACCTTTTTTTAGTTGTAGGCTTGGCTATTATGCGTAAGCGCCTGCTACTGCTGCTGCTAACTCTGTCCAAAGGACAGACTAGGCGAAAAGTAGTTATTGCTGCTTATGTCCGTAGGATCCTGCGGACAGCAAAAGCTAGCTAGAGAGCTAAGGGGCCCGCTTGGTCTGTCTAGCTCTCAAGCAAGTGACCTAAAGGTTATTACCTAAAGGTTATTACCTAAAGGTTACAAGTCTGCTAACCAGACCCCAGTCTGCTAACCAGACCCGCTAGTCTGTCCTTTGTAGTTGCTTAAGCTACCAACAAGAGAGTTATTGCTTTTGTCCTACGGACTACAACTACAACCAATTCGGACCAATTCGGACCTATTCGGACCTACAAGGACCAACAAAACAAATACAAAAGCAACTAACAGACAGAGTTACTTCGTTACTCCTACGGACCTACTGTCTCTTGGTAAGCCGCGTAGCCAGACAGAGGGGGGGACGCATGCGGGGCTATTATGCGTAAGCGTCTAGCCAACTTATTATTTCGCTTGTCCTACTATTATTTGGTCTTAATAGTAGTAGTGGTTGTTGTTTTGGTCTTTATAGGTCCTTCGGACCAACTACTATGGACTACTATAAAGACCAAAACAACAACTACAACAATACCAACATAGTAGGACATACAAGAAGCGATAAAAAAAAGTAATAACTCTGTTTTTGTAGCTTAAGCAACTACAAAGGACAAAAAGGACAGACAAATAATAATGCATTGTGCTACTTAAATTATTCTCAAGGGATAGTTAGGGTAAAAGAATAGTAGAAATAGTCCTACGGAGGCTTATTCTTTTTTAAATGGGCTATTATTTTGTTTAATCGCTTGTCCTACGGACAAGAAGCGACAAATGAAATAAAAACAAAAGAATCTTTTTGCTGCTTTTAATCCTGGCGTCCTAAGCTAAGGAGGCTACTTGGCTAGGCTTGGCGAAAGTAGTAACCTTTAGGTAACTACGCAGCAGCACTAGCAGACAAAACCAAATGCTTATTTTTTTAAAGAGTTGCTTGTCCTACTATTATGTCCTACTATGTTGGTCCTTCGGACCTAGTAGTTGGTTGTAGCTTAAGCAACTATTCGGACCTACTAGTAGTTGTTGTAGCTTAAGCAACTACAAGGACCTACAAGGACCAACAAATACAATAAGCAATAAAAAGGAATAAAAGGAAGAAGGAATTATGAAAGAGGGAGTATTCTAATCGGTTAAGGAGCTTACTTTGGGAGTAAGAAGTTGCACGTTCGAGTCGTGTCTCCCTCATTATTTATCTAGGCTTTTGGTAACGAAGTAACCTACTGTCTGTCTGTCTGGTTAACAGACAGACCAAGAGACAGAGCGAAGCCTAAACGCAATATAGCTCCAAAAAACCAAATTGTCTGTCCTTTTTGTCCAAAGGACAAACAGAGTAGGACAAGCAAAACAAACGCTGCTATTTTTATAAAAGGAAAAAAGAAAAGAAGGATGTCTGCCAGCAGACCAATTAAATTAGGAGGCATGAGTGGGGGGGTCTGCTAAGCAGAGTGATTATTTTTAATTTATTTTTTCTTTCCTGCCTCTTTGTTGTTTTGGTCTTAAGAACTACTACTGGTAGTCCTCCGTAGGAGTAGTTGTTGTTTTGGTCTTTAGACCTACTACGGACCACTACTATTAAGACCAAAACAACTACTACTAGTAGCTTAGGCAACTACTACGGACAGACTGCCTGCCTGCGCTTTCCCCTCTTGCTTTTGCTTTTGTATGTCCTACTATTATGTCCTACTATGTTGGTAGTTGGTCCTTTGGACCAAAACAACTACTACTGGTAGTCCTCTAGCTTAAGCAAGAGTAGTTGTTGTAGCTTAAGCAACTACTAAGGACCAACAAAACAACTACTACTATTAAGATCAAATAATAGTAGGACATAATAGTAGGAAATAATAGTAGGATCCTGCGGACAGCAACTAGAAGGAGGAAGAATAAAGGTTAAAATTTATCAAAGGTTACTTCCTTTTTAATGCGTCCTAAGCTAAGGAGCCCTTGCTTAAGCAACTAGGCGAAAAGTAGTAACCTTTAGGTAACTACTCCGAAGGAGCAGCGTCTGTTAACAGACAGACAAAAAATTAGTTGGCTTCTATTATCAAGAGGAGAGGAAGAGTTACTTCGTTAGAGTAAGAGTTACTTCGTTTGGATTTATTTATTAATAAATAAATTCCGAAGGAATGGTGGATAATTAGGTAATTAAAAAGAGAATAAAATAATAAAAAATTATTTGCTGCTACTTGCTTAAGCAATCCTACGGACCAGCCAGTCTGTCCGTAGGACAGAGAAGGAGCAAATAAAAAGAAGAACAAAAAGAATAAATAAAATAGTTGGTTGGCTAGGCTTTTTTGCGTAGCACTGTCTGTTAGTTGCTTTTGTATTTGTTGGTCCTTGTAGGTCCTTGTAGTAGTTGTTGGTTGGTTGTTTTGGTCCTTCTAGGTCCCCCTCCTACGGAGGGGACCTACTAGTAGCTTAAGCAACTATTCGGACCTATTCGGACCTATTCGCATATAAGAAAAGAAAAATTCTTTTAGTTCAATGGTTAGAACAGCATTCTTCTAAAGTGCATATTCTGGTTCGAATCCGGAAAAGAATATTGCTTCTCCCCCTCTGTCTGTTAGGCTAACAGACAGACAGAAAGGAGGGATAAGAAAACGGTTTGTTATTCTTAGTGCTTTTTCTTACACAACCCCCCCCTTAGCTCTGCTAACTACTTTTCGCCTAAGGGGGTTAGCCAAGAAAGCTAAGGAGGCTACTTTTCGCCTCCTACTACTCATGCCAGGGGTTAGCAGCACAAAACCAAAAATAGGTATTAGAACAATAGAATAAAGTTAGAAGGGTTAAGTTTACAGATGGTTCTGTAGTAGACCTGCAAAGTCTAAAAGTCAAGGTTCAATTCCTTCTTAACTCTTTTTTTTTAGTAATAACTAATTAAAGGTATTTAAACAATTACTCCTACTGGGTCCGAATAGGTCCGAATAGGTCCGAATAGGTCCGAATAGTTGCTTAAGCTACTAGTAGGTCCCCTCCGTAGGAGGGGGACCTAGAAGGACCAAAACCAAGCAGTAGTTGTTGTTTTGGTCTTAATAGTAGTCCTCCGTAGGAGGACAACAACTACTATTCGGACCAATTCGGACCTACTAAGGACCAACAAAAATAAAAGCAAAAGCAAATAAAAAGGAAAGGAGATAAGATAATTTTGTATGCATAGTCATCCTGCCTTTATTTATCATCTATCCTTTTTGGCTTATTCTTAATATTATTATATTATTTAATAGCTTTTTTTTTATTTGTCCTGCGGACAAGTAGCTTAGTATTTGGCTGTCTGTTAGGCTAACAGACAGATAGCGATGCTACTAATTATTTTTAATGTCCTTCGTAGAAGGACTTGCATAAGCAACAAACAAAATAATAAGTCTGTCTGTTAGCCTAGCCTAGCCAAGCCTACTAAAAAAAAGTAACCTTTTGCATTATTTTGAATAAAAATAATAAGGGCAAAGGTTATAAAAGGTGCTTACTTTTTTATTGCTTTTGTTGTTGTAGTTGCTTAAGCTACTAGTAGTAGTAGTTTTGGTCTTTATAGTAGCTTAAGCAACTATAAAGACCAAAACTACAACAAAACAACAACTACTCTCTAGCTCCTCTGTCCAAGACAGACCCGTCTGCTAACCAGATTACCTAAAGGTAAGTCCAAAGGACAGACTACAAAAGCAACAATTAAAAAAATTGGGTAATATGTGTTATATAGGATGATATTAACCCTAGCGTAGTAACTGGTAGAGTATGGTAAAATAATAGGCCCTCCTTTCTTGTAGGTTGTTAAACCAACTAAAATATTTACCTTTAATTTCACTTTTTTATTACCTAATTATCCACCCCTCCTGCTTTTGGTAACGAAGTAACCTACTCCTTCTAGTTGCTGCTTTTTTATAAAAAAACAAAATTAGTAGTAGGCTAGGCGAAGCCAAGCCCCGGTTAGCACGCGGTCTGTCTCTAGTCTGTCCTTTGGACCAAGAGAGTTAGGCTAACAGACAGAGTAACTTCGTTTAGGTTACTTCGTTACCCCGCGTAGCGCGTGCTAACCGGGGCCTGGCGTCGCCTGGCCAAGCCTGCTAACGCACGCATAATAGCCAACTTATTATTTTGTAATAAAAACAAAAATAAAAAGAATGAGTAGGCCTGGCCAGGTGTCTTGGTTGTTGTAGTTGTTGTAGTCTTGCTTAAGCTAGACAACTACTATTAATAGTTGTAGCTTAAGCAACTACTAAGGACCAAAAAAACTACTAGCGACTTGGCTTCGCCTAAAGGCTAAGGGCTGGCCAATCCAAAGGATCTAAAAAAAATTCTAAAAAGGGCCCTGCTTCTTAGGTAAGTGCTAGCGCAGGCCGGCCGCAAGGAGTAGTAAAATAAAAGGGCAAAAGTAGTTAGGCACTTACGCGTTACTTTATTTATTAATAAATAAAGTAACTCTCTAGTTACCTAAAGGTTATTACCTAAAGGTTATTACCTAAAGGTTATTACCTAAAGGTTACTAGTCTGTCCTTTGGACAGAGTCTCTAGTCTGTCCTTTGGGCAGAGTTAGCCGCCTGGCGTAGCCTGGCGGCTAACAGACAGACAACCTAGGAGATAAGAACAGGTATTTAAAGAATAATAATGATTATTAAGGTACAAAATTTTAGTCAGTCCTCTTATTTTTATTTTACAGTTGATTATTTATGAAGGTTCGAATCCAAACGAGCAAACTACTTATCAAATAAGCCCTATTAGTCTTTAAACTAAAAGTAAGCTAAGCTAGGACAAACCTTTTATTTTTTATAATTTTATTATTAAAGATTCAATATGACAAACCCTCGATCTTAAATATTTATTTCTCTGTCTGTTAGCCTAGCCTATTGCTTTTGTCCTACGGACTACTACTCCTACGGAGGACTACAACTACTACTCCTACGGAGGACTACAACTACAACTATTCGGACCTATTCGGACCTATTAATAGTTGTTGTAGTCTTGCTTAAGCTAGACAACTACTCTTGCTTAAGCTAGAGGACCTACAAGGACCAACAAAACAAATACAAAAGCAACTAACAGACAGAGTTACTTCGTTACAAGCCTATAGCATAGTAGCCAACTAATTTCTTATCTTTTCTTTTCTTAGCTGTTGTAGCTTAAGCAACTAGTAGTAGTTGTAGCTTAAGCAACTATAAAGACCAAACCAAGGGATAATTATGCATTGCTACCCTCCGTAGGAGTCTGTCTGTTAACAGACAGTAGGCGCTTACGCGTAACTTTATTTATTAATAAATAAAGTAACCGCGTGCGTTCCATGGCAGGTTACTTCGTTACTCCTACGGACCTACTGTCTGTTAGGCTAACAGACAGACTTATTACCTACCAATACGCGGAAAATAATAAAAATAACAGTTAGTCTGTCTGTTGGTTGTTGTAGTTGGTCCTTTGTAGTTGTCTAGCTTAAGCAAGACTACAACAACAGAGTTAAAAAAGGAATTATAAATTAAAGATTTAAATAAAAGAAGAACCGGGTTTATTGAAAGGTATATAGGTAACCATTTTCTTATTCTTAGTCCTAAGAAGTAATCCCCCTCCTACGGAGGGGTAGAAGGAGTATGTCTATCCGTAGGACAGAGGATTGGTTATTAATCTCTCTAAAATTTTTATCAGTCTATCGCATAGTCCTTCTAGGCGCTAACGCGTAACTTTATTTATTAATAAATAAAGTAACTCTCTAGTAACCTTTAGGTAATAATATTTAGGTAACTAGAGAGCTATTGCTTAAGCAACGTTACAGACAGACTCCTACGGAGGTAGGACATTTGGTAATCCTATTTTTTTGGGGTTTTTTTATATAAAAGAAAAGCGCTACCCCCGCAAAGAACATCAAGAAAGAATGAAAACATTATTTATAAACTTATTAGCTTTTGGTACTTTACTTTCTTCAATTTTAACAATAACAGCTAAAAATCCAGTAATTTCTGTTATATTTTTAATTGCTACTTTTGTAGCTGCAGCTGGTTATTTAATATTAATTGGGATACAGTTTTTAGGATTATCTTATATTGTTATTTATGTAGGTGCTATAGCTGTATTATTTTTATTTGTGATAATGATGATAAATATAAAATTAACAGATATATTAGAAACAGGTAGTCAATATACTAAAAATTTACCGCTTGCTATAATAATAGCTTTTTTATTTCTATTTACAGTATTCACAATTATCCCTCTTAATTTATATAATGTACCTAATTTATCCATTTCTTTATTAAATGATCTAAATACATTAATTTCATCAAATTTTAGCAACCTAAAGGAAGAAGCAATTAATGAAATATTATTAACTAGTAATATAGATCATATTTCAGGAATAGGTTCCGATTTAAATAACTTAGCTATAAGTTATAATGATTTATACCTTTTAAATTTCCAACAAATCGAAGTATTAGGTCATACTTTATATACTTACGGAAGTATTTTATTATTATTATTAAGTTTTATTTTATTATTAGCTATGTTCGCAACTATTGTGATATCTGCACCTAAAAAATAATTAACCCCCATCTTAATCCGTAGGAGTATTCTTTTTTGGCTGGCTAATTTTCTTTTTGTTCTTCTTTTTGTTCTTCTTTTTGTTCTTCTTTTTGTTCTTCTTTTTTCTTTCCTTTTCTTTGCTTAAGCAACTAATCCCCCAGCCTTTTTTCTTGCTTTTGCTTAAGCAACAACTAAATTTTTATTTGTTAGTTAAGGATAAGGAAGGAGAGACAGTTAAATCAAAATAAAATAAAAAGTAAGCACCCTTAGCTCTGCTAACTACTTCTGTCCAAAGGACAGACTCCTACTGGTAGTTTTGTTGTAGTCCATAGTACAACTATTAATAGTAGTGGTTGTTGTAGTCTTGCTTAAGCTAGACAACTACCAGTAGTAGTAGTAGCTTAAGCAACTATAAAGACCAAACCTACTATTCGGACCTACTAAGGACCAAAAAAACTACTAGCGACTTGGCTTCGCCTAAAGGCTAAGGGCTGGCCAACCTACGGAAGAAAACCTAAGAAAAGAACCTAAGAAAAGAACCTAAGAAAAGAACCTAAGAAAAGAACCTAAGAAAAGAAATTAGTTGGCTATTATGCTATAGGCTTTTGGCTAGGCATAGAATTAAAAAAATAAAGTAAAAGAATAGTAAAAAAATAACACATTTAGTTTAATAGGTAAAATGCTTTCCTTCGAAGTTAGCGTTATTTGTTCGAGTCAAATAATGTGTTGGGCTATCCGTAGGAGTCTGTCCTTTGTAGTTGCTTAAGCTACCAACAAGAGAGTTAGCCGCCTGGCGTAGCCTGGCGCCGCGTAGCGCCTAGCCTAACAGACAGACCCAGGAATTATTATTATTTTGAGAAGATTGTAAAACAGAGTATTTGTATTATGAATAACAATCAACAAAATTTAGACGTAAATATACTTATAACCTAACCCTTAACGACCACCAAGATTGAAAATCATCAAAACGTTCTAGAACTAGTATTTGGAGAAAACGCCTCAGCACACAGTTTGTATTTTATTAATTTAATTAATAATTTATCCTTTTCGAACTTTAACTTGCTTAAATTAGATCTAATTGAAATCAATCCTTTAAACCAGTTGTACTTATTAGGTATACAAAATCCAGAGCAGCTAATTACAAACGGAGTAATTTTTGCTTCCGGCAGTATAGTATTGTACCTATATCAGTTCTACCAGATTCCATATAAAGCTCCGATATTAGGTGAGCCTAGCCGCTTCGGTTATAGCCTCGACACAATTCCTCATGAAGAGCTTGAAAATAAGTTTCAAAATTCTCTTATCGAAAATATTAAAGTTACTTATGAGGGGTCCTACGGACAGAAGCTTTAAACATGGCCAATCTTGCTTATATAAACAATCACCCTAAGTTTCCACCCTTCTTTGACTT
>Ga0233365_1000584_pt1 | contig 16564 bp, 13 predicted proteins | sample ElkDunMinimDraft_27_FD_191535 | JGI IMG/M metagenome (GOLD analysis project Ga0233365, IMG submission 191535) | Fecal eukaryotic communites from dung pellets of Tule Elk in California, USA - Elk Dung C36 | ecosystem: Host-associated > Mammals > Digestive system > Large intestine > Fecal | place...
CTTACAGGTAAAAAAGCTAAAATTAAAGAATTACGTAGAAAGTAATCTTTTAATTAAGAACATAAAAAACACCATTCGTTTGAATGGTGTTTTTTGTTTTTATGATTATTTTGAAATACTTTTTTAGGATGTAAAACCACAGATTTCACTGATTATTACAGATTTTTACATTATACAACATACTTTATACAATCAAGGTTACTGCTTTTTAACCAATTCCAAATAATTTTTAAGAATAACACCGTATTTACTTTTTGCAACTTCGGGTGATAGGTTTTTATAAATAGTATCTAAATGTTTACTGTTTGTTGGGGCAACATCGGTTAGTGTTATATAAGGAGCAACCTCGTTTTTACCATTTTTCAAAGCAAAATTAACTGCGTTTAAGTAACCCATTCTTGCACTTCGGTTCAAAACATTTTCTAAACTATCGGCTTTAGCGGTTTGCTGGCTTTGTTGTGCCAAAATGATAGATCGTACCAAATCGGTTTGTTTGTTGGTAAAAACAGTTTTGGTTTTTAGGTATTTGGCGTATAAATCTTGATTTTTAGAACCTTCGATTACTGCTCCACCCGAAAAATTATCTAATGAACTGTTGATCTTTAAATTACCCGGTTCGGCAAAAAACAAAATCAGGTTGTCCATAGACTGTGACGTCCCACGGTTCAATCCTAAATACAAAACTTCAGGTTCATTCAAATCAAAACCAGTTTCAAAAGTAGATTTTCCTTTTAAAACAATACTATCTAAAGTAATCAGTGTACTGTCTTTCAACTGCTGAATGTACAATGTTCCTTGTTTTAATCCTTTAATTTCGCCGGTAATCTGTGTGTTTCCCGATTTTTTGTCGCTGCATGAAACCATCGCAGCAACACCCATAAATAGTATAAATAACTTTTTCATACTATTTAAATAGATCCATTCCCGGAATATTCGGCATACCGTCTTTTGCAGCAGCAGCCAATTCTGCTTCGTTAATTGCTCCGGCTTTATCTAACGCCTTATTCAACGTTAAAATCAAATAATCTTCTAACTGTTCTTTATCGCTTAATAACTCATCATTAATATCAATCATTCTAACTTGTCGGTTTGCAGTAACAGTAACCTTCAATAATCCGTCGGCAGATTGTTCGTCAATCAACACATTATTTAAACGTTGCTTTGTTTCTTCTACCTTTTTTTGGGCTTCCTGTAATTTCCCCATCATACCCATTAAATCTCCAAACATATCTTTAATTTTAATATTTCTTACAAAAGTATTAAATTCAACCAAAATCACTAACTAATAATTATGAAACCTACAAATACTTTTATGCTGGCTTTTTGTAGTATTTTTGCAGCTGCATGTTCAACAACAAAAAATAAAATGAATAACACTGTAAAAGAACCAATTGCCAAGATAAATCCTACTAATTTAGAGAAACATGGCGATGTTCGTACCGATAATTACTATTGGCTAAACCAGCGCGAAGACCAAGAGGTTATTGCGTATATTGAAGAAGAAAACAAGTATTACAACGAAGTTTCCGCACACACGAAAGATTTTCAGAAAGATTTATTCGAGGAAATGAAAAGCCGAATTAAAGAAGACGATACATCGGTGCCTTATTTTAACAATGATTACTGGTATATTACCCGATTTGAAAAAGGTAAAGACTACCCTATTTATTCGCGTAAAAAAGGCACTTTAGATGCTAATGAAGAAATAATGTTTGATTGTAACGAATTGGCAAAAGATCAAGCTTATTTTCAGTTGGGCGGTTTAAACATTAGCGACGATAACAAGTTTGCTGCTTTTGGTGTTGACACCGTTTCGCGTCGTGAATTCACTATACAGATTAAAAATTTGGAAACAGGAGAAATTCTGTCTACAAAAATTGAAAAAACAACAGGTGGAAGCACTTGGGCTGCCGATAACAAATCGTTGTTTTATTCTCGTAAAGATGAACAAACGCTGCGTGCCGATCGTATTTTTAAACATACTTTAGGTAACGATGTTGCGCAAGACGAATTGATTTTCAACGAAAAAGACGAAACTTTTTCTACGTACATCTATCGATCTAAATCGCGTAAATATTTGATCATTGGGTCTGAAAGTACCATGACATCTGAATATCAGATTTTAGAAGCATCGAATCCCGACGGAAAATTCAATATTTTTCAGAAACGTACCCGCGGTTTGGAATATTCGGTTTCGCACTATAACGACAACTTTTACATTGTTACCAATAAAGATAAAGCAACCAATTTTAAGTTGATGATTACACCCGAAACGGCTACAACTAAAGATAATTGGAAAGATTTAATTCCGCATCGTGAAGATGTTTTGTTAGAAGGAATCGATATTTTTAAAGATTATTTGGTGGTTTCTGAACGATTCAACGGATTATCGCACATTAAAATTCAGCCTTGGCAAAACCCGGAACAAGCGTATTATCTGCCTTTTGAAAGCGAAACATTTACGGCTTACACTACAACCAATATAGATTTTGATACCGAAATTCTTCGTTACGGTTATCAGTCAATGGCAACACCTTCATCGGTGATCGATTTTAATATGCGTACCAAAGAAAAAACGGTTAAAAAAGAACAAGAAGTTTTAGGTGGAAAATTCAATAAAGAAAATTATACCGAAGAACGTGTTTGGGCAACGGCAACCGATGGAACTAAAATTCCGATTTCGCTGGTTTATAAAAAAGATCTAAAGAAAGACGGAACAAATCCGCTGCTTCAATACGCTTATGGTTCGTACGGTTCTACTATGGAACCTTATTTTTCTACCGTTCGTTTAAGTTTGTTAGACCGTGGATTTATTTATGCCATTGCACATATTCGTGGTGGCGAAGATTTAGGTCGCGAATGGTATGAAAACGGAAAACTGCTTAAAAAGAAAAACACTTTTACCGATTATATTGATTGTTCGAAGTTTTTGATCGATCAAAAATACACATCACCGCAACATTTGTATGCCGAAGGCGGTTCTGCTGGCGGTTTGTTAATGGGCGTTGTTTTAAACGATGCTCCTGAATTATACAACGGCGTTATTGCACAGGTTCCATTTGTTGATGTGGTTACTACGATGTTAGATGATTCTATTCCGTTAACTACCGGGGAATACGACGAATGGGGAAATCCGAACGAAAAAGAATATTACGATTACATGAAATCGTATTCGCCTTACGATAATGTAAAAGCGCAAGATTATCCAAACCTTTATATTTCAACCGGTTTTCATGATTCGCAAGTACAATATTGGGAACCCGCAAAATGGATTGCGAAGCTACGTGCAATGCGTACAAACAAAAATTTATTGCTTTTAGATACCAACATGGATGCCGGTCACGGTGGTGCATCAGGACGTTTTGAAGCATTGAAAGAAGTAGCCAAAGAATTTGCCTTTCTGTTAGATTTGGAAGGAATTAAGAAGTAGATTCAGTACGATTCATAAAAAAAACCTGTTAAAGTTTGAACTTTGACAGGTTTTTTATTTTAATTTCAAGTTTTAGAATTAATATTCTTCAATCAGTAAAGAAGGAGAAAGATTTAGTTTTACAGTTAAATTTCGAATCATTTTAACGGTAAGCTTTCTTTTTCTGTTCAATATTTCAGACACTTTACTTTTTCCGCCTATAACATCTATCAAATCTGTTTGTTTCAACTGCATTTCTTCCATTCTTATCTTAATAGCTTCAATAGGATCCGGAGCTGTTATCGGATAATTTCTTTTTTCGTATTCATCTATCAATATAGCAAGAATATCTGCCTCGTCACTTTCGGGCGTACCCGCTTTTGCATCAAAAAGAACTTCTAATTTTGATAATGCTTCTATATAATCTGCTTCTGTTTTTATAGGTTTTATGTTCATAGTTTACTTCTTTTAAATGGTGTTCGCATCAATTTTATCATACTCTGCATGTGTTCCAATAAAACGAATGAAAACCCATTGTTTTTCAAAATTAAATTTAGCAACCAATCTGTAACTATTTCCTTTAACATTAAATACAATTCGGTTACTCTTAAGAATACTTGCACTCACGTAAGTTTGCTTTACTTCGTTTGGATTGTTCCATATAGAATTTTTTACAGTATCATACCATGTCTTCAAATATTGTTCTGAATCTGAATGTTTTTCCCAAAACTCACGCAGTGTAGTTTTTGCAAAAATTCTTTCCATTGATCTTAAATCTTATACAAATATACAAAAAGTTCCCAAATAAAGAACTTTTAATCTTTTTTTAATGGATTTGAAAAGTGCAAGCAAAGCCTTGAACTAACGAAAGTTTTAACATTATGCCTTTTGATTTTCAACATTAAATAAAAAAATAGTATTTTTGCCACGTTAACTAGCGAGGTTAAAAAATCGCTAAAAACAAAAAAAATGAAAGAAGAGATCCAGGCGCATGAGAATATTTTAGATTTTGTAGGCAATACACCGCTTATCAAATTAAAAAAAATATCTCAAGGTTTAAAAGGAAACTTTTTTGCTAAAGTGGAAGCTTTTAATCCGGGGCACTCATCAAAAGACCGTATTGCTTTACATATTGTAGAAGAAGCAGAACGTAAGGGAATTTTAAAACCAGGCAGTATTATTGTTGAAACAACGTCGGGCAACACCGGTTTCAGCATTGCAATGGTCAGCATTATTAAAGGTTACGAATGTATTTTGGCGGTATCGTCTAAATCATCAAAGGATAAAATCGATATGCTTAAGGCAATGGGTGCAAAAGTGTACGTTTGTCCGGCAAATGTATCTGCAGACGATCCCCGTTCGTATTACAGCGTAGCAAAGCGTATTCATCAGGAAACTGCGGGTTCGGTTTACATCAATCAGTATTTTAACGAACTGAATATCGATGCGCATTACAAAACTACAGGTCCAGAAATTTGGAAACAAACCAACGGTAAAATAACGCATTTGGTAGCTTGTTCTGGTACAGGCGGAACGATCTCGGGGACAGCTAAATTTTTAAAGGAACAAAATCCAAACATCCGTATTTTAGGTGTTGATGCTTTTGGATCGGTTTTAAAGAAGTTTCACGAAACGCATGAATTTGATCCGAATGAGATTTATCCGTACCGAATTGAAGGAATGGGAAAAAATTTGATTCCTACCGCAACTGATTTTTCTGTGATTGATCAGTTTATGAAAGTTACCGATGAAGATGCAGCTCACACTGCGCGCGAAATATCTAAAACTGAAGGTATTTTTGTAGGATATACTTCGGGGGCGGCTTTTCAGGCTGTTCGTCAGTTCGATGCTGAAGGAGAATTTAATGCAAACAGTAATGTGGTGGTTATTTTTCCTGATCACGGATCGCGTTATATGAGCAAAATTTATAGCGACGACTGGATGCGCGAACAAGGTTTTTTCGACAATCAAAAAGTAGAACAAAACGATATTGAGTACATCAAATAAAACAATAGTTTTTGAATATAGATAAAAGAGGAAAGCGAAAGTTTTCCTTTTTTTATTGCTTCAACTTAAAACTTCTACCCAAAAACTTCTTACCTTTTGTAACATTTAAGCAAATAGTTGTACTTACATTAAAAATGATTCTTTAAAAAGTTCACACAGTAAAAAATATAAAAAAATAGGTTATGAGTCTAAAAATTTCGGGGTTAACAAAAACCTACAAAAACGGCGTTAAAGCTTTAGATAATGTAAATTTAGAAATAGGCAAAGGTATGTTTGGCTTATTGGGTCCAAACGGTGCAGGAAAATCTTCGTTAATGCGTACCATTGCAACGTTGCAAACGCCGTCATCGGGTTCTGTAACTTTTAACGATATCAATGTTTTAGAAGATAAAAATGCTTTGCGCAGAATTTTAGGTTATTTACCACAGGAATTTGGAGTGTATCCAAACATGTCGGCAGAAACGTTGTTAGATTATTTTGCACAACTAAAAGGCATTACCAAAAAAGACGAACGTAAAAAAATTATTAAAGAAGTTTTAGAACTAACCAATTTATACGATGTTCGATCTAAAAGCGTAAGCGGTTATTCGGGCGGTATGAAACAGCGTTTCGGTATTGCACAGTTACTATTAAACAATCCACAATTAATTATTGTTGATGAACCAACTGCCGGACTGGATCCTGCGGAACGTCACCGTTTTTTGAATGTTTTACGTGAAATTGGAGCAAACCATACCGTAATTTTCTCTACCCATATTGTTGACGATGTACGTGAATTATGTAACGAAATTGCCATTTTAAACGGCGGTAAAATTTTGTTTGAAGGTACACCAACAAGTGGCGAAGAATTATTAGAAGGAAAAATTTGGAGAAGAACCATTGAACGTGCCGAGTTTGATGAATACAACAAAAATCACAACATTCTTTCATCGAACTTTAATCCAGATAATACGTTGAATATTCGTGTGTACAGCGATGCACAGCCAAACGAAACCTTTATTCAGGCAAAGCCTATTTTAGAAGACGTTTATTTTGTTTCATTAAAAAAAGATAACTAATGCTGGGAACTATTTTTAATTTTGAAACAAAACGCTGGTTTAAAAACTGGCAGTTTTATCTGTATTTCACACTCTTCTTTGCACTTTCGTTTGGTTTAATGGCTGGTGCAACCGGTTATTTTGATGCGTTAACCGTAACCACATCTTCTAACACCGTAATGAATTCCCCTATTGCCATAAGCAGTTTAATGGGCGGAATTACCACGTTTTTAAATTTTATTATTCCGGTGGTTATTGGCACAACCGTTTACCGCGATTTTAAATACAATACACACACTTTATTGTTCGCTTATCCGTTCAACAAATTTCAATATCTTATCGGGAAATTTTTAAGTGGTTTTCTAATAACTTTTGTTATTACTTTTTCCATTGGTTTGGGATTTTTACTAGCTACAGCACTTCCGTTTGCCAACCCCGATTTATTAGGACCTATTAATTTAGCGGCTTACTTTCAAAGCTATCTGGTATTTGTACTGCCTAATATTTTCTTTATGGGTGCCATGATCTTTATGCTAACTACATTAACCCGTAACCAATACATAGGTTTTATATTTGTAATTATTTTACTATTTATACCAGGCATCATTAACAGCTTAACGGCTAAAGTAGATGATAAGTTTGTAGCTTCTTTGTTTGAACCTTTTGGAAACCAAGCGCTAGCTTATGTAACAAAATATTGGACAATTGACGAGCAGAACACTTTAATGATTCCGTTAGACGATGTAATTATTTACAACCGTTTAATCTGGATTGGTGTTGGTATTTTGGCATTAATTGTTACTTATTTTTCATTCTCTTTCTCACAATCGCCAGTAACAATAGGCAGAAAAAGAAAAGGAGAACGTGTTACTAAAAACAATTTTGGCAGCATTATAAAGATCAATCTTCCAAAAGTATCATACAATTATTCGTTTTTATCAAATCTAAAAACAGCAATTCGTTTATCGAAATTTGAATTTTCAAGCATCGTTAAAAACTGGATTTTCATCATATTAATGATCATCCTTGTTATTTTTATTTTGATTTCAAGTGTTAGTTTGGGCGAAATGTACGGTACCAACACCTACCCTGTTACATGGAAAATTATCGAAGTAACAAGCGGAAGTATCTCTTTGTTCCTATCAATATTAATCTATCTTTTTGCAGGAATTTTACTAAACAACGCTACTGCATCCAGAATGAATTTATTGATCGATTCTACCGCAGTTCCAAATTGGAGTCTGTTTTTATCAAAATTTATTGCTTTGGTAGAAATGGTCTGTGTGGTATTTTTAGTTGCAATTTTATCAGGAGTTTTAATTCAGGCTTATTTAGGATACTATAATTTTGAATTTGGTCAGTATTTTGCCGATTTCTTTGGTTTCCAATTGATCGATTATGTAATTATAATTCTATTATCGCTATTTATACAGGCGTTCTTCAAAAATTATTTTATCGGATTTTTTATTACAGCACTAGTCATACAGTTGCTTCCGGTTGCCTTAAATAAATTAGGAATAGAACAAGCTGTTTTCCATTTTAATTCGGGATCGGGTTACAGTTATTCCGATATGGATGGATTTGGAACCGTTCGCGGATATTTCTACTACAAATTGTACTGGTTGCTTTTTGGCTTTGTTTTATACGGCTTAACTCTACTTTTCTGGCGTCGCGGAATTTTATCAAATGCAAAAGAACGCTTACAATTGTTTGCAAAACGCTTTAGAATGCCTATTGCCGTTCCACTTGTAATTATCACGTTGGCTTTTGTTGGTTTAGGATACGCTTTGTATTATCAGGCAGTAAAATTAGAACCATACTACACGGCGCAAGAATACGAAAAACAGCAGGTAGATTTCGAAAAGAAATACAAGAAGTACGAAAAATATGCACAACCGCGCATCGTTGATGTAAAGGTTGCTATGGATATTTTCCCGAACGAACGCAATTATAAAGCGGTTGTAAATTATGTTATGGTGAACAAATCTGAAAAAGCGATTGATTCCCTATTCATTAATTACGGTAAAAATTTCCAAAGCATTAAATTCAATAAAGATTATCAATTGGTTTCTAATGATACAGTTATGGATTTTGATATTTACCGATTGAACCAGCCTTTAAACCCGGGCGATTCGTTACAGGTTGAAATGGTTGTTCAAAATCAGTCGAATACCTGGTTAAAAGATCGTTCACCAATCATTGAAAACGGAACGTTTATAAACAACAGTATGTTTCCATCATTCGGATATAACGATGGTGCTGAAATTCAGGATAACGATGTGCGTAAGAAATACAATTTGGCACCACGCGAGCGTATGGCTGCTACAGATGATCCTGAAGCACGTAAAAACACTTATATTTCAAACGAAGCCGATTGGATAACTTTTGAAACTACGGTAAGTACGGCAGGCGATCAAACGGCGATTGCTCCGGGATATCTTCAGAAACAATGGCAGAAAGACGGCAGAAATTATTTCCATTACAAAATGGATCAGAAAATGTTGAATTTCTATGCTTTTAATTCGGCTCGATATGAAGTTAAAAAAGAAAAATGGAACAACCTTAATTTGGAAATTTACTATCATAAAGGTCACGAATACAATTTAGATCGAATGATGGATGCATTGAAAAAATCGTTAGCTTATTACAGTGAAAATTTCGGTGAGTATCAGCACAAACAAGCGCGTATTATTGAATTTCCTAAAACCATGGGAACGTTTGCACAGGCCTTTGCCAATACCATGCCGTTCTCTGAAGCGATTGGTTTTATTGCCAATGTAGATGAAGACGATCCCGAAGGAGTTGATTATCCGTTCTCGGTTGTATCGCACGAAATGGCGCATCAGTGGTGGGCTCATCAGGTAATTGGTGCAAATGTTAAAGGTGCGACTTTACTTTCGGAATCATTATCTGAATACAGTTCATTAAAAGTTCTGGAAAAAGAATACGGAAAATTCCAAATGCGTAAATTCTTAAAAGATGCGTTAGACGGGTATTTAAGAGGAAGAAGAAACGAATGGAAAGAAGAAAATTCGTTAATGTACAACGAAAACCAGCAGTACATTCATTACAACAAAGGATCGTTGGTATTGTATGCGATGAGCGATTATTTAGGAGAAAAACGTTTTAACGATTTATTGAAAGAATATGTTGCGAGAGTAAAATTCCAAGAAGCTCCGTACACCAATTCTATTGAGTTTGTGAATCACTTAAAAGCGAATACTCCGGCGAATTTACAGTATTTGATTACCGATATGTTTGAAACCATAACATTGTATGATAATAAGGTAGAAAAAGTTGAAGTAAAACCTTTGAAAGACGGTAAATATCAGGTTGATATTTCGTTCATTGTTTCTAAATACCGAACTTCTCCAAAAGGAACGCAGATTTATAAAGATGCCAAAGGAAATACTTTAACAGGTAAAGACGACAAAAAAGAAGTAAAATCGTACCCTTTAAATGATTATGTTGAAGTGGGCGTTTTTGGCGAAAAGACATTTAAAGGAAACCATGAATATGAAAACGAATTACACAACAAAAAATACCTAATTAATAAGGTAAACAATAAGGTAAGTATCATTGTTGATAAAAAACCTGTTGAAGTGGGCGTTGATCCATACAACAAGTTAATTGACCGTGATTCTAACGATAACCGTAAAAAAGTGAATTAGTTATAACCAAAAACCTCCATTCAAATTGAATGGAGGTTTTTTAATTTTTATTCTATCCAAAAAACTTCATTTTTATGCAAACCATAAACCATACTGTTTTTCTTTGCGAACAAATCTAAAATATCAATAAAGGTTTGGTAAGAAGTTTCTTGAGTCAAGACAATATTAATTTGCACATGTCTTTGTAGATCATTCAATCTAATTGAATCAATGGTTTTATCAACTTTATTTAACAGATCTTTTTTTGGTAATTCAACTGCATTAAAAACAATACGTTTACTCCAACCACCGCAACTTGTTGTTTTATCATCTCCAGATTCATACATAGGTTCAGGTGCAGGCAAAGGTACTTCTTCATCTAACTTTTTTAAAAAACTTGGTTCGAATTTAGCGATTGACTTTGTATCGATCACTGTAAAATGAATAGCATAATCTATAGGTTTTGAATATAAATTATAAACACAAAACATCAGCATTAATACACTCAGTATTAGAAAGGTATAATTATAAATTAGTATTTTGGATTTCATTCAGTATCTTTTCTATAATTTAAAGATAAAATATTTTAGCAAACAAAAAGCGAAACCTAAACAGTTTCGCTTTTTAAACCTATTTTAAAAGATACCATTATTAACGAAAAAGAATACAAAGGAGTACTTATATACGCAGATGGAGAAAGTTCCAACAAATATCTTATAATAAAACCATCAGAAGGAATTTTATATTTTGATTTTAAAAATGATTATTATGAAGTAATAAATTAAAAATGCCATTCAAATTGAATGGCATTTTAGTGTAATAATGTAAAATAAAATTATTTAAAATCTGCGTCTGTTACGCCTTCATTTACTTTAATTTCTGAAACTTTAAATTCTGCGCCACCTAACATTGGTTCAGTGAAAGTATGTGGAAATTTAATTCCTTTTACTTCTTTGTAATCTTTGTATGAAGTAGTCATTTCCATTGTTTGACCTTGTGCTTCCATTGTTTCAGAAGCAGCGATTTTTAATCCAGATGCTACACTGTAATAAACAGTTTCTTTATCTTTCTTTAAAACATACGCTTCCTCACCATTAAAAGTCTCAATGCCTGTTAATTGGAATGAAGCTGCATTTTTTAAATCTTCTAATTCATCGAACATTTTTGCAGATGCTTGTGCTTCTTTTAGCTCTTCACCTTTTAATTCTTGTTTTTGTCCTTGACCAGACATATAACCCATTGTAGGTGTAATTACTCGCTTCATTAACTCCATTCCCATTCCGTTTAAAGAAGCTAACATTTGCCCTTTAGCAGTTTGTTTTTGAGTCATCGTAATTTCCATACCTTGCATAGATCCTTTAGAAACAATGCTTAAAGACTTAACTTCTTTCAGTTTTTTCTCACCACCAATTGCTTTCACATGGTTTTCGATCACTGTTGCAGAAGTTACGCCTGCAGGAGCAGCTTTTTTGAAAACTGGTTTTTCTACCGGATTTGCAAAACGGTCATAATAATTAACCGGGTATCCTAAACGATCTAAAGTACCGGCAACATCTGAACCTTTACCAACAATTACAATACGTTGGTTGTCTTTCTTAAAGAATTTGTTTGCTACACGCTGAACATCTGCAACAGTAACTTCCTGAATGTTTTTAATGTAGTTTTCATAGAAATCTGCAGGTAAGCTTTGTGTTTTTGTTCTTAATGCAAAACTTGCAATTGTACCTGGTTTTTGAATTTCCATTACAAAGTTCCCAATGTATTTTGCTTTTGCAAGATCTAATTCTGCCTGCGTTACAGGTTGTGTTCTAATTTTTTGTAATTCGTTTACAAATTCAACAACAGCAGAATCGGTAACAACGTTACGAACTGATGCAGACGATGTAAATTTAGATGTGTACTTGCCTGATCCTAATGAAGAATAAGCTCCGTAAGTCCATCCGTGTGCTTCACGTAAGTTTAAAAACAAACGACCTTCACCACCACCACCTAAGATTTGGTTTGCAATTAATCCTGCAAAATAATCTTTATCGGTTAATTTTAGGTTTACAGTATTAACTAAAGCAATTTCTGACTGAACTGCGTTTGGCATGTCAACAAAATCAATTTGTGTTTTAGCAACATCGTTTGGTTCTGCGTATTTAGCAACCGGTGCAGATGCTTTTTTCCAGTCTTTGAATAATTTCTCAACTTGTTTTTTAACATCTTTAAACTTCACGTCACCAACAACTACTAAATAAGCACTTTCTGGTACAAAATACGATGTGTAGTTTTGTTTAACATCTGCCAACGTTACGTTGTTTAATGTTTGCTCTGTTACAAACTCTCCGTTTGGATGGTTTGTACCGAACAACAATGCGTTTGTTACACGACCTGCTACAGAAGCAACCGATTTTTCATCAGCTTTTAATCCTTCAATAGCTTGTTGTTTTGATTTATCGAATTCTTCTTGAGAGAATAACGGGCTTAATGATCCTTCTGCCATTAATTCTAACAAACGAGAACTGTATTTAGACAATCCGCTTGCAGATGCTCCCGTATTCCAAAAATTAACACTTGCACCTAAGAAATCAATTTCGTCATTGAATTTTTCTTTAGATGTTTTTGCTGTTCCATTACCAACAACTGCACTTGTTAAGCTTGATACTCCTGCTTTTGCGCCTTCTGCATAAGGTGGTGTATCAATAGTTAACATATAACTTACGCGTGGTAATTTATGATCTTCTACAACCATTACCTTTAAACCGTTTTTAAGTGTAAACTCTTGTGGTTTTTGCACGTTAACAGTAGGCATTGGGCCTGGTTGCGGTTGTGGGCGTTTTATTTGAGCTTCGGCACTAATAGTTAGTAACAAAGCTGATGCGAATAATAATATTTTTTTCATTTTGTTTACTTTCTTATTTAGCTGAATCTTCTTTTGCCGGTACGTAATCTAATAATAAACGAGAATTGCTTTGTAAATACTTTTTAGCAATATCGCGAATTTCTTCTCTTGTAATTGAACGATAAATTTCGATTTCTTCGTTAATTAAATTGATATCGCCATATAATAAGTAGTTTGTAGCCAAGTTCTCTGCCAATCCTTCTAAATCAGAATTTTGGCTTACGTAACGGTTTTCAAAATCGTTTTGTAACTTTTGGTAATCTCTTTCAGAAATTAACTCGGTTTGTAATTTTGTAATTTCAGCATCAATTTCTTTTTGTAATGCCTCACGCGTTGTATCACCCATTGGTAAACCTCCAATTAAGTACATTCCGTAATCTTCTTGTGAGTAGTTGAAAGCAAACAACTGTAAAGCCATTTTTTTCTCGTCAACAATTTTCTTTTGCATTGGCGATGATTTTCCACCAGAAAGGTAAGATGAAATCATATCCAAAACTCTAGCATCACGCGTTTTCATAGATGGTGTTCTATAAGCAGTGATGTACATTGGGATTTGAATGTTTGCATCTTCTGCCGTTGCATGAAGTGTTTTTGTGATTGGATCTTCTTGAATGTTTACACGAGGAACATCAGCTCCTTTTTTAATCACTCCGAAATATTTCTGAACCAATTCTTTTGTTTTTGCAAACTCGATATCACCTGCAATTACTAAAACAGCGTTGTTTGGCACATAGAATTTTTTGTTGAATGCCTGGAACTCTTCTAAAGTAGCAGCATCTAAATGATCCATAGAACCAATTGGCGCCCAACGGTAAGGGTGTTTTTTGAAAAGATTTTTCTTAACTTCTGTGATCCAGTTTCCGTACGGACTGTTATCTACACGTAAGCGTTTTTCTTCTTTTACAACTTCGTTTTGTGTATCAACACCAATTTGGTTGATAACCGGTTGTAATAAACGGTCAGATTCCATCCAAATAGCCAATTCTAAATTGTTCGATGGAAATACTTCATAATAATACGTACGGTCGTCAGATGTATTCGCGTTGTTGTGACCTCCGTTAGAAGTTACCAACTTAAACCACTCTCCTCTTTCAATATTTTCTGTACCTTCAAATAAAAGGTGTTCAAAAAAGTGCGCAAATCCAGTACGCTCTGGGTTTTCATCTTTTGCACCTACGTGGTACATTACAGAAGTAACTACAACTGGCGCCGATTTGTCTTGATGTAAAACTACATGCAAACCATTGTCAAGTGTATACTCTTCAAACTCAACTTTTTGTGCAACTGCAACACTACTAAGTAAAAGTGCAGACGCTAAAGCCGTTAGAGATTTTCTCATAACTTCGATTTAAATTAATTTGATTTTTTAATTAGTGTGCAATTTCGTGATTTTGTTACATTTATATTCTTATTTTTTTTAATTATTTTATTTGAGTGAATTAATTTTTTAAAAACGAAGTACTTACATTTGATTTTTAGATATTTTTTGTATATTTGCAGTCTTAAAAATTAATCTTAATTTAATTGTTATGTACGCAATCGTAGAGATAGCAGGGCAACAATTCAAAGTTAGCAAAGACCAAAAAGTTTACGTAAACCGTTTGGCAACTGAAGAAGGAGCAAATGTTACTTTTGACAAAGTTCTTTTAGTTGACAATGCAGGAACAGTAACTTTAGGCGCCCCAGCTATAACAGGAGCTTCAGTAGGAGCGAAAGTTTTAAAGCACCTTCAAGGTGACAAAGTTATCGTTTTCAAGAAAAAAAGAAGAAAAGGATACAAAAAGAAAAACGGTCACAGACAAGCATTGACTCAAATCGTAATCGAGGGAATCAACATTTAATCTGTAACTAGAAAGTATTAACAATTTTAAAAACCAAACATCATGGCTCACAAGAAAGGTGTCGGTAGTTCTAAGAATGGTAGAGAATCTGAATCGAAACGTTTAGGCGTTAAGATTTATGGTGGACAAGCAGCTATTGCTGGTAACATCATTGTAAGACAAAGAGGTTCAAAACATAACCCAGGTGAAAACGTTTACATGGGGAAAGATCATACTTTACATGCTAAAGTTGACGGAGTTGTACAATTCGTAAAAAAGAGAGATAATAAATCTTTCGTTTCTATTGTACCATTTGAAGCTTAATCTTCTTAGACTGAAAAAAAATTAAAAGCATCTCAATGAGATGCTTTTTTATTTTATAAACTTTGTAGTTTACCTCCCTACAATAGAATGATACAATTCTAACGCTTTACCGTCTGTTAATAACGAAATAAATCGGCATACGTTTAACAAACGTAAATACAAACTTTCATTTTCGGTTTGATATTGCTCCGGTAAAAGCTTTAATATCAATTCGTCGTAATGTGTGGCTGTACCGTTGAACTTATTGTTGGTTGCAGCAATAAATTTTTCCAATAAGGTATGCAACACTTTATAACCAACTACTTCTTTTTCTATAACTTCTTTACTTTCGTAAACGTTAGAAATACTAATGGTAATAATATCTTTCATTTGCGCCACATACGCACACTTGTCTGTTAATGCAAACGGGAAATTTCCTTTTAAAATTTCTTCTTCGTTTTCCATAAACACACGCACTACATCGTTAATTAAACTGCCAATTGCCAAGGCACGCAAGTAACTTACACGCTCGGCTTTTGTTTGCAGTTGGGCATATTTTACAGAATTGATGTTATTTTTTACAATTTTTATTAAAAATTCCAACGCGTGTTCTTCAGGAATCCAACCTAAATTAATTCCGTCTTCAAAATCAATAATCGTGTAACAAATATCATCTGCAGCTTCAACCAAATACGTTAACGGGTGACGTAAATAACGCAACGTCTCCCCTTCTCTTTTTAGCAAACCAAGTGTATCGGCAACATCTAAAAAGCTTGATTTATCTGCCTGAAAAAAACCGTATTTTTTATCGGAAATTTCGTTGGTTGGCTTTTTAGGAAGACTCTCTTTTGGATATTTCATAAAAGCCCCCAACGTTGCATACGAAATACGCAAACCACCTTCGGCACCCGGTCGTGAATCAGTCAAAATATGATATCCGTTGGCATTTCCTTCAAAATCAATTAAATCTTGCCATTGTGCCGGTTCTAAATCTAATCTAAAATGCTCGCCTGCTCCGTGTTTAAAAAAATCGCCGATCGCTTTTTCACCTGAATGTCCAAACGGCGGATTTCCAATATCGTGACACAAACAAGCTGCAGCAACTATGGATCCAAAATCATTAATGGTGTAACCTAAATCAGTTAATTCGGTATATTTTTCGATAATCTGCGCACCAGCCAACCTACCGATAGATCGACCAACAACCGAAACTTCTAAACTATGTGTTAAACGGGTATGTACAAAATCGGTTTTCGATAGTGGAATCACCTGTGTTTTATCTTGTAAACTGCGAAATGCGTTTGAGAAAATAATTCGGTCGTAATCTACTTCAAAACCAATTCGTGACGGATTTTCGTTTTTACGTTCGCGAACTTTTGTATCGCCAAATTTTTTTAAAGAAAGTAACTGTTTCCAGTCCATTATGGTATTTGTCATTTTTAAGACAATTGTTC
>Ga0233365_1000587_pt1 | contig 16522 bp, 13 predicted proteins | sample ElkDunMinimDraft_27_FD_191535 | JGI IMG/M metagenome (GOLD analysis project Ga0233365, IMG submission 191535) | Fecal eukaryotic communites from dung pellets of Tule Elk in California, USA - Elk Dung C36 | ecosystem: Host-associated > Mammals > Digestive system > Large intestine > Fecal | place...
CATGAGCAGGAAAATCCACATCACAGATGTCGTACTGCGTGACGGCAATCAATCCCTGATCGCCACCCGATTGCGCATTGATGACATGCTGCCGGTGTGTGAAGCGCTGGACAAGGCGGGCTACTGGTCGCTGGAAGTCTGGGGCGGCGCCACCTTCGACGCCTGCGTGCGCTTCCTCAAGGAAGATCCGTGGGAGCGTCTGAGAACCCTGCGCCAGGCGCTGCCAAGCACCCGTCTGCAGATGCTTCTGCGTGGACAGAACCTGCTGGGCTACCGTCACTACCCGGACGATGTGGTGGAGGCCTTTGTTGCCAAATCTGCCGAGAACGGTATTGATGTATTCCGCATCTTCGACGCCCTGAACGACGTGCGCAATGTCGAGACCGCCATTGCCGCCACGCTGCGCACTGGCAAGCACGCGCAGGGAACGCTCTGTTATACCGCCAGCCCCGTGCATACCATCGAGGGTTTCGTAAAGATGGCCCGCGAGATGGCGGCGATGGGCTGTCACAGTATCGCGATCAAGGACATGGCCGGTCTGCTGACGCCGCAGGTGACCTATGATCTGGTCTCCAGCCTGAAGGACGCCATCGACCTGCCCCTGTTCCTGCACTCCCATTACACCTCCGGCATGGCCTCCATGTGCCAGCTCAAGGCTGTCGAGGCGGGTATCGATCATCTGGACACGGCGATTTCCGCGTTTGCCGGCGGCACCAGTCATCCGCCGACAGAGACCATGAAGGCCGTTCTGGAGGCCGCCGGTTACGACACCGGCCTGGACGGCGTGTTGCTGGAGAAGATCGCCAGCCATTTCCGGGAGGTACGCCACAAGTACCATCAGTTCGAGAGCGAGTACAACGGTGTCGACACCCAGGTGCTGCTCAGCCAGGTGCCGGGCGGTATGATGTCCAATCTTGCCAACCAGCTGAAGGAACAGGGTGCCCTGGACCGCATTCACGAAGTGTTTGCCGAGATTCCGAGGGTCCGGGAGGATCTGGGTTACCCGCCGCTGGTCACTCCGAGCTCACAGATCGTTGGCACCCAGGCGGTGCTCAACGTGCTGTCCGGCAAACGCTACGAGAGCATCACCAACGAGGTGAAGCGCTTTCTGCAGGGCCTGTATGGTGCGGCCCCGGCGCCGGTGAACGGCAAGCTGCGCAAGCAGGCCATTGGCAACGAGGATGTAGTGGAGTGCCGCCCTGCGGATCTGCTGGCGCCCGAGCTGGACGACCTGCGTGAAAAGATTGGCGATGACGCCCGCAGCGAGGAGGATGTGCTGACCTATGCCATGTTCCCGGAGGTAGGCAAAACCTTCCTGCAACAGCGCAACAAGGGGACGCTGCAGCCTGAGGCGTTGCTGCCCAGAGTGGAAGGCGCAGGAGCAACCACGGTTGCCCACGAGTTCAAGATCACCATTCATGGCGAGACCTACGATATCCACATGACCGGAGCCAGCCCCTTGGGGGAGGCCGAGCGTCGCTTCTACATGACCGTCGATGGGGAGCCGGAGGAAGTCACGCTGGAGCCCACTGGTGCAGCCGCACCGACTGGAGGCAGGCCAGGACGCCGCGCGCGCGCCACAGCGCCTGGCCATGTGACGGCGACCATGCCCGGAAACGTGGTGGAGGTGCTGGTCACGGAGGGGCAGCAGGTCAGCGCCGGCGATGCGGTGCTGGTCATTGAAGCCATGAAGATGGAAACCGAGATCAAGGCACCCGTCGGCGGCAAGGTCGCCGCCATTCTGGTGAAGAAGGGCGACCGCATCACGCCTGCCGAGACCCTGATTGATATTCAGTAGTCCGGCGGCAGGCTGCTACCGGCCAATGGCGATCTTTGCTAAGCTCATTGCTTCCGGCAGCAGATCAGGGCAGTCATCATGTTAAAAGAGATTGTGATTCAGGGCTTTGCATCTCCGGGGCATGACCACAGCCACTGCGTCGACGATGCGTTGCGCGAAGCCGAGCGGGTGTGCGCAAAGCGCGGGGAACGTTTCACCCCGCTGCGCCGCACCGTGCTGGAGCTGCTGTGGTCCAGTCACAAGCCGATCAAGGCCTATGACCTGCTGGCCTTGCTGGCCCGAACCCATGAACGCCCCGCGCCTCCCACCGTCTATCGGGCACTGGATTTTCTCCAGGACGCCGGACTGGTGCATAAACTCGAGTCCATCAATTCCTACATCGGCTGCGGTGAGCCGGGGCGTCAGCATCAGGGCCAGTTCCTGATCTGCGAGAGCTGCGGCGTGGTCGCCGAGCTGGACGATGGCGCGCTGACCTCACGCATCGACAGCAATGCCAGAAAGATCGGCTTCAAGGTCAGTGATGAAACCATCGAGATCAGTGGGCTGTGCCGGCAATGCCAGTGAGCCTCTGACACACTCCCCAGTACCCGGCGCCCCCCGGACCATCGCAGGTCTTTTCTGGTTTTAATTAGGGGCTTTCCCTCATCCCCATCCCCTTTCCAGTACCCTAACATTCGTCAGCCTGAATCCAGGAAAACTTTGGGCTGGTGACACCTATGTCGGATATCCATAGCTACAGTCGGAACAGCAACTCGCGCATTGAGTGGGTCGACTACGCCAAGGGGCTGTGCATCATTCTGGTAGTGATGATGCAGGCGACGACGGACTATGGCCACACCGTAGGCGCGGAAGGGTGGTTGCACAGCGTCGTTGATTTTGCCCGACCATTTAGGATGCCCGACTTCTTCCTTCTCTCCGGACTGTTCCTCGCGCGCTCCATCAACAGCCCGCTGCGTGAGTATGTCGACCGCAAGGTCATTCACTTCGCCTATTTCTATTTGCTGTGGCTGTGCATACTGCTGCTGTTCACCGAAACATCATTGATGATCTCGGACCCCGCCGGGCTGCTATCCCTGTTTGGTGTCGCGCTGGTAGATCCGCTCAACTCGCTGTGGTTCGTCCACATGCTGATAATCTTCTACGTCGTCACCAGAGCGCTACGGAAGATTCCCATACCGCTGGTCTTCCTGGTCGCGATAGGTCTGCAGACCCTGTTCCGGATGGACATCCTGACCACGGAATGGAACACGGTAAACCGCTTCCTGGATCGCTATGTATACTTTTTTGCGGGCTATGCATTCTCGCAATGGATATTCGCCTTTGCCGACAAGGTGAGGGAGAGGCCTGGTGTTGCCATCGCCGGGATCGCCGTCTGGGCGATCGGCAATGGCTGGTTCACCTACCATGGCATAGACGAGTACGCGGGTGTGAGCCTGGTCCTCGGCTTCGTGGGCGCTGCTGCGGTGGTGTCCTTCGGCAGCCTGTTTTCACAGCGCAAGTGGGCGGGCTGGCTGCGTTACACCGGGGCCAACTCCATCGTTGTCTATCTCAGCTATTTTCTGCCCATGAAGGTGATGCTCAAGGTTCTCGCGGGCAGTGGAGTAGTGTCCGATGTCGGGCTGGCCTGCGCCATTGTTACCTTCACGGCGGTGGTATTGCCGCTGCTGTTCCATCGGTTGATCCGCAATACCTCCCTGCGCTTCCTATATGTGAGACCCGATGCTTTCAGGTTGAAAGGGCAGCGAGGGAAATCCGTTTCCCTCAATCCTCAATCGGGAGAGGCACCATAGGGAGAGACTCCTTAGGGGTTTTCCTGTAGTCGAATTAGGTAAATCCCCTCATCGAAACACGCAGCAACTTACCCTAATCTTTCCTCACAGACTACAGATGTCAGCAGCTACGGCAATCCTGATGCTGACGCGTGGAACATGTTGGAATTTCCCGGTACGGGGGAAGGGGCGAAGCTTTGAAGCAGACATATTCAGTAAGCAACCATGCAGATGCCAGGGAGCCGTTCAAGGACCCTTCGCGAATGGCGGCGAGAGCAGAGCGAAATCTGGATTACGATCTGGAGTATGACCCAGCGCCCATGTCGGGGTGGCACGTCATCTGGACTCGCAGCAACTGTGAGTCATTGGTCACGGAGCAACTGCAGCGCAAAGGGTACGACGTCTTCCTGCCCATGGTGACCGAATGGACGAAGAACGAGAGTGGTCGGTACGCGATCCGTGTCCCCATGTTTCGCAGCTACGTGTTTGTGTACCAGGCCATCGGCAGGCACGAATATCTGGATATCTGCAAGACGCGAGGCGTGGTCACCATTCTGGGTCAACGCTGGGACCGCCTGGCCAGCGTTGAGGAAGAACAGATCGAGAGCATACGCCTGGCTGTGCACAGCTCACTACCCTGCCGTCCCTACCCCTATCTGAAAGCTGGCGATCCGGTGCGCATCCTCAGGGGAGCGCTGGCCAATGCCGAGGGTGTCTTCGTGAAATCGGACGAGAGCAGTGGGCTCTTCGTGATCTCTATCGACCTGCTCCAGCGCAGCATCGCGGTGCAGATGGATTGCATGGACGTAGCGCCGGCCTGACGCCCGGATCCGGAAACTGGATTGAAGGAATTTCATCACCGTGAAGACCAGGACCATGAACAAGAAAAAGCGAGCAGAGCAGATCGGAAGTGCAAGGATGGCTGTTGCAGTATCAGCCTGCCTGGTGTTCGCGGCCAGCGGCAAGGTAGTAGCGGACGTCTTCATCGTGCCGTCCATATCGGTGGCAGTCATCCATGACGATAACGTTTTTGTGACAGCCGGACCTCGAGAGGAAGACACCATCACCCAGGTATCGCCCGCGCTTGAAGCTGGTTACGAAGGAGAGACATTCAACGCCCGGATGAACTATGGCCGGGAGATGGAAAAGTACAACGAGTTCGATGAGCTGGATTCGAACTCCATGCGCGAATACCTGGACCTGATGATGGACTATGCCGTTTCCCCGAGGTTGTCGCTGTCACTGGTCGGCGATTACATCGAGTCCCGTGTTCCGGCAGATCTTAATCCGGTGATCGGACTGGGTGCTGGCCGGACGCAGGGGCAGCGCTCTTCGGTGACAGCAGGTTTCGAGTATCGCCTCACCGAAACACTGACAGGTGTGATGGACTACACCGACGCCAGGGAAGAGCTCTCCGATGGCATTGGCAACCAAATCCACACCGTGGATGCCAGTTTCGAACATGACATCAATGCCCGCAACCAGCTGATCTACGGGTTCCGATACAGCGAGTACGAGTTCGACAACGGTTTTACCCAAGAGGTGAAGGTGCCTCGGGTAGGTCTGCTGCATGCACTCAACGACCGGACATCCATTCGACTGGAAGCCGGCCCGTTAAAGGCGGGAGACGAGAAGGAAGTGTACTTCAACGCATTGCTGACCCGCACCCATGACCGGGGGAATTTCACCGTCGGCATCAACCGGGACGTTAACACCGTGATTGGCGAGGCGGGGATCGTTGAGGCGGATTCGTTCAATGTCGGACTGTTGCACCGTCTGGGAGACGATCTTCAGATCAGTGCCAGTGCGGGCTACGGTAAGGTCACCCGCTCCGACCGCGAGCTGGATGAGGCAGACGTCATCCGTGCAGCGGTCGAAGCGCGCTACTCCGTCAACAATGCTGTGATCCTGTTTGCGACTTACAACTACAGCAAGCAGGAAGCGCCCCGCATCGCTGGTCAGTCGTTCGAGATTCCACGACACGAAGTGTCAGTTGGTGTCACGTTCCGCATTCCCAATCGATCATCCCAGAACCGTTGAGTCAGCGGGAAACCAGGAGAACAATATGAAACGGACTGGAGACAGGAAGCTGCAGAAGCTGTGGGTCGCGCTGCTCACCAGCGTCGCCCTGGTGGGTTGCGCCAGCGGAGCGATAGATTCCTCGACCATCGGGGACAGCCCCTCTTCGCCCTTCAATGAGTACCGCATCGGCCCAGCCGATGTGCTGTCGATATACGTGCGGGAGCAGGCAGAAATGACGCGCACCGTAACGGTGAGGCCGGACGGAGTGATTTCGATGCCATTACTGGGAGATCTTTCGGTGTCAGGTCTCACACCACTGCAGCTGCGCGACATTCTGGTAAACGGTCTGCGGCGCTATGTGCAGGTTTTGCCGGAGGAGATCACTGTCGGTGTCGAGGAGATTCACAGCTACGCCGTATCCGTGCTCGGAGAGGTCAGGCTTCCCGGACGATTTGAATTCCAAGGGCCGGTGACAGTGCTGGACGTGATCGCGCAGGCCGGAGGCATGACCGAGTTTGCTGCGTCGTCCCGGATCACCATCCTGCGTCAGAATGCGAGTGGAGAGCGTCAACGCATCCGCTTCAACTATGCGGATGTGCTGTCTCCGCGGCTGGATGCAAGTCAGTTGAACATCTTCCCCGGCGACATCGTGGTCGTACCATGAAGCAGCTGTGGCATAGGGTGACATGATGGAAGAACGCACACAGAGTTCCCTGGTCGGCACGCTCCTGCAGGTATGGAGTCGTAGAAAGTGGATGCTGGTTGGCATTTTCATCGCGGTGTTTGCTGCGGGTGTCAGTCTCGTTCTGGCGCTTCCCTCCATGTATCGATCCTCCACCGCGATACTGTTCGGGCAGGACATGATATCGGAATCCCTGGTGAGGAGTGACACGGGCGGAAGTCTCGATCAACGTCTGCAGATCATTCAGCAGGGCATCATGAGCCGCTCGCAGCTGGCCGACCTGATTGAGAGGATGGATCTGTACCCGGAACTGCGCCGGATTGCCCCGGTAGAAGTTGTGGTCAATCAGATGCGTCGCGATCTCACCATTCAGAGACAGTCCGGCACCCAGAACCAGCAGTACGGCCAGCGTGTCACGATTGTGGTGACCATCAGCTATCGAGGTTGGGATGCCGAGACCGTGGCGGCAGTAGCCAATGAGATCGCGCGACTCTATCGCGTGGAGTATGAGGGCATCCGGCTGGGTCAGGCCTCCAGTACCACGGCCTTTCTGGGGCAGCAGCTCGAGGAAGTAGGCGCGCGCCTCAGCGCCCAGGAGAAACTCATCAACGATTTCAAGACGCAGCATCTTGGCCATCTACCGCAGCAGGAAGGCATGAACCTGTCGACCCTGGAGAGACTGAACGCCGAGCTGCGTCTCAACAGCGAGAATCAGTTCCAGTTGCTCAACCAGAGCGCTTCGGCTGACGGTCGCGCCAATGTCATGGCGGGCCTCTCCGGGGAGGCCCGGCTTACCGCCCTCAGGCAGGAGCTGGAGGCGATGAGCATCCGCTACAACGACGCCTACCCCGGAATCATTCGCCTGAAGAGTGAGATCGCTTCACTGGAGCGCCGAATCGCTCACGAGGAGACCTCTGACACCGCCGGCGATTCGGTCAGCGAATCCGAGAGGCTGCGACGTGAAGAGGTAAACCTGCGCGCCCGCATCCAGGATCTACAGAAAAGGATAGACATGACCCCTACAGTAGAGCAGGAACTCAACCAGCTGAACAGCGACTATAGCCGGATACTGGAAGAGTATGGCTCCCTGCAGCGACGTTACCAGGATGCCCGCCTGGCGGAGTCGCTCGAGATGCAGCAGACCCGGCAGTATCAGGTACTGGAAACAGCCATCCCTCCGGCGTTTCCGTACGCCCCCAATTCTACGATGCTGCTGATCCTCTCGCTCATGGCCGCTGGTGGGGCGAGTGTGGTCACGGTGTTCATCCGGGAGAACATGGATGGCTCTTTCCACACGGTGGAGGAGCTGAGGGCATTTACCCGGCTGCCTGTGCTGGGCAGCATCTCATCGCTGCGCACGAGAGCAGAACGCTATCGCTCCGTCGCCGTGTCGGTGATCCTGTTTGTCGGATTCGCAGCGGCGGTCGTGTTACTGGTGCTGGCGGCGAACCAGTACGGGACCGGCGCGAAGAACCTGGTATGGATGTTGGCAGGAGGTGCGGCATGATCACAGCGTCCAGCGCGCCTATTCGTATTCAGGATCGGATGGCCGCTCCGGCAGTCGAACCTCTCGAGTTGGGCAAGGTCAATGCGAAACTGGTGAGTCTGTTGCGGCCCAATTCGATGGAAGCCGGACGCTATCACCGGTTGCGGCATGCTGTCGAACGCCTGGGTGAGGATACCGGAAAGTCTGTGGTCATCGGCATCACCAGCCCGCAGTCGGGTGACGGCAAGACGCTGACGTCCATCAATCTGGCAGGCGCCCTGGCGCAAGACCCCAATGCGCGGGTGCTGCTCATCGAGCTGGATATCCGCCAACCACGGGACAACATCAAGACCTATCTGGGAATCCGCAATCTTTCGGCACCCGGGGTGACGGAACTGATTCAGGATGAATCGCTGTCGCTGAGCCGGGCAGTCAGCTACATACCGGACTTCAACCTGCACCTGCTCACCTGCGGCAAGGCTTCAGAGAGCCACTATGAGTTGCTGAAGTCTGCGCGACTGGCATCGCTGATCCAGGAAGCGCGTGAACGCTACCACTACGTCATTCTCGATACGGCGCCCATTGTCCCTGTTCCGGACAGCCAGCTGCTGAGCCCGCTGGTGGATGGGTTCATGGTCCTGGTGGCGGCTGGGCACACGTCCGAGCGCGTACTCGGCGAGGCATTGAATCTGCTGGACCCTGACAAGGTGATGGGGTTGGTGTTCAACGCTGCCCCCATCGGTGATACGCAACCTTACTGAAAACCATCCAAATCGAACGGGTAATACGTCATGAACAGTCGTCAGGAAAACCAGAGGATACTGATCCTTGGCACCGGCGTCGTTGCACAGATGCTGGCGCAGGAGATCAAACAGAACCCCGAGTGTGGCTTCGAGCTGATCGGGCTGATCAATGAGCGACTGCCGGATGTCGACCCGTGCCGTGATTTTCCCGTGCTGGGCGGCATGAGTGATCTGAATGACATCATCCGCCGGGAGCGGCCCCATCGTCTGGTGATGGCACAGCAGAACCGGCAGGGCTTCATGCCCACCAACAAGCTCATGGAGGCGAGCTTCTATAACAATATTATTGTGGATCACGCCGAAGCACTCTACGAGAAGGTAACCGGCAAGGTGCCCATCGATGTGCAGACCCAGACGACGATGTTGCAATCCAGTAACTTTCGCCCCTCTCCTCTGGTTGAGGTAGTGGCTCGGGTATTCAGCCTGGTCGTGGCGCTGATCGGTATCGTCATCACGGCGCCGCTGATGCTGGTGATCGCCGTGGCAATCAAGCTCGACTCTACCGGGCCGGTGCTGTTCACCCAGGAGCGTATCGGTCGCGACTGCAAGAGCTTCCTTCTCTATAAATTCCGCACCATGATGCCTCAGTCAGCCCAGCAGGAGAGTGCCTCGCAGTGGGCAGGTGATAACGATCATCGCATCACCAGGGTCGGGCGGGTCCTGCGCAAGTTTCGCCTGGATGAGTTGCCTCAGTTCTTCAATGTTCTCGCCAGCGACATGAATCTGGTGGGACCACGTCCCCATCCGAGCTCCAACTACCAGATGTTCTCACTGGTTGCACGCAACACTCCGATCTGCGGAGAGCAGATTCCTTATTATTATCTTCGTTCGATGGTGAGACCCGGGATTACCGGCTGGGCACAGGTGCGCTACCAGTACGCCAATAACCTGAACGAGGAGATCGAGAAACTGCGTTTTGATCTGTACTACGTCAAGCATTACTCGCTGTGGATGGACATTCGCATTCTCATCGAAACCCTGCGGGTGGTCTACAAGGGGCACGAGGTTGGCTACCAGGCGGTGAGTGGCAGGCGGGTGGATGCACTCGACAAGCCGGCAGCTTTAGCAACAGGAACGCGTCAATGATCGGGTGGTCTTGGCCACTTTCCAGAAACAAGGCAGAAGGGAACATGTCATGAGTTACGCAAGCAACGTTGTCAGTCTACCTCAGTCAATCGACTATCATGCCCTGTTGTGCCAGAAGATTCAGGAGCACAGCGCAAAAGTCACTGTCATCGGTCAGGGCTATGTCGGATTACCGCTCGCTGTCGAATTCGGCCGCATGGGCTTCACCGTTACCGGTCTGGATGTCTCCGCACAGCGGGTACAGGAGTTGAATGAAGGGCGCTCTCCGACGCCGGATATTGCGGATGCCGATCTGCAGATGCTGCGGATGCAGGGGCGTTACACCGCCAGTGATGACTTCGCGTGTCTGGCCAGCAGCGACGTCATCCTGATCTGCGTCCCCACGCCGCTGCGCAAGTCCAAGGATCCGGATATCTCCTACGTGCTGGATTCCGCCAGCAGCGTGATTGAGCATTTGCGCCCCGGTCAGCTCATTATCCTCGAGTCCACGACCTATCCGGGCACAACGGAGGAGCTGTTGCTGCCGATGTTTGAGGACACAGGTCATGAGGCGGGCAAGGACTTCTTTCTGGCCTTTTCGCCCGAGCGGATAGATCCTGGCAACCGGGATTTCAAGGTGAAGGACATTCCCAAGGTAACCGGTGGCATCACTTCTCAGTGCACCGAGCTGGCAGCCATGTTCTATGGTCAGATCGTGAACAAGGTGGTGCAGGTCTCCAGTCCCAAGGTGGCAGAGCTGGCCAAGCTGTATGAGAACGTCTTTCGCAGCGTCAACATCGCACTGGCGAACGAGTTCTCCCTGATGTGCAAGCAGCTGGGTGTGTCCACTCGCGAAGTGATTGACGCGGCGGCCAGCAAGCCCTTTGGGTTCATGCCGTTCTACCCGGGCCCTGGCATCGGGGGACATTGCATCCCTATCGACCCAGCCTATCTGGTATGGAAGATGAAGTTCAGTAACTACCAGGCGCGCTTCATCCCGCTGGCGGAAGAGATCAACCAGTCCATGCCGGCACACGTGATCCACATGATGACGGATGCGCTGAACCTGCGGCGGATCTGCCTGAACGGTGCCAGGGTGCTGGCCATCGGCGTGGCCTACAAGCGCGACGTGGGGGATATCCGTGAGTCGCCGGCCCTGCACATCATTGAGAATCTCATCGGGCATGGGGTGAATGTCGACTACGTGGATCCATTTGTACCGGCCATCGAGATCGCAGGCAGGCAGCTCGACGCAGTGGAAGTAGGTGATGACATGCTGGGCAACTATGACTGCGTGCTGATCCTGACCGATCACTCATCCATCGACTACCACGCTATCGTGCGCAGTGCCTCGTTGATACTGGACACCAGAGGCGCGACTCGCGGCTTGCCGGTACAGGAAAATCAGGTCTTGACCCTGTAATCGGTAACAAGACAAAGGTGAATCATGGAGGCCCGTAGCAGCCGCGAATGGTGGCGCCCACAGGTGGCAGAGACGCGCCAGTTGGCATCCTTGCCGCTGCCTGCCGCAGAGGAAAGCAAGCTGCCATTCCGGGCAGTCATGATGTTCACCTTCATTCTGCTGGCAGCCCCACAGCAGATGTTTCCTGTACTGGCACCGCTGCGCATTGCCCTGTTGTCAGTGGCAGTGGCGCTGTTGGCACATTGCTGGGTGCAACTCTCGAACAGGCGACCGTTGCTCGATCTGAATGTCGGCATCGTTCTGGTACTGGCGATACTCGGCTGGTGCGTTCTGACAGTGCCTTTCTCCATCTGGAGAGGAGGCAGTGTCGGGTTCCTGATGGAGAGGTACCTGAAGACGATCCTGGCTTTCCTGCTGCTTGCCAATATCGTTGTCACGGTGCCTCGACTGAAGAAGCTGAGCTGGGCGCTCGTCAGCATGTCAGTGATGCTGGCTTTCACCACCATCAAGAACTTCGCTTCCGGCACGATGATCAGCGCGGGGGGACGGGTAGCTGGCTATGACTCTCCTCTGACGGAGAATCCCAATGACATGGCGATGCTGCTCAATCTGATGCTGCCTTTCGCTGTAGCTCTGCTGTTGACGACACGGCACAAACTGGCCCGGGTATTCCTGGTGGCCGCGATCGGCATCATGGTGGGAGCCATTATCGCCACGTTCTCGCGTGCTGGGTTTCTGGCGCTGGGGGTCATGTATCTGATCTATCTGTGGCGCTTCCGCAGCAGGGCTGAGCGATTCCTGGCACCGGCGGTTCTGCTGATCGTCATCGTCTGCCTGCCACTGGTGCCGAGCACCTATTTCGACCGCCTGAGTACGATCACCAATATTGAGGAGGACGAGAGCGGTTCGGCGCAGGAGCGCTGGGGTGATGCCCTGGTGGCCACCAAACTGATCCTCAGCAGCCCTGTGATCGGTTCGGGGGTCGGCACCGCCACCATCGCCATGAACGAGGCGCGTGGGGATCTGTGGATCGAGATCCATAACGTCTATCTGACGCTCGGGGTCGAGCTGGGACTGCCGGGGCTTGTACTGTTTCTTGTGTTCTACCGGGTCTGTCTGAAATCTACCGGAGCTGCCATGGAGTGGGCAAAGCGAAGCCCCGGCAACCAGCAGGCGAGGGAGCTGTTCTACCTGGCTGAAGCGATTCACATCAGCTTGCTCGTCTTTTTGGTAGAGGCGTTCTTCCACCCGGTAGCCTACCACTTCTATTTCTACTACATCGCTGGCCTGGCCATCGGCCAGCGAATCATCGTAGCTGAGGAGAAAAGCCGGCTCGCCGGCGTTGATGATGAGTATTCCCGTGCGTAGCTGTAAGGACAAGGAACAGGAGGACCCTGTGAAACTTTTCAAGGTAGTGACGAATTTCTCTCCGGGCGGCACGGAAGGCCAAGTGCATAATCTAGCCAGGTACCTGGACCGGAGCAGGTTTGAGTTGGGTTTCGGATGCCTGAAAAAATGGGGGGTCTATGTTGAAGAGGTAGAGCAGTGGGGCATCCCCATAAAGGAGTTCCCGATCAACAGCCTCTATAAGCCGAACACATTTTTGCAGTTGGTGCGATTGGCGCTCTACTTGCGCCGCAGCCGAACCCAGATCATGCACAGCTACAATTTCTACGCCAATGTGCTGGCTATTCCAGCGGCGCGGCTGGCAGGAGTGCCTGTGGTGCTGGCCTCCATCCGGGACAGGGGCGTGTACCTGAACGCCATGCAGACCAGGCTGCAGAAGTTCGTCTGCAGCATGGCCGATCGCATTCTGGTCAATGCGGATTCAATAAGGGAGTGGCTGCTGGAGCAGGGTTACGACGAAGACAAGATCGTAGTGCTCAAGAATGGCATAGACCTGGGGCTGTATAGAAAGGCGAAGAGCTATCGTATACATGATGAGTTCTCCATTCCTCGCGACTCGCGCATTGTCATCATGCTGGCGCGATTGAATCCACAGAAAGGAATCGATGAGTTTCTGAGAGCTGCGGCCATCATCAAGCAGAAACATCCTGACGTCCGCTTTCTGGTCGTAGGTGAAAAGCTCGAGTTCAGGAATGGTCTCATCGAACAGGATGTCGAGTATCACCGTGAACTTCAGCAGCTGTGCGTGGACATGGGAATAGAGCGAGACGTCATCTTTGCCGGACATCGTTCGGATGTGCCTGACCTGCTGAACGAAGTCAGCATATCGGTTCTGCCCTCCCACAGTGAAGGTTTGTCCAACACGCTGCTCGAATCGATGGCGGCAGGTGTCCCCATTGTCGCAACCCGGGTGGGAGGGAACTCGGAGCTGGTCAGGGATGGTTTGAATGGCATTCTGGTATCTCCCCGAAATCCTGTCGAGCTGGCGGAAGGAATCAACAGGATTCTGGAAGACAGGGAGTTGGCCGAATCGTTTCGGCGCTATTCACTAAAGCTTGCGGAAGAGTGCTTCTGCATGGAGAGGATGGTGAGAAGGACGGAGGAGCTGTATATCTCCGAGTTTCTCAATAGTGCCCGCAGTGGCCGCCAACAACCAGAAGGGAACCCGCTGAAATAATGGCTACTATAGAAATTGTCGATGACGCAGACTCATTCCTTGCGCTGAAGGAAGAATGGAATGAGCTACTCCAGGCCAGCTCGGTCAATTGCATCTTCATGACCTGGGAGTGGATGTTCACCTGGTGGCAGGAGCTGGCAGAGGATCGCAAGCTCTGGATCGTGAAGGTCAGCCACGAGGGGCAGTTGCTGGCGCTCGTGCCGCTGGTCCAGCGCCCATCGCGGCTGCTGCGCCTGATTCCGTTCCGTGTGCTTGAATTCATCGGTTCCGGCAATGTGGGATCGGATTATCTGAATATGATTATCCGTCGCGGGCACGAAGAGGCGGTGGTACCGCTGATCGCGGATTATGTTGCCTCCCGGCAGCTGGTGCTGGAGCTGTCGCAAGTGGACAGAGCGTCGACGCTCATCACCCAACTGGCATTGTTGCTGCGTGAAAAAGGCTGGCGACCTGCCCGAACCACCACCAGTTTCAGCCCCTACATTCCGCTTTCCCGCTACACCTGGGACTCCTATTTACAATCGCTTTCCGCCAAGCACCGCGGCACCTTTCTGAAGAAGCTGAGAAGGCTGGAGCGGACCTTTGACGTGCGGATGGAAGAGGTCACCACGGAGGTGCAGCGCCGTGATGCGCTCACGGTTCTTGTCGATCTGCATCTGCGGCGCTGGGATGAAAGAGGCGGGTCCAATGCGCTTCACCGGCAGGAGCTTGTCTCGTTTCACGAAAGCTGGTCACGCACAGCTCTGCGCGAGGGTTGGCTGCGTCTTTATCTACTGAGGCTGGATGACAAGCCGGCGGCTGCGGTGTATGGCTTCCGCTACAACAAAGTTTTCTATTACTACCAGGCAGGTTTCGAGCCAGAGTACGCGCAGTACAGCATCGGCGTGCTCGCGCTGGGTCTGACCATCCGTCGCGCACTCGAGGAAGGATTGGAGGAGTACGACTTCCTCCACGGGGATGAGGAATACAAATATCGCTGGGCCTTCGAGGCCCGCGAACTGGTGAGACTGGAGCTGTTTCCGCCCTCTCTTCGCGGAGCCTTCTGTCAGGGCGCCATGAGCGTGCGTCTGAACATGAAGAACATGTTATGGCCGCTGCTGCCGTCCCGCCTGCGGGAATGGTTGCTGGATGCAGGGTAGAGAGTTTGCCCACCTGGAGCTGAACCAATGCTGAGATCAATCGTGAAAGGAAGTGTCGCCACTGCCCTCCATTCCCTGGGAGCTGAAAAGGTATTGGGTGCCCGAGTGACGCGACAGAACCTTCCGCTCATCATCTGCTATCACCGTGTAGTGGAGAGCTTCGAGGAGTCCGCCCGGCAGTCGATTCCCTCGCTGCTGGTGGGTGCTGACACATTCGGCCTGCACCTGGACTGGATCGGCCGTCACTATGACTACGCGACTCTGGACGAGGTGTTGGTGGAGTTCAAGCGCGTCCGCGCTAACGGAAAGGCGCGCAGACGACCGCTGGCAGCCATCACCTTCGATGATGGATACGCCGACGTGCTGCACAACGCTGTTCCCATCATGAACAGAAAGGGTATTCCCTCCACCATGTTCGTCGTCACCGATCTGGTCGGCTCCACGGATTTTCAGATGCACGACGAGCTCTATCTATTGGGCAGTCACCTGCTGCGGCAGGACGGTGTTCATCGCAGGCTGGCAGCGCAGGAATTCCTGAGCGAACTGGCCATCGACGAGAGCAGAGGGGTCATCCTGCGGCAGCGTTTTGAGGAGGCGGATCCCTACCGCTTGGCCCGGGCAGTTCTGGAGATTCTCAGCGAGGCAGAACAGGTCGCTGCGTTGCGCTGGCTGAAGCAGAATGTGGCAGTCGACTGTGAAGCCAGTGAGTCCTTTCGTGCGCTCAGCTGGAGTGAGCTGGCAGACATGCAGCGCCGGGATGTCACGATTGGGTCTCATACCCGATCCCACGCGCTGCTGCCGCAGGTAACGCCGCAGGTCATGGCGGAGGAGTTGACGCTTTCACGACAGGTTCTGGAGCAGAAACTGGGCCGTCCCGTTAAGCACTTTGCCTATCCCGATGGGCGATTCTGCCGCGAATCCATCAACGCGGTTGCCGATGCAGGCTATCAGGGAGGCTACACCATCTGTAGCCACAGAGATGCCAGTCACCCTATGCTGACGATCCCAAGAAAGGTGTTCTGGGAGCATACCTGCAGTGATCGCCGGGGGCATTTCTCGCCAGCGATTCTCAGCTGTCAGGTGAATGGCATATTCGACCCCGCTCGCCTGTGCACACATCAGCACGGTCCCCTGTGACAACGGTTGTCGACAAGCAGTCTCCTGCCGCCATCTTCAAGCCGGTACTGGTGCTCATCTCCGGGCGCAGTATCGGTTTTCTGGCGGCGTTTGCCATTCCAATCGTACTGGCAAGAGTCTTCAACCAGGAGGACTTCGGCACGTACAAGCAGCTGTTTCTGGTGTATGGGACACTGTTTGGGATCATGCAGCTGGGGATGGCGGAAAGCCTGTACTATTTTCTGCCGTCCAGGCAGCGTGAGGCCGGCAACTACATCGTCAACGCGCTGGGGGTTCTGGGACTGTGCGGCGGGCTGTGTCTGGTGCTCACCCTGCAACAGGAGACCATAGCAGCGCTGCTCAACAATCCGGGCCTGATCGGCAAGCTGCCTTATATCGGTGTCACGCTGATGTTCATGTTGATGGCGGTCGTGCTCGAGATCGTCATGACGGTGCGCCGGCAGCATCTGGCAGCCTCCTTCGCCTACGGCTTGACCGATGTCGGCAGGGCTGTCGCGTACGTGGTGCCGGTTCTCATGATTGGCACCCTGGAAAGCATGCTGGCGGGGGCGGTAATGTTCGCCGTGGCACGCCTGGCAGTGACAGGCTGGTATCTGCGTCGGGAGTATCGGGGG
>Ga0233365_1000588_pt1 | contig 16515 bp, 13 predicted proteins | sample ElkDunMinimDraft_27_FD_191535 | JGI IMG/M metagenome (GOLD analysis project Ga0233365, IMG submission 191535) | Fecal eukaryotic communites from dung pellets of Tule Elk in California, USA - Elk Dung C36 | ecosystem: Host-associated > Mammals > Digestive system > Large intestine > Fecal | place...
GGTCTAAAAACCAACGGTCGTGCGAAATAATTACAGCACAGCCTGCAAAATTCTCCAAACCTTCTTCTAAAGCTCGTAACGTATTAATGTCCAAATCATTGGTAGGCTCATCTAATAACAAAACGTTTCCTTCTTCTTTCAAAGTCATTGCCAAGTGCAAACGGTTACGTTCACCACCCGATAAGGTTGAAACTTTTTTGTTTTGATCTGATCCTGCAAAGTTAAAACGCGATAAATAAGCACGCGCATTTACCTGACGTCCACCCATCATGATTAATTCCTGACCATCTGCGAAATTATCGTAAATAGATTTTTCAGCATCAATATTTGTATGCGATTGATCTACATAAGCAATTTTCACAGTATCACCAACAACAAATTCACCACCATCGGCTTTCTGCTCATCCATAATCATACGGAAAATGGTAGATTTACCTGCGCCGTTTGGTCCAATAATTCCAACAATACCTGCTTGTGGCAACGTAAAATTTAAATTATCGTACAAAATTTTATCGCCAAATGCTTTCGCAACACTTTTAGCTTCAATCACATTTGTACCTAAACGTGGTCCGTTCGGAATGTAGATTTCCAGTTTTTCTTCTAATTGCTTTTGATCTTCATTCAACAATCGGTCGTAATTCTGCAAACGTGCTTTTTGTTTGGTTTGACGACCTTTTGCACCTTGACGAACCCAATCTAACTCACGCTCTAAATTCTTTCTACGTTTTGATGCCACTTTTTCTTCTTGTGCCATTCTGCTAGATTTTTGATCTAACCAAGAAGAATAGTTTCCTTTCCACGGAATACCTTCTCCCCTGTCTAATTCTAAAATCCATCCAGCAACATTATCCAAGAAATAACGGTCGTGCGTTACAGCTATAATTGTTCCTTTATATTGTTGTAAATGTTGTTCTAACCAATGAACCGATTCGGCATCTAAGTGGTTGGTAGGCTCATCTAACAATAAAACATCTGGTTCTTGTAATAATAAGCGACATAAAGCCACGCGACGGCGTTCTCCTCCAGAAAGTACAGAAATTGGCGTATCTGGCTCCGGGCAACGAAGTGCATCCATAGCAACTTCTAATTTATTATCTAATTCCCAACCTCCTACTGCATCTATTTTATCTTGCAAATCTGCCTGACGATCCATAAGTTTCTGCATTTTATCTGCATCTTCATAAACCTCTGGCAAACCAAACATATCGTTAATTTGGTTAAACTCGTCTAAAATTGCAACAACTTCTGCCATTCCTTCACGAACAACTTCAATTACCGTTTTGGTTTCATCTAATTTCGGTTCCTGTTCTAAATAACCAACCGTGTAACCCGGTGCAAAAACTACATCACCTTGGTAATTTTTATCGGCACCTGCAATAATTTTAAGTAAAGATGATTTTCCTGAACCATTTAAACCTAAAATTCCAATTTTAGCTCCGTAGAAAAAGCTTAAATAAATATCTTTAAGCACTGTTTTGTTTGTCGATGAGTAGGTTTTACTCACTTTCGACATTGAAAAGATTACTTTTTTATCGTCTGACATAATTATTTTTTAGTATATTTTTAGATACACATCAAAAATACCACTTAAAATTGTATTAATAAAAATTTATTTGATTGCAGATAAAAATCTGTTTTGTATTTTTGAATAAAAATAGAAATATGGAATTTACAGAAAACTTTAGAAAATCGAATAATTTTAGAATTAACGGTCAAATGCTTTACATAACAGATGCAAATGGTCATGAATTGGAACTTTTTGTTGCCGAAGAAATTGAAGCTGCAAGATGGAGTGACGAAGGCAGATTGCTTGTTGTATTGAAAAGCGGAGCAGTTAGATCGTACGAAAACGAGATTAACTATATTAAAATCTAACATTTATAAATGTTGTGTTTTTAAAATTAGAATTAAAATTTTGCCAATACACCAAAATGTATTGGCTTTATTTAATTTTGCAAACAATACTAATTAGCGAATTGCGCTAAAAAAGAATAATTTATTTATGGATGTTTCTATTATCATTGTAAACTACAATTCATGGGTTGTTTTAAGCAATTGTATTGAAAGTATTTTAAATTTGAATACAGCTTTAAATAACGAAATAATTGTTATTGATAATAAATCTACAAATGACTTATTTTTACAGTATCAGCAAAAATTTCCAACTGTAAAATGGATCTCAAATTCTGGAAATAATGGTTTTGCAAATGGTTGCAATTTAGGTGCCGCGAATGCTAACGGAGATTATCTTTTCTTTTTAAATCCAGACACCAAACTAAAAACCGGTGTTTTAGAACATTTTACTGCCATTTACCACAAAGAAAATATCGGAATTTTATCTTGTTTGCAAACAAATAGTAAGGAGTCGTTTCATAAATACAATTTATTATTTCCAAACTCATTGCGAATTTTTGGTGTATTGCGAAGTTTAGAACGAGTTTTTAAAAAGAAACAATTAGCTGAACATTTTAAAGAAACAGCTACAAGGAGTTATCCCGATTGGATTTCAGGTTCGGCAATATTTATATCAAAACATAATTTTGATTTGATAAATAAATGGAACGAAGATTATTGGATGTATTTTGAAGATGTTGATTTATGCAAAAAAGCTCAAGACAATAATTTACCTTGTGTTATTTCGAAAGAAGTCTCGCTTTTTCACTTACATGGTGGCGCATCAAGAGTTAATCCAAAAACAAAAGCCATAACAAAGTCCGAAGTAATAAAATCTCGACATGTTTATATTTCAAATCATTTTTCGGCTGCAAGTCAGCGATGGTTGCATCCTTTATTAATAACAAATAATATGTTTAGCGTTGTTTTTTTTGCAATTTTGTCATTTCCATTATTCTTTTTAAAGAAACTAAAAGTTAATCGATACAAATTTTTAGAACTTTACAGTTACTATAAAACAGCACTAAAATACAAAACTTGGTTAAGTTACCGATCAACAAATTTTAAATTATAAAATGAAGAAGATTCTTGTAATACAGCAAAAGATGATCGGCGATGTGTTGGTTTCTTCTATTATTTGCGAAAATTTAGCCATAGAATTTCCAAATGCACAAATAGATTATTTAATTTACGATACTACATATCCTGTACTTTTAAACAATCATTCCAATTACAACATTATCCCTTTTACAAGCAAACAACGCGAATCAAAAATTGAACTATTAAAGTTTGCAGCTAAAATCAGAAATGAAAAATATGATATTGTAATAGACAGTTATTCTAAATTAGAAAGTTGGATAATTACAGGATTTTCAGGAGCAAAAACTCGAATTTCGTTCGATAAAAAATATATAAATACTATTTATACTCACGTTGTTGAACGTCACAATCAGCCAAAAACAAATTTAGGTTTAACGATAGAGCAAAGGTTAGAACTTTTAAAGCCATTGGGAATTTTAAATCCTAAAGTTTTAAAACCTACATTAGTTGTAAGTGAAAACGAAAAACAACAAGCAATTATACTTTTAGAAAAGTATAATATCGATAAAAACATTCCTTTAGCAATGATAAGTTTATTGGGAAGTAGCGAATCTAAAACGTATCCGTTAGAATATATGGCACAAGTTATTGATGAAATTATTGCCTACAAACCAATAAATCTTCTGTTCAATTATATTCCCAATCAAACAAACGAAGCCAAGAAAATTTACGAACTTTGCAAACCCGAAACTCAAAAACATATTTATTTTGATGTAATAGGAAAATCGTTACGAGATTTTATCGGATTGATGAATGAGTGTGATTTTATAATTGGAAATGATGGCGGTGCAATTAACATGGCGAAAGCACTAAACAAACCTGCATTTACAATATTTTCGCCGGTTATTGATAAATTAGGATGGAATAGTTTCGAAAACGGCATCAACTACATATCTGTCCATTTAAAAGATTATAAGCCAAATATTTTTGAAAATTTATCAATTAAAGATATTAAAATTAAAAATGAACAGCTATATTTAGAACTTGATCCCACGTTGTTTAAACCCTTATTAATGCATTTCTTAAAACATAATGCATAAACACTATGAATATCAACACTAAAATTTCTGCGTTAATAATTACGAAAAATGAGGCGCATAATATTGTAGAATTAATTGAAAATTTAACTTTTGTTGATGAAATTGTCATTGTTGATTCTTTCAGTAATGATGCTACAGAAGAATTATCAACAAAATTTGATCGAGTAAAGTTTTATAAACATAAATTCGAAAATTATGCTTCGCAAAGAAATATTGCTTTAGGATATGCAACAAATTCTTGGATTTTATTTTTAGATGCCGACGAACGTCTTACTCCAGCATTATCTGCAGAAATTCAAGAAACATTGAAAAACCCAACAGCTGACGCTTATTTTTTTTACAGAACTTACTATTACAAGAACAAACCAATGCACTTTACAGGCTTGCAAGCCGATAAAAACATACGCTTGTTTAAAAAAGAAGTTGGTACTTACACCGGTTTGGTTCACGAAAAATTGATGGTAGAAGGAAAAATTTCATCCCTTAAAAACAAACTGATTCATTATTCTTTTCATGATTATAAAAGTTATAAAGAAAAACTAAAAAATTATGGGAAATTAAAAGCTAAGGAAAAATTCAGTAAAGGAGAAAAATATAACATCTTTAAACATTATGGACATTCAACTTACTGTTTTTTAAACCGTTATTTATTTAGATTAGGTTTTTTAGACGGAAAAAAAGGGGCTATTGTTAGCTATCTTATGGCATATTCTATTTGGGAACGTTATACCGAAATTAAGCGTTTACGTAAAAAATAAACCGTTATTTTTTCCAGAATTTGTAGCGCTTTTTCAACATTTGCTTTCTGTGAAATTTCATTTGAAATTCGCTTGTTAAGTTCCATAACAAATCAAAGATTTCTTGTTCACTTTTTTGGGTGTACAATTTAGCATATTCGCTTGCCATAACAGCAATCATTTCTTTTTTAGGCGTTAATCGGCGTAAATTATACATGCGTTTTTCAAACGACATTTGCGGGTGAAACTGCATTCTATTTAAATCGACCAAATAAAACGAATATGAATTATCTGAATTGATTTTTATAAGTGTATTTCCAGGCGAATGATCTTTAAACTCCACTCCTGCTTCATGTAATTTGTAGCAAAAAACAGTAAATGCACGTAAAATATCCTCGTGATTTTCTAGATTAAGATTCTGAACTAAATCTCTGTAAGTATATTCTGTAACAATGTGTTCGCAAACGTAAAAGCTTTTTCCTAAACCAATTCCATCACCATATTCAGCAAATGCAATAGGTTGCGGCGTTCCAATATCGCTATTTAATAATCGCAAAGCATAATTATAAGAACGTTTTGCTTTGGAATCACGAATAAATCTATAAACAAACGAATTAAGCAAATTAGGCTTTTTAAAAGCTTTAATATTCAGCAATTGATCGTTTAACGGGAAAATCTTAATGGTATTTCGGCTTCCTTTAACCAAAAGCGTTCCTTGTTCATTAAAATGCGTAAGTAAAGTTTCTATATCTTTTTTTTGATCGATAAACTGCGGCTGTACAACTAACTTCATTTTACAAATATTGCGAAATTCCTTTTTCTGTTCGTATAATTTTTTCTTTAATTGATTTATGCTGAATTAAATCGTTTTCTTTTAACTGATCGCGTGGATTTTCGGTATGATAAATATGATACACAATTCCAACATAACGCAATCTCTTTGCTAAAACGCCTTTATTTCCCAATCGAATAACCAAGTCACTATCTTCTCTACCCCAACCTTCAAAACTTTCATTGTAACCGTTAATTGCTATAAAATCTTCTCTCCAAAATGACACGTTACATCCACGGAAATTCGACGAAAAACCCTCGTGCGGTTTATACATTTTAGATAATAATTTGTTGTGAATGGTTCTGGATTTTTTCTTTAAATTTTTAGAAAAGAAGTTGAATTTTGTTTTCTTTTCATTAAAAATTTCTGGCAATGCTTCTTTAGTAATTGTAGCACGTGTTCCGTACAAATACACGTTTTTTTGAGCATTTTCTTTATGATCTGCAATAAATTTCGGGTGCATAATACAATCTCCATCGATCTGAATAATATAATCGCACGAGCTTTTAGCAACCGCTTTATTCAAAATAATGGCTTTGCGAAAACCTTTATCTTCCTGCCAAACATGAATTACCTTAAACGTACTTTTACGTGTAAACTCATCGATAAGCTTTTTGGTTTCTTCAGTAGAACCGTCATCAGCAATAAGCACTTCATCGGGCATTTCTGTTTGTTCAAAAATACTTTTAAATATAAGTTCTAACGCTTGGGGCCAGTTGTAGGTTGATATTAGTAAAGCTGTTTTCATTAATTACAAATAATGGTACAAATATATATTATAAGATATTTAAAGTAGGTATAACTTACTTTTTTCTTTATTTTTACTTCGAAATTAAAGATAGATGTTAAAAATAGCCGTTATAATTATTAACTACAACTCTAGCGAGTACACTATTAATTGTATTAAAAGCATTTTACAAAAAACAGATGATAGCTTTAACTATAAGGTTTATATTGTAGATAATAATTCGGAAAAAGAAGATTATTACCAATTACAAAATTATTTAAACCAGAATGTTAACAGTAAAATTCCGTTACACAGAAGCAACATTAATAAGGGTTTTGGTGGCGGAAATATGTTTGGATTACAGTTTGCAGAACCATCAGAATTTGTCGCTTTTGTAAATAATGACACCTTGTTTTTAAACGACTGTTTACAAATTTTGTATGATTTTATAAAAAACAAAACAAGTGTAGCTATTGTTGGCGGACAAAGTTTTGATGAAAAGAATAATGAAATTATATCTTTTGATCATTATGCAAGTACAACCAGACAAATTTTTGGAAGAAGGTTTCTAGAAAAGTTGAATTCTGAAAAATATCCTGTTAGAAAAAAAACCTATCAAACGCCAATGAAAGTTAACACCGTATCAGGAAGTTTTATGCTTATCGACAGAAAAATCTTTAACGAAATTGGTGGTTTTGACGAAAATTTATTTCTTTATTATGAAGAAACAGATGTTTGCCTTCGTTTAAAAAACCTAGATAAAGATTGTTATATAGTGCCACAAGCAAAATATTTACACTATCATGGTGCAAGTACCGAACGCAGCATTAAAATAAAAAAAGAACTTAAAATTTCGTTGGTTTACTTGGTTCAAAAACATTACGGATTAATTAGTAAAAAAATACTTTTATTATATTTACTTATAACCAGTTTTTTTTCAAGCATAATAAAACCTAAAAAGTGGACGTTTTTTAATTTGTATCTTCAAGGTGCACCGCTTACCAAATCATTAAAAACACAACAAAAAATAACAGAATTATAATTTTTATGAACATAACAATTGTAGCATTTGACCTTTGGGGTTTTAATCAAAAAATTGCTGACAAACTATTAAAACAAAACCACACTGTTACTTTTTTAGATATAAATTCAGAAGCATTTAAATATTATTATAAGAGTAAATGGCATCGTATAGGTAATTTTCTGAATAAAGTGTTTTTAGGTAAAAACATCAAAAAAGATTACCGCAACAGAACCTTAATTAAAATGATAAATGAATTACCTAAACAAGATCATGTTTTAATTGTAAATGCAAGTTTATTTAGAAAAGATATTTTAGCTTTATTGCGATCTAAAACAAATAAATTTATTGCATATAATTATGATTCTTTGGCAAGAATGCCGTTGCCTGAAAATCATGACACACTGTTTGAGAATATTTTTTCATTTGATGTAAACGATGTTGCTACTAATAATGAGTTATCATTACTAACTAACTACATTTATTTAGATAAAAATATAAATCCTAAACCAAAAAACAAGGCATTTATGATTTTATCTAAATCGCACGAACGTGAAGTGATATTAAGTAAAATAGCAAATATTTTTGACAGTAAAAATTTAAACTATGAATTTATTGTTGCAAATCCCGCAACTAAAAGAGTAAATAAAAAAATTCATTTAACAGAGCACCATGTAAAATTAGATATTGTTGAAGAAAAAATGAAAGATGCCGAAATATTAATTGATTTGGTTAGACACAATCAAACCGGTTTAAGTTTCAGATTTTTTGAAGCGATGGCTTTACACAAGAAAGTCATTACTAATAATCAAACAATAAAACAATACGATTTTTATAATGAAAATAATATTTTAGTTATTGATAATGAAAATATCATAATTCCTGATACTTTTTTAAATTCAAAATATCAACCTTTACCCGAAGATCTTTACAAAAAATATACTGTAGAAAATTGGATATCTACCGCTTTTAATTTTTAAAAATTTACCAATGAAGCAAAACTTATTGTTTTTTGCACCCAACCATTTTGATATTGATTTAGCTATTTTAAATCAATTAGAGAAAATGGATCAATATAATGTTATTAAAATTGATCCTAAAAGTTATCAATATAAAAACCGTGTTGAACAAATTTTTAATCTTTTAGGAAAAGTATTTTTTAATAAAACATTAAAAAAAGATTGGAAAGCAAAACAAGAATTGCAACATATTAATCAACAAAAAAAATATGATGTTTGTTTAATTTTCAGACCTGATTTACTGCATCCTAAAGTTTTAAAATTCATTCAAGATAACATTGAATCGCGCAAAGTAGTTTACTGGGATAGCTTTTATAAAATCCCAAAATTAAAAGAAACAGTAACATACTTTAATGAATATTACAGTTTTGAAGAAGAAGATTGTATTAAATATAATTTAAAAAAAATATCCAATTTTTATATTCATAAAAGCTCTAATGCTGTTCCTACGCACGATGCGTTCTTTTTTGGATCAAAAGATGCAAGGTTAACTAATATTTTAAAAGTTATAAGCTATTTAAGAGACAAACAGTGGAACGCTAAAGCAATAATTGTTGCAAAAAAAACAAAGTCAAAGTCAAAACCTATAAAAGCAGAAGGTGTAAAAATTACCGAAACAAGTACTGTATTTTCGGAAATTTACAAGTATAGTGAAAATACTAAAGTAGTTATTGATGTTGCACATCCAAATCAAAAAGGCTTATCCATGCGACCTTATGAATGTTTAGGCTTAGAACGAAAACTTATAACGAATAATGCAGAAATAAAGAAATATGACTTCTATAATCCCAATAATATCTATATTATTGAGGATTTTGATAATTTAGATATTCCAGATTCCTTTTTAGAACAACATTACGAAAAGATTTCCGAGGATATTTACAATAAATATCATATAAGTATGTGGTTGCAAAATATTTTAGATTAAATTTATATTTCTGGTTACATAAAAACAAAGAAATGAAATTCCTATATAATATCATCCTTATTGTCTGCTTGATAAGCATGACTTCGTGTCGTGACGACTTTAATTTTGAACCAGCTACAGGTTCCGAACTAACTTTTTCTAAAGACACCGTTTATTTAGACACTATTTTTTCGAATATCGGATCAAGCACTTACAATTTAAAGGTTTACAATAACAGTAATAAAGACATTAAAATACCGTCGATTAGATTGGGTAAGGGCGATAATTCTAATTTTCGATTAATGGTTGACGGAATGCCAGGAAAAAGCTTCGAAAACATTGAACTTTTGGCTAAAGATAGTATGTTTATTTTTGTTGAAACTACGGTTGATATTAAACAGCAAACTAACGGAAAAGAATTTTTATATACCGATGAAATTCTGTTTCAGGCAGGTAGCAATCAGCAAAAAGTGAATTTGGTAACTTTGGTTAAAGATGCTGTTTTTCTTTATCCGCAGAAATTTCAAGACGGTTCTTATGAAAGCATTACGATAAACGATGATAAAATTTATGGTTTCTTTTTAGATGAAAATGATGCTACTAACGGCAACGAATTAGAATGGAATAACGACAAACCTTATGTTATTTACGGATATGCTGCTGTTCCGCCTAATAAAACCTTGAATATTTCAGTAGGAACCGAAATTCATTTCCACAGAAATTCAGCTTTGGTTTCGTTCCCAACATCAACAATAAATGCGCAAGGATCAATCGAAACTCCTATTTTATTTCAAGGCGATCGTTTAGAGCCAAGTTTTGAAAATACTCCGGGACAATGGTCAGGAATTTTAATCGGACAGAATAGTAATCTGAATATTAAAAATGCAATTATTAAAAATGCGGTTAACGGATTGTTGATCAATGCTAATAATGGAACGGCTTCGCTAGAAAACCTTCAAATATATAATTGTGAGGAAGCGGCACTTTTATTGGCTACTGCGAAAGTAACGGGAAGTAATATTGTAACAAATAATTGCGGTGTGGCAGGCTTGGTTATTGCCAATGGCGGAACGTACGATTTTACTCATTGTACGTTTGCTAACTTCTGGAGCCGACAAAATCAAACGGCTGTTATAATGAATAATGGCGACGGATCTAATGCGTTTGCTTTAAATGCGCACTTTAAAAACAGTATTATTTATGGTAATGCAAGCGAATCGTTATTGATGGTTCCGGCAAATAAAGAAACTAATTTTACGTTTAAGTTTGAATATTCGTTAGTTAAATTTCAAAATTCAGCTAACAGGTTTGATACTGCTAATTTCCCATATAATTTCAGCAACACAACCAATTTCAATAATTGTTTACTTGCAAAGAATTTCAGCGATCACCAGCCGTATTTTTTAAACACCTCTAAAAACGAACTGATGATTACCGATAAAGCTACATCGTTGATCAATTACGGAAATCCGTTTTTTGCACAACAAGCAGCACAAGATTTATTGGGAAAAAGCAGGTTATCATCAGCAGATTTAGGAGCTTATCAACACGTAAGTTCTTCGGCAGATTAAATTGCTAATATGAATTTTTAGTAGTATTTTTGTTCTTTATTTTCAATCAACACAACACAACAAATCTTTTAACGATGATTCAATTTTTTGAAAATGCGTCTGGTACGGTTTACGCTGTACAAACTTCAATTCCTTTAAACACAGAAGATGTAGCTAAACTAAATTGGCTGTTTGGAAATGCTACACAAATAGAAACTCCTTCAATAACACAGAATTTCGTTGGTCCGCGTGCCGCAATGATTACTCCTTGGAGTACCAATGCAGTAGAAATTACGCAGAATATGGGCATTAACGGAATTATTCGTATTGAAGAATTTCAGAAAGCACAAGAAGATTTCAGCGATTTCGATCCAATGATTTCTCAAAAATACGATTCTTTAACACAAGACATGTTCACGGTTAATATTGATCCGCAACCTGTTTTAGAAATTGAAGATATTGCTGCTTACAACAAACAAGAAGGTTTGGCATTAAGCAACGAAGAAGTTGATTATCTAAACAATGTTTCTGTTAAAATTAGAAGAAAATTAACCGATTCTGAAGTTTTCGGTTTTTCACAAGTAAATTCAGAACACTGTCGTCACAAAATTTTCAATGGAACGTTTGTAATCGATGGTGTTGAACAACCAACTTCGTTATTCAAATTAATTAAAAGTACATCTGAAACCAATCCAAACGGAATTGTTTCGGCATATAAAGATAATGTGGCTTTTGTAAAAGGTCCACGTGTAACGCAATTTGCTCCGAATTCTGCCGATAAGCCTGATTTCTACACAGAAAAAGACTTTGATTCTGTAATTTCATTAAAAGCAGAAACGCACAACTTCCCTACTACGGTTGAACCATTTAACGGTGCAGCTACAGGTTCGGGTGGTGAAATTCGCGACCGTTTGGCAGGTGGTCAAGGTTCGTTGCCATTGGCAGGAACAGCGATTTACATGACTTCTTATTCTCGTTTGGTTGACGATCGTGAGTGGGAAAACGGCATGAAAGAACGCAATTGGTTGTACCAAACTCCAATGGATATTTTAATTAAAGCATCAAACGGAGCTTCAGATTTTGGAAACAAATTCGGTCAGCCATTAATTACCGGTTCTGTTTTAACGTTTGAACATGAAGAAAACAACCGCAAAATTGGTTACGATAAAGTAATTATGCAAGCGGGCGGTATTGGTTACGGGAAAGAAAATCAAGCGAAAAAACACGAGCCTAAAGAAGGTGATCAAATTGTAATATTAGGTGGTGAAAACTATCGTATTGGTATGGGTGGTGCAGCAGTTTCGTCTGCAGATACAGGTGCTTTTGGATCTGGTATCGAATTAAACGCCATTCAACGTTCAAACCCAGAAATGCAAAAACGTGCGGCGAATGCGGTGCGCGGTATGGTTGAAGCCGATATTAACCCAATCGTGTCTATTCACGATCACGGTGCAGGCGGACACTTAAACTGTTTGTCTGAATTGGTAGAAAACACCGGTGGATTGATCGATTTAGATAAATTACCAGTTGGCGATCCTACTTTATCGGCAAAAGAAATCATTGGTAATGAATCTCAAGAACGTATGGGATTGGTTATCGGTAAAAACGATATTGATACATTAAAACGTGTTGCAGACCGCGAACGTTCGCCAATGTACAATGTGGGTGAAGTTACAAACAATCACCGTTTTACTTTTGAATCGGCTACAAACGGAGCAAAACCAATGGATTTTGCTTTAGAAGATATGTTTGGTTCTTCGCCAAAAACAATTATGAACGACGAAACCGTTGTTTATAATTACGGAGAATTACAATATGAAAAAGAAGAAGTTTACAACTACCTTAATCAGGTTTTACAGTTAGAATCTGTTGCTTGTAAAGACTGGTTAACAAATAAAGTTGACCGTTGTGTTGGTGGTAAAGTTGCTAAACAGCAATGTGTTGGTACGTTACAGTTGCCTTTAAACAACGTAGGTGTTATGGCACTTGATTTTAAAGGAAAAGAAGGTATTGCAACAACTGTAGGGCACTCGCCTATTACTGCTTTGGTTGATCCGGTTGCAGGAAGTAGAAACGCCATTGGTGAAGCTTTATCAAACATTATTTTTGCTCCAATAAAAGACGGTTTAAGCGGAATTTCATTATCTGCAAACTGGATGTGGGCTTGTAACAACAAAGGTGAAGATGCACGTTTGTATCAAGCTGTAAAAGGTTGTGCTGATTTTGCAATTGAATTAGGAATCAATATTCCAACAGGAAAAGATTCTCTTTCAATGAAACAAAAATATCCTGAAGGAGATGTTATTGCTCCGGGAACGGTAATTATTTCTGCAGCAGGAAACTGTTCAGACATTAAAAAAGTAGTTGAACCGGTTTTATCAAAAGGCGCTGGTTCAATCTATTACATAAACTTATCTAAAGATAAACTTAAACTTGGTGGATCGGCTTTTGCACAGATTTTAAACAAGATCGGAAACGATGTTCCAACGATAACAGATGCTGCTTATTTTAAAAAAGCATTCAATACTATTCAAGATTTAATCAACGATAATCAAATTGCTGCTGGTCACGATGTTGGTTCGGGCGGTTTAATCACTACTTTGTTAGAAATGTGTTTTGCAGGCTATAATTTAGATGCTGATATCGATTTAACAGGTTTGAACGAACCGGATATGATTAAAGCCTTGTTTAACGAAAACATTGCAGTTGTTTTACAGGCACAGAACGATGTAGCTTTTGAAAACAAAATGTCGTTAAACGGTATCGAGTTTGTTAAGATCGGAGTTCCATCTGAAGGACACGATTTAAAAGTATTCTTCGGTAAAGAATTATATAATTTCAACATTAACGAATTACGTGATACTTGGTTCATAACTTCGTATTATTTAGATAAAAAGCAGTCTAAAAACGGAATGGCGCGTGAGCGTTTAATGAACTACAAAAAACAACCTTTGCAGTTTAATTTCCCTTTCCATTTCAGTGGAGCAAAACCTGTGATCGATCCTGCTGTTGCTAAACCAAAAGCTGCGATTATCCGTGAAAAAGGATCAAATTCTGAAAGAGAAATGGCTAACGCAATGTTTTTAGCCGGTTTTGATGTAAAAGATGTTCACATGACCGATTTAATTTCGGGTCGTGAAACATTAGAAGACATTCAGTTTATTGGTGCTGTTGGTGGATTCTCGAATTCAGATGTTTTAGGTTCGGCAAAAGGTTGGGCTGGTGCATTTATGTACAACGAAAAAGCAAATACGGCGTTAAAGAATTTCTTTGCACGTCCTGATACTATGTCGGTAGGTATTTGTAATGGTTGCCAGTTGTTTATGGAATTAGAATTGATTAATCCTGATCATGAAGTGCATGGAAAGATGCATCATAATACGTCACAAAAACACGAATCTAACTTCGTTTCGGTAAAAGTTCAACAGAATAATTCAATTATGTTGTCAACTTTAGCAGGAACTACTTTAGGAGTTTGGATTTCGCATGGTGAAGGTAAGTTCAATTTGCCAAACAGTGAAAACCAATACAACATTGTGGCGAAATATGCGTACGATGCATATCCGGCAAATCCAAATGGATCTGACTATAACACCGCAATGATTTGCGATGCATCAGGAAGACACTTGGTTACAATGCCACATATAGAACGTTCTGTTTTCCCTTGGAATTGGGCGAATTATCCGGCAGGAAGAAAAGACGAAGTTTCTCCATGGGTTGAAGCTTTTGTTAATGCACGTAAGTGGTGCGATACAAACAAAAAATAACATGAAAGCACCTAATTTTAGGTGCTTTTGTTCATTTAAAGAATAATTTATGAAAAATATCATTATAAAAATCGTTTGTATTATTGGTTTAACATCGATAATTTCTTGTAAAAAAGAAGCGAATCAAACAGATATATCTACAAATGATACCATTATCCAATTTAAAGAAATTCCTTTTGATATTGATGATCAGAAAAACGAATTGTATTTTGTAAACAACAAGCAGGTTACATTATTTGCTTCAACTGATACAATAAAAAGTCAGATTAAAACGATTGAAAATTCGGCTTCACAAAGAGTTTTTTTGGTGAATGAATCAGATGAATTCTATGAAGTGAATTATTTTTCGTATGGAAATAATCCTTTAAGCTACAACGGATTTGTAAAGAAGAAGCATTTTAAAATGAAAGATGAATTTTCTTTGGAATCTGTGGATCTAAATGTTATTCGATACAGCAATTTAAACGGTGTTTATGATGATCAATCAAAATCATTTGAAAAATACGGTACAGTAAAGTTAATCAGTAAGCAAAGTTATCTGCAAAACAGACGCAAAGGAAATACTACTTTCGTGTTTTCGACACAAAATATCGAAACTAATAGTCAAACAGGTGTTTATTCTTTTAGAACAAATTCCGGAGAACAAGTTGAAATTCCTATTAAAGCAATTTCTGAAGAAACCGGATTAGAATATTTAGCAATACCTATTGGTTTCTCTCCTATTCTGCAATCGTATGTTTTCAGAATTAATGAAGACAAAGAAACCTTATATTCTTTCTACAGCAAACGAAATGCACAAGAAGAAGTTCAATATAAAAGTACATTACCGGTTTACAATAAAGAATCACAACAGTTTGCCGAATTAATAAATGATAATGATGTGGGCTGTTTACTTGTAATTTCAGGTTTGGATAATAACTTCCGTTTTAAAGAGAAATTGTTGGTAAACTTTGTAAATTTTAAAATTGTACCAAATACTTTATATTGGATCAATGAAAAAAGCGTGATTGTTGAAGCTCTTCACACGAACCAGACAGATGATGTATCAAAATCTGAATATCTGCTGATAGAATTTAATTTATAAAAAACACCTTGATAAAATCAAGGTGTTTTTCGTTTACGGTTGTTTTACATAACGTAAATAGGGTTTTACTATTTTTACTTCACCAAAAAGTTCTTGTGCTTTTGCAGTATCAACAGCAGGCGTAACAATACAGTCCTCACCGTTATTCCAATTAGCTGGCGTTGCTAATTTATGTTGATCTGTTAACTGCAAACTATCAATAACTCGAATAATTTCATTAAAATTTCTGCCTGTACTTGCCGGATAAGTAATTGTCAGTCGGATTTTTTTAGCAGGATCAATCACAAAAACACTTCTAACCGTTACAGTTTCACTTGAATTTGGATGGATCATATCATACAATCCTGCCACATTTTTGTCTTCATCTGCAATAATAGGAAACTGTACAGAAACTTCCTGGGTTTCATTGATATCTTCAATCCATTTATTATGACTTTCAACTCCATCCACACTAATTGCAATTGGTTTTACATTGCGCTTGGCAAATTCTTCTTTCAATGCGGCCGTTTTTCCTAACTCTGTTGTACAAACAGGTGTGAAATCAGCCGGATGACTGAACAAAACGCCCCAACTATCACCTAAATAATCATATAAATTCAATATTCCCAAACTGGTATCAGCTGTAAAGTCGGGTGCTACATCTCCTAATCTTAATGACATAATCTATCTTTATAAATTAATCTTCACAAAAATAATAAACATTAATTAATCTTCACTAAAACTATAAAGTTTATTACTAATAAATTATTGTTAATTTTGTAAACAGACAATTTAGTATATGCTATCACAAAAATCGAAATATGCTTTAAAAGCTTTAGGTTACCTTGCAAAGAATCA
>Ga0233365_1000590_pt1 | contig 16465 bp, 16 predicted proteins | sample ElkDunMinimDraft_27_FD_191535 | JGI IMG/M metagenome (GOLD analysis project Ga0233365, IMG submission 191535) | Fecal eukaryotic communites from dung pellets of Tule Elk in California, USA - Elk Dung C36 | ecosystem: Host-associated > Mammals > Digestive system > Large intestine > Fecal | place...
TGCTGGATCTTTCTGCTAATTTAACGGGATTGATATCGGGCGCAAATGCTAAAACAGATTCAATTAATAATATTACTGATGCTAAAACTATTTTAGGAGTTCCTTACAGTCAATATGTAAAAACAGAACACGACTTCAGATATTATTTAAAGCTGGATGAAACATCACAAATCGCAACACGTTTTATAGGTGGTGTGGCGTATCCGTACGGTAATTCGGTTTACATGCCGTTTGTAAAACAGTTTTTTGTTGGTGGTAGTAACAGTATACGTGCATTCCGTGCACGAACTTTGGGACCTGGAAGTTACGATCCACGCACATCTGGTTCATCTTTTTTCCATGATCAGGCAGGAGATATCAAGTTAGAGGCAAATATAGAGTATCGTAAAAAATTGGTTAGCTTTTTAAACGTCGCTGCCTTTGTTGATGCCGGAAACGTTTGGTTGTTTAATGAAGAAAAAAGCCGCCCGGGTGGTAAAATAAGTGGTGACTTTCTTAAGGAAATTGCAGTTGGTGGTGGTTTGGGATTACGTCTTGATTTCAGCATCCTGATACTTCGGCTTGATTTGTCTATTCCGTTCCGTATCCCGTATTATCCTGATGGTGATCGCTGGGCTTTCAACGAAATCAATTTTAAAGACAGACAGTGGCGTCGTGATAATTTAATGCTGAACATTGCCATAGGATATCCTTTTTAATGGAGGAATTTCCGTTAGTTGCTAAAACATCTATGCTAGTTTCTTACATTCATAATTCAAATGTTAAAATTATTAATCTTTTAAATATGTTATATACTGGCACTTTATTCAAATTAAGTTAAAAATATAGTTGTTAAATAATTATTTTGTAACTTTCCAAAATCCTTATTTAAGACCTAATACGAATTATTGAGCTTTAGAATGAAAAAAATTTTAATAATAGAAGACGATGTTTCTTTTTGTTTAATGATGAAAACGTTTCTTACCAAAAAAGGTTTTGAAGTTTTTAATGCATTTTCATTTAAAGAAGCTACTACAATTTTAAACGATCAGCAGCTTGATCTTGTTTTAACCGACGTTCGTTTGCCCGATAGCGACGGTATTGAAATACTAAAATATATTAAAGAAGTAAATCCTGCCATTCAGGTAATCCTGATGACGGGCTATACCGATATTAAAACCGCAGTCAACGTAATGAAAATGGGTGCTTTTGACTATGTTTCAAAACCCATAAATTCAGACGAAATTCTGTACACCATTCACAAAGCGCTTACCGAAGGCGTTAAAATGTCTACTGTTGTAAATGTTTCAGCTGAAAGTGATAAAAAAGAAACCCGTCCGGTAAAAAATGCCTATACTGGCAGTCATTTTATTAAGGGAAGAAGTGCAAAATCAAAAGAATTGTACGATTTTATTAATGTGGTGGCTCCAACAAATATTTCTGTTCTTATCATTGGTGACAGTGGAACAGGGAAAGAAAATATTGCTTATTCCATTCACAAATTAAGCAAACGTGAAAACATGCCTTACGTGGCGGTAGATTGTGGTGCGATACCAAAAGATCTGGCAGCAAGTGAGTTTTTTGGTCACGTTAAAGGATCGTTTACAGGTGCTGTTACCGATAAGATTGGTCATTTTGAAGCAGCTAACGGCGGTACTATTTTCTTGGACGAAGTTGGAAATTTAACGTACGATGTTCAGGTGCAGTTGTTACGTGCATTACAAGAACGTAAAGTAAAACCTGTGGGAAGCAGTAAAGAAGTCGATGTAGATATACGAATCATCGCTGCAACCAACGAAGATTTACAAAAAGCGGTTCGCGAAGGTGATTTCCGTGAAGATTTATATCATAGATTGAACGAGTTTTCTATTCAGGCACCCCGTTTGAGCGAACGTGGAAAAGATGTGTTGGAATTTGCAGAATTCTTTATAGCACAATCCAATTCTGAATTAGAACGTAATGTAGAAGGATTGTCTGATGAGGTAACCGAAGTTTTTTTAAGTTACGAATGGCCGGGTAACCTGCGTGAAATGCGTAACATCATCAAACGTGCGGTATTATTGAGTAGTTCAAACCTTATCGAGAAAAATGTATTACCTGCAGAAATGTTTCAACAGAATGTATTAAAGAATATCGAAGTGCATGATCACGTAATGGCATCACCCGATAGCTTTGCAGCTACAAGCATGCAACGCGAAGATTTAAAACTGTATTCATCTACAAACGAAGAGCAGTTGATCCGTGTGGCATTAGAAAAAGCAAAATACAACAAAACCAAAGCAGCACATATATTGGGTATCGACAGAAAAACCCTGTACAATAAATTAAAACTATACGATATTGAATTGTAAAAAGTAGTAGTAAAGTAATTATTAGAAATTTGTACGAAAGCATTTTGACCTATAATATTTAAAAAGTCGTCACTTCGAGTAGCGTAACATAGTGAAGTGTATCGAGAAGTTTCGTATTGAAAGTTCTCAACGGACTTCGGTTATAGACTTTAGTTTATCTTGAGCTTGTCAAAAGGCTCGAACTGACGAAATTTTGATAAATTCTATTTGATATAAACTTTCCGATAATCTTTTAATAATAAAAACGGGCTTATGCCCGTTTTTTAGTAATTGTTTTTAATCGGGGTACAAAACAATAGTTTGTAGATTATTAAAGCTGAAAAAAATGTTAATTATTTTTTTTATTAAATTGATATTTAAATGCTTATGTTTGGTGTACTATGTTGGCTCAATGATTGAAATAAAAAATTGATATTAAAGAAGAAAAATGAACAAAGAATATAAAATAGCAGTAATAGGTTTAGGATATGTAGGATTACCGTTGGCAGCACTTTTTGCGCAAAAGTATCCGGTAGTTGGTTATGATATAAACCAAAAAAGAATCGACGAATTGAAGCAAGGGATAGATACCACATTAGAAGTTTCCGAAGAAGATTTGAACGGTGTCTTAAATACATCAGATAATATTGGAGATAAGGCTGTAGGATTGTATTTTACAACTTCTGAAACCGATTTAAAAGCAGCAAATTACTATATTATAACCGTACCCACACCGGTAGATAAAAACAACAGTCCCGATCTTACCCCTTTAAAAAAAGCTTCCGAACTGGTAGGGAATGTATTAAAAAAGGGAGATGTGGTGGTGTATGAATCTACCGTATATCCAGGTGTCACCGAAGAAGAATGTGTTCCGGTATTGGAACGCATTTCAGGTTTAAAATTTAATGTAGATTTCTTCGCAGGCTATTCTCCGGAACGGGTGAATCCGGGAGATAAAGAACGTACCATCGACAAAATTATGAAGGTAACTTCGGGATCTACCCCTGAAACGGCATTGGAGGTCGATGCCTTGTATCGATCGGTAATTCCTGCGGGTACACATCTGGCTCCTTCTATAAAGGTAGCCGAAGCAGCAAAAGTCATCGAAAATTCGCAACGCGACATCAACATTGCATTTGTTAATGAACTGGCAAAGATCTTTGCACTTATGGGTATCGATACCAAAGCGGTATTGAAAGCAGCTGGTACCAAATGGAACTTCATGCCTTTTCAACCGGGTCTGGTTGGGGGTCACTGTATTGGTGTAGATCCGTTTTATCTGGCTCAAAAAGCACAACAGATTGGTTATTATTCAGAATTGATACTTTCTGCACGCAGGTTGAACGACTCTATGGGCTCTTTCGTAGCGTCAGAAGTAGTAAAGCTTATGATCAAGAACGATCTTAAAATAAAAAACGCTGCTGTTTTAGTAATGGGTGTAACCTTTAAAGAAAACTGTCCCGATATGCGCAACTCAAAGGTGTGGGATGTGGTAGATGGTTTGCTGGACTACGGCTGTAAAGTAGTGGTTTACGATCCGTGGGTTGATTGGACAAAACGTAAAATTCCAGCAGGTGTAACAATTGTTGAAAGTTTACAAACTCATACTTATAATGCTGCTGTAATCGCAGTGGCACATCAGCAGTTTTTAGAGTTGAATGTGCGCAGTTACCTGAAAGAAAATGGAATCATTTACGACGTAAAAGGAGCATTGTTGGAAAAAGTAGAAGGCAGATTGTAAAACTAGATTCAAGATTATATATCAAAAAAACGGACTAATGTCCGTTTTTTTGATATGGTAAACGAAAATACAGAATAACAATTAAATATCGGCGTAAATAATCAAACACTAAGCATTAGACACCCAACACCCAACAACAGGCACCCAACATCAAACATCAAACATCAAACATCAAACATCAAACATCAAACATCAAACATCAAACATCAAACATCAAACATCAAACATCAAACATCAAACACCCAACACCAGACACCCAACATCCATATAATCAAATAATCATTTAATGTTCCTAATCTTTTTCAATTCAAAAAAAAGCATTAAATTTCACACGATCTTAAAGATCATAAGTATTTAAACGATCAAGATACATAAACCAAAAATTATGAAGATAGGAATTACATTTAGTGCGTTTGATTTACTGCACGCAGGACATATAAAGATGCTGGAAGATGCTAAACGCCAGTGCGATTACCTTATTTGCGGGTTGCAGACCGATCCAACATTAGATCGCCCGGAAAAGAACCGACCAGTGCAGAGTGTTGTAGAACGTTACATACAGCTAAAAGGGTGTATGCATGTAGATGAAATTGTGCCGTATGCAACAGAACAGGATTTGGAAGATATTCTGCGTTCGTTTAAAATTGATGTACGTATTTTAGGCAAAGAATATAAAGCCCAGAATTTTACCGGCAGAAAATATTGCGAAGAAAAAGGCATAGAGCTATACTATAACCAGCGCGATCATCGTTTTTCAAGTTCGGGACTGCGCAAAACGGTTTCTGAAAAAGAAATAATTAAACTCGCAAAATAATATCAGCTATACACTTGTCATATCAAGCTTGTCGAGATATCTGATCATGGAAAGAAGATCGCATCTTGAATAGATAATTAATGGTGAGTTCGAGTATAGTCGAGAACCGACTCAACTAATAACCGATTCGACGGTTAAACATACACAAAAAAAAATGAAAAATATATTGGTAACAGGCGGCTTGGGCTATATTGGTTCACATACCGTAATAGCACTTCAGCAAGCCGGATTTAACGTATATATAATCGATGATCTTTCAAATTCACAGTTGGAAGTATGGGAAAAAATAACTGCAATAACGGGCGTACAGCCTATATATTATAATATTGATCTGAAAGATTATAATGCAGTAAGCGTCTTCTTTCAATCACATAAAATTGATGGTATCATTCACTTCGCTGCATATAAAGCGGTGGGCGAATCGGTAGCAAAACCATTGATGTATTACCGAAATAATTTGTTGGGACTGATGAATGTGTTGGAAGTAATGGAAGAAAATCAGTTAGATAATTTCATTTTTTCGTCTTCATGCACCGTTTATGGTCAAGCCGATACTATGCCGATAAACGAATCTACTCCGTTAAAACGCCCTGAATCTCCATATGGAAACACAAAAAAGGTTGGAGAAGAAATTATTGAAGATTTTATAAAGACTAACAATAAAAATGCCATTTCATTACGCTATTTTAATCCGGTAGGTTCTGAATCTCAAGGATTGTTAGGAGATTTACAGATCAATCCAAATAATTTGATGCCTTATATTTTACAGACAGCTGCAGGAATCAGAGAAAGTCTGGGTGTTTTTGGTGACGATTATGAAACTCGTGACGGTACCGCAGTACGTGATTATATCGATGTAAATGATTTGGCAGATGCACATGTAAAGGCAATACAGCGTTTATTGGATGGCAAAAACAAATCTAAATTGGAGTTTTTCAATTTGGGATCTGGTACAGGATCTACGGTACTGGAAATTGTTACCGCTTTTGAACAGGCGAATAATTTAAAGATTAATTACGAAATAAAACCGCGTAGAGCAGGGGATATCGTACAAGCGTATGCCGATTATTCCTTCGCAAAAACAGAATTGGGCTGGGAACCAAAAACTCACTTGCAGACATCCATGCAGACAGCCTGGAAATTCCAACAGCAGCTGGGTGAAGCAACAGAATAATACTTTATATTAAATATTCAAATTTAATGGATCCCCAGACTCGTTTTGCAGCCAACAGGAAAATTAGTCAGGGTTTTAATTATATAAAACCAAAGTATCTCTGCAAACATCAAACAATTCCGCCTTTGAAGGGACAGGGAGATGTACAGTAATTCTATACACAATATCAAGCACCTCAGCAAATAGGCACATCTTGTCCAGATAGCTTCGGGATCAGCACCTAACCTTAAACCATCAGTTCAACCTTAAAACACTCGCCTCAGATTAAATGATTCCCACAAATTAATCTACTTACTCCGTGACCATTCACCATTCACCATTCACGTTTCTCTTTTCCCTTTATACCCATCTAACTTTTTAAAAGATAAACCCACACATTGCATGCTTTAATAGAATGTGTCTATTATTACCGCGGTTAAACGAAACTTGTCCCGATTGCTATCGGGATCAACGAATCACCTCAGATTACGAATTAGTCTACGTACTCCGTCACCATTCACATTTTCCTTTTTCCCAAGTTAATCATCCCAGCTATATCAAGTCAGATTGGGTCTCATTTATCTTTATGGGATTTTGTCGAACGTCAAATATATTGGCAATAACAATTCGCTGCTTTATGTAATTTATATAATAGATAATTTTGTAGTTGCTTGAAACCAGAAAACTAAATTTTTGCGGGCGGTGAATTAAGAGCTCTTCAATAGTTCCTATTTCTGGATGCTTCTCCAATTGGTTGGTAATATCAACAATTTCCCTTATTATTTTTTTTGCAGTTTTTAATCCGGCCTTTACTTTGTAATAATCAAAAATATCTTTTAGTTTATCTTCTGCAAATTGTGTCCAGAAAATACTTAACTCCATTTTTTAATTTTTTGTTTTAAGTCAGAATTGCTTATTACGCGTTCCTCTTTTTCATCTTCAATTGCTTGATCAATCTCCTCATTAAATTGTTCCAAAGACATAGGTCCTATTTTTTCTTCAAGCTTTTCCGACTTAATTTTATGCAGTAAATTTTCCAGAGCGGTGATAATCTGTTCGTTATCAACTCTCAGAAATTCTTGGATAAGGGACAATTTTCTAGCTTCTAAATTCATCATCGTAAATTTTGTAATAAGTCAAATTTAGTGATTATTTAAATACAGAGCAAAACGGGCTTATAGTATGGAACACACAATCTATTAAATATATCCTCATTTATCTTTTTACCCAGTGAAATCTGCAAAACTTGTCCCGATAGCTATCGGGATCAACGATTCATCGATTCAACCTTAAACTTTAAACCATTGCACTACAGATTAAATGATTCCCACAAATTAATCTACTTACTCTTTCACCTTTCACCATTCACATTTCCCTTTTTCCCTTTTTTTCCCTTTTCCCCATCTAACTTTTTAACAGATAAACCCACACATTGCATTCTTTAATAGAATGTGTCTATTATTAGCACGGTTAAACGATTCAACATTTCATCCACTACAATATACATCAATACATTTACAGTAAATAACACCAAACATCAAACACCCATCACCATGCATCCACCACCAAACACCCAGCACCAAACATCCCGCACCAAACATCCCGCACCAAACATCCCGCACCAAACATCCCGCACCAAACATCCCGCACCAAACATCCCGCACCAAACATCCCGCACCAAGACACACACCACCACACACTCAGCACATAACCACAGATTAAATAATACCCACTAATTACCCCTTAATAACCATATAACTTTTTAACTAAATAGCAGTATAATCTTTCCTATGGTAAAGTAGGGATACGAAAAATCAGTTTGGTTTTAGAAAAACTGTTTCAGATTACAGGAGATTTGCATAATTCTTTCCACCGAATGAAATATCGTGCCGGTTCCCGAACTGCATTTTTAGACCAGCTAAAATCTTCTTTGGAAGAATATATGGACAAAGATTTATAGAGGTATCAAAAACAAACAAAAGGGGAAGCAAAGATAACGGATAACGATAACTGCGCACGCATAATGGCTTCGCCACCCTTCGGAACTTATAGTACTTCGTTATCTTATATCCATTAGTAGAATGGTTTTTTTTTCTTTTGGAGTGAGTGTTTTTATGTTCTTTTCAATATTATGTAAATATATAACTTTGACAAAAAAAGGATGTTTATGCCAAAGTTATATAAGTTAATAGTACATTTACATAAAAAAACGATTTTGGCAGAAGCATTAGAAAAACATATTAGTCGTTATTTCAAGGGGAACGAGAGACTTTCCAAGCAGAAACTTGTTGGTTCAATCAAAAGGGATTTTCCTGATTGGTCTGACAATACCATTAATATGTATCTGTCCAAGTTGAAAAAAGAGGGGATTATAAACGCTCCCTCTAGAGGGATTTATGAATTGGATAGTAGTACACCTTTTCAGCCTAATATTTCAACCACGCTAAAAAAAATATTCAATAAGATAAAGCGAGAATTTCCCTATATCAGTTTTTGTGTTTGGGATATGGTGTGGTTAAATGATTTTATGCGTCATCAGCCATTTAAGCATTATATCGTCTTAGAAGTTGAGAAAGATGCTTGCGAATCAGTGTTTGGATTTCTTAGTGAAACGATGAAAAATGTTTTTCTAAATCCCGATGAAGAACTATTTGACCGTTATATCAGCAATCTTGACGAGGTTGTTATCATAAAAAATATGGTTTCTGAAGCTCCTTTAATAGAAGAACAAAAAATCATTATACCCTCATTGGAAAAATTATTGGTAGATATGCTGATTGACACGGCACTTTTTTCGGCACAGCAGAGCGAAAAGGAATTTATTATGCGGAGTGTAATGGAAAAATACACTTTAAATGAGTTAAAAATGCGCAGATATGCTATCCGAAGAAACAGAGAAAGAGAAATTAACGAACTGATAAATATAAGTTTGGCAAAATAAGTTTATTTATGCCAATCATATATAAATTATGATAAATACAAAGTCACATACAATAGAGTGGATTACCGACTTACGAAACAAGTTGGGTAGACGCATTGATCCAAAGCTGATCGAAAAGGTAATATACGCTTTGACTCTTTTGGAGCAACTGCAATTGAATAATCTGAATTTTGTGTTTAAAGGCGGAACAGCTTTACTTTTAGCAACGGAAACACCTAAACGGTTTTCGATAGACATTGGCATTATTACAGAAGAATCAGAAGATAAAATCAAGGAGGTCGTAGAAAAGATAAGCCAATTGGAAATGTTTATCCGTTGGGAAGATGATAACGACCGAAAACATACACCTGACGCACCTATCGGGCATTTTAAGGTGTTCTATAAAAGTGTCGTAGATGGTCACGAAGAACCGATACTGTTAGATTTGCTCTACACGCCTAATCCATATCCTGAAACAAGAGAATATCCGATAAACCACAGTTGGTTAACAACATCAGGCAAAGATACTACGGTTGTACTACCAACGTTCGAGGCTGTTTTGGGAGATAAATTAACCGCTTTTGCACCCAAAACCACAGGCATATTGTATTCAAAAAATCGTCCTGTCGAAATCATTAAACAATTGTATGATATAGGTTTCTTGTTTGACCAAATAACTAATCTCAACGTGGTAAAAGAAAGTTATTCGAGAGTGGTACGGGAGGAAATCGGCTATCGAAAGTTAAATATTGATGCTGACGAGGTATTGAAAGACACTTGGAATGCTTGTTATACCTTAGCAGAAAGAGATATGAAGTCTGATGAGTTCAAACACTTGCAGTTGGGTATTAAGAACTTTACGAATTTCATAATTGACCGTTTTTCAATCGAAGAAGCCATAACATCATCATCTAAAGTTGCCTATCTGACTTCATTACTGAATTAAGAAAATCAAGAAGTTGAATGGTTCAAAAATCCATTGGAGATTAAGGATTGGCTGATTGAAGACCAAACGTACAACAAATTGAACAAGTTAAAAAAGACCAACCCGGAAGCGTTTTTCTATTGGTATAAGAGTTTGAAGAATGATAAAAACATAAAAAGAAATATGACATTATCACAAAAAGATTATTACGAATATCTGAACACACACCTTAATCTTCTCTATTTTGTAGGTTACTACACAGGGATTTTAGATGAAAATATGGAGTTTGGAGAGTTTCTAAAAACGAATTTCCAGACTAAAGGAGTGTGCAGGGATGCTTTTTTAAAAGAAAAGGAAGAATTATTGGAAGAATATATAGGGAATGGCACCGAAATTACCGAAGAGCAATTACTGATTTTGCAAGGTTTCAGAAAAAATATTACAGGACGGTTTGTTTTACTCAAATGCCTATCCAAATGCGCTATCTTCAAGAGTATAGAAGATGGAAAATTCTATGCCGTGAAAGCTTTGAGCAATTCTTTTGATGAATTAGTTCCTGATTATCCTGCCGTGTTTGAATTGAATATCCTTCCGTTTAAGGGAGAAATAATTTATGACGGCTTTATCAAAGGTGGTAATGTGCAAATCGGAACGAATATGAAAAAATATTTGCACAAAGAGTATATGCAGGCAAAGAGAAATAAAGAAATTATAGCTTCTTTAGATTAATGAATGATTTTACTCCCAACAACATAGATGTTTTTCGCACCCTTTTCAAAGGACGAGAAGACGTATTTGCTATTCGTTGGGAGAAATCAGGCAAATCGGGTTATATGCCTTCCTGTCAATATGACCCATACCATTATCAGGTTCATAAGAGGAATGGCGGAACGTTTGCAAATTATCCACACAAAACGTATCTGCCACTTACTGATAATGAAACACAAAAACATTTAAACGGTATTCAACAAATCGGAGTTTATCCATTATTGCAAGACAATACTTCTTGTTTTTTGGTGGCTGATTTTGACAAACAAAATTGGAAAGAGGAAGCCGTAACTTTTTTGAATGCCTGCAAAGAGAAAAATATTCCTGCCTATTTGGAACGTTCCCGTTCGGGAAATGGCGGACACGTTTGGGTGTTCTTCGACAAACCTTATCCTGCAATCCGAAGCAGAAAAATTTTCATTTCTATTTTAGAACAATCGGGAGTTTTTTCGATGTTTGATAAAAGTTCGAGCTTTGATAGGTTGTTTCCCAATCAGGATTTTCTTTCGGGAAAAGGGTTTGGAAATTTGATTGCTTTACCGTTGTTCAAACCTGCGAAGGAAAATGGGAATAGTTGTTTCATTACCACTGAAACACTTGAACCTTATCCCAACCAGTGGCAATTCTTGAAGGAAATTGAAAGGGTTTCGATTGAAATATTGGATAAATTATTTCTGGAAATTTCAACAAGACAAAATCAGCCAATTCCTAAAAACCATAATGGCAAACTATCCATTACACTTCAACATAACATCCGTATTCAACGAGATGGATTAACAACTCCGCTAATCAACTTTCTGAAAGAAGAACTGAATTTTGCTAATTCGGAATTCTTCATCAAGAAAAAATCGGGTAAAAATACATTTGGAACAGAACGTTATTTTAAACTCGTGGAAGAATCAGAAAATGAAGTCATTATTCCAAGAGGCTTTATCGGTAAATTGTTGCGATTTTGCAAAGAACAAAATCCGGAATTTGATTTTCAAGACCATCGAAAACTAAAAGAAGAAATCTCATATTCGTTCAATGCTAATCTACGAAGTCATCAAGAAAAAGTTATTGAAGCGATTTCAAAAAAAGATTTTGGAGTTATCGTTGCTCCGCCAGGTTCAGGTAAAACGATTGTTGGTTTAAAGGTTATTGCTGATAAAAAACAACCTGCACTAATCGTTGTGCATCGCAAACAATTATTGGAACAATGGCAGGAACGTGTTCAGGCGTTTCTTGGAATTTCAAAACACGAAATCGGCATCATCGGACAGGGAAAAGTGAAGATTGGAGAGCAGATTACAATTGCAACTATTCAAAGTCTGCCGAAGCAAATGGAACAAATCCAAAATCAATTCGGAACTATCTTAGTGGATGAATGTCATCATATTCCTGCCGAAACATTTCGCAATACCATTGAGAAATTAGAAACCTTTTATCTGTATGGATTAACGGCAACTCCGTTCCGAAAATACAATGATGACAAACTGATTTTTGCTTTTCTTGGAGATATAATTTCGGAGATTAAAAACAACGAAATTGAAAATTTCAAACACGCCCAAATCATTGTAAGGAATACAAATTTGGACGTTCCTTTCAGTTCTAAAACGGATAATTTTGAAACGCTTTCAAAAATTTTGGTTCACGATTCGGTTCGAAACAAGCTCATCCTGAACGACATCAAAAACGAACTTTCCAAAGGAAAAAGAATTGTCATTATTACAGAAAGAAAAGAACATATTGACACGCTTTATCTTTTTCTGAAACAATCATACGAAGTTATTACATTAAGCGGGGATGATACTGAAGGCAACAGAAAATCCAAATGGCAAACTTTACAGCAAGGTAATTTTCAGATACTGATTACCACAGGACAATACTTTGGCGAAGGGTCGGATTTGTCAAATATTAGCTCTCTGTTTTTAGTATATCCGTTTTCTTTTAAAGGTAAGTTGATCCAATACATTGGTCGAGTACAACGTTCGGAAATCAACCCAACTATTTACGATTATCGGGATATCAAAATTGACTACCTGAACAAGTTGTTTTTAAAACGGAACACCTACTATCGTCAAATAGCCAAGCAAGCAAGTTTATTTGACGAACCAACAGAATTTACTCCTGAAAGACAAAGTTTCGTCATTGAAAAACAAATAAAGATTGCCATAGAAGATTTAGATTTCAGGTATGGTAATGTTGGTTTTGAATACATAGATAAAGAAAGTAACCAACGCTTTGATTTTGAAATCGAAAACGAAGAACTCAGACCTGAATTTGAAGTATTGAAACCATATTTCACCAAGGTTTTAAAATCCAAAACGCTTACGATTGATATTTATTCCGAAATAGAAAATGGAGTGATTTTGTCGCAATTAGCAAAATCATCCAACATTGAAAACATCAATAAAGAAATCGTTGACAGCGTAAAGTTTCAGTTTCTGAACAAGAGTTTTATAGGTCAAATTCCGACTTCAAAACAAAATATGCTGACAACGAATGAATTGCCGAAAAATCAAAATATCTATACCAATGCCGAAAATGTTTTGGAAGACTTACTGAAAGGGAAGCAATATAAACATTCACGGCACATTCAGTTTTTAGCTGAAAGACACGAACGAAATGTAATGAAATTACGGTTTGTTTTACAGCCGTTTTCATTCGTCTTTCTGTTGGAAGGAGAACAAAACTACCACATCATTTTAGAAACTTTAGACACCGAAGAAGCAACCTATATCTGGCATACAGAAAAAAGCAAATCAGTTTTGATTGACACCATAAAACAAATTGATAAAGAATTGAACATCATCAGAGAAAAAGGACGACAAGCCTATTTAGAAACCAATCCATCAAATTTTTCAAGAATTGTCCACGATTATTCTAATGACAATAAAGGGTTTACGATTTGGAAAGGACAATTGGAAGAACGGTTGATGTAAGAAATCGTTAATCTCTATTTGTATTTTTCAATAATTTAAGCATCGATATTTATAGTACAATATCATTTTGTATATTTGCTATGAGCTAACGGAAAGGTGTTGAAAAGCAAAGCAACAAGCACCGCTACCAAATCGTTACCTGACTTCTTTGATTATCTCTATAAAAGACTAGTATTCAACCGATACAGATTTTTCCTGAAAACTTTAAAATAAAACATTTTGTGAATTCTTTAAAATCTGTGCATCTGTGGTAAAAAAAAATAATCAAAATAGATTGTGGCTATTAACCCCCACGATTCAACAATTAACCGGATCTTGTCCCGATAGCTATCGGGATCAACGATAGTGCACCAAACACCCAGCACCAAACACCCACACTCCTATAATTACACCCTTTAAGGTATAAAGTAATTGTAAATAATAATTTTTATACCCGTAATGGTATCTTATTGTTATTTTTTCTATATTTATACCAGAAAAGGTATAGATATGCATTCATTACGGTTATTTGTAAAACAAAAACGAAAAGAATTAAAACTTACGCAAGAAGCTTTAGCTTTAAATGCGGGTGTAGGTCTGCGCTTTGTACGCGATTTAGAGCAGGGTAAGAAAACGTTGCGATTGGATAAAGTGAACGATATACTGGCATTGTTTGGAAAAGAAGTAGGGGTAATAGATAAAATTATAGAATAATGGCACGGCAGGCATACATATATTTTCAAGATCAGTTGGCAGGTATGCTGGAAGAAGGTGACAGTGGTTATATGTTTTACTATAAAAAAGAGTATTTACAGGCACCTGATCCTAAACCTGTGAGTTTAACGCTACCGCTTTCGGAAGACCGCTACCACAGCAATGTCCTCTTTCCATTTTTCGACGGTTTAATTCCTGAAGGATGGCTGTTGGAAATTGGCGAAAAATATTGGAAATTGAACACACGTGACCGCTTTGAATTATTAATCAATTTGTGTAGAGATACCATAGGCGCGGTATCTGTTTATCCGGTGGAGGCGGAAAATAATGACTAAGTGCTTATTTTGCTATCAGCTTGTAGATACAGGCGAATACGAATACCATACTACCTGTTCAAAGAAATTTTTTGGAACAGCTAAAGTTCCTTTTTTAGAATTAGATCAGGAGAAGTTGAACCAAATGGCACAGGTAACCGTAAATAAACGATTGGCATTAACAGGTGTACAACCCAAAATATCATTAAGCTTAAATGGTGAAAAAGGAAATAAACGCTTAACCTTGGTTGGTTTATGGGGAGATTATATTCTAAAACCGCAATCAGCTAATTTTGAAGCAATGCCGCAGATAGAAGATCTTACCATGCATATGGCTAAACTGTTTAAAATAGAAACTGCCCAACATGCCTTAATACGGACATCATCGGGAGAATTGGCTTATATCACAAAACGTTTCGACCGTTTAAAGCGAAATAAGATTCACGTAGAAGATCTGTGTCAGTTGTCAGAACTGCTTACAGAGCAAAAATATAAAAGCTCCTATGAACGGGTAGGTAAAATTATCAGGCAGTATACAACCAACTCTGGGTTAGACGCCATAAAATACTTCAGATTGGTTTTGTTTTCTTTTTTAGTAGGAAACAACGATATGCACTTAAAAAACTTTTCTTTAGTACATACCCGGAATGGTGTTTTGTTTTCACCGGCTTATGATCTTTTAAATGTAAATCTTATTTTTCCTGGCGATAAAGAAGAATTGGCATTAACCTTGGCAGGACGCAAACGCAAAATACAACGTTCAGATTTTGATCAATTTGCAATGTCTTTGGAAATTACAGATATAGTGCGCAACAACATTTATAAAGATTTCGCTAACCAGATTTATAAGGCAGTAGATCTCATCAACAGAAGCTTTTTAAGTACCGATTATAAAGAAGGGTATATTAATATTCTAAATGATAAAATTAAACAGTTAGGCCTATAGGCTGGCATACATACAATTAATCATCTGCCCATGCTGTCATAACCATTACATTAAGAAATCTCATCTAGCAAAACAGGCTACTTACTCCGTCACCTTTCACCTTTCACCTTTCACCATTCACCTTTTTCCCTTTTTCCTTTTCCCCTTATACCCATCTAACTTTTTAACAGATAAGCAACTAACAGATCTTGTCCCGATAGCTATCGGGATCATCAAATCCGCCCAGCTTCGTTTCCGATTCCTACGTATGCATTTTTAATGCGCAATAGAAACAATATTCCATTCGGTTAAAAAGCAATTAAATTTAATTCCTTTTTCAGCTAAAGATAAAAGCCAATCGTTGATTTCTTATTTGTTAAGTTGTAATTTGTGTGTTATACCTGTAATCTGGTATTTTTTTTCTGTATTCATAAAGTAATTTACATCGTAACCATCTTCAGCAAGTACGGTAGAAAATTTATCACCACTGCGACCGTTATCACTTGTAAAGGTGAAATTGATCGTTATGTCAAAAGATGATGTTTGTAGTTGATGTTGCAAACGTTCGGATACCTGGTCGCGTAAATTGCTTTTATATGTTCCTGAAAGTTCGGAGGTATTGGTATTCGTCTTAAAAAACGGTAGTTTCATTTGTGTGCATAATTAAAATAATGACTATCTAAAGCGCTAATTTTTATTCTGCATAAGTGTATGTAAATGTATTATAAAAATTTAAAGATTATCTGCGAATCATGATAATTTAAAAATAATTTTTAATCATCACTAAATATTCTCAAAGCCTTGTTTTTTATTATATCTAATCATGCGAATAGGTAAATCTGCAAATACCACATAAAAAGAGCCGTTCTTAATGAACGGCTCTTCTTTTTTTAACAGATAAATTACTTTTTAACGATTTTCACAAACTGAGAAGCTTTCGCTGTTTCTATTTTAACCAGATAAGTTCCCGCACTTAATC
>Ga0233365_1000592_pt1 | contig 16442 bp, 10 predicted proteins | sample ElkDunMinimDraft_27_FD_191535 | JGI IMG/M metagenome (GOLD analysis project Ga0233365, IMG submission 191535) | Fecal eukaryotic communites from dung pellets of Tule Elk in California, USA - Elk Dung C36 | ecosystem: Host-associated > Mammals > Digestive system > Large intestine > Fecal | place...
AACTGCCATTTTAGCTATTTTAGCATTGATGAAAGGAGCCAAACATGCCGATGCTATTGATATTGACAATTGGTGTTATTTGAATTCTATTGAAAACGCGGAACGTAATAATATTACAAATATTGACGTTTATGAAGGTGATGCAGAACTTTTGGCAGAAAAAACAAACAAATACGACTTGGTTATTGCCAACATAAATCGTAATATTTTACTGAATGATATGGAAGCTTACGCCAAAACATTAAAAACAGGAGGTATTATTTTATTTAGTGGGTTTTATACAGAAGATATTGCTGCGATTGAAGAAGCTGCAAATCAACAAAATATGTTTTTAGACCATCAGTTAGAAAGAAATAACTGGGCATCGTTAAAATTTATAAAAAAGTAAAAAATGAATACAAAGGAACAAATTCTAGAAGAAGTAAAAATAGAAGAACTTTTAGGTAACCAAAACACAATTGTTCTTTTTAATGATGATGTAAATACTTTTGACCACGTTATTGAAACATTGGTTAAAGTATGTAACCATGAAGCCTTACAGGCAGAGCAATGTGCCATGCTGGTTCATTACAAAGGCAAATGCGATGTTAAATCGGGCGAAATTGCCGATTTGGTTCCAATGTGTTCTGCTTTGTTAGATGCCGGTTTAAGTGCCGAAATACAATAAAAAAAATCCCGAAGTTTAAACTTCGGGATTTTTTATTTTTTATATTTTTATACCTGCAGCTAACAATTCGCGATAGCTTGGATTTTTTTTAAAAAATGCAACAATACCAGAATTTACCGGAACAATTCGCAAGCGTTTTTCTTCTGCCTGATCTAAAATTCCTTTAATAAAATCATTGATTAAAACCTCATCCTCGCACCCATTAGGATTTAGCTTTGTTAAAAACAATTTTCGTTCCTGTATAGAATATTCAATAATAATCAGTCTTTCACCACATCTGCACTCAAACTGTCGTAACAGTTCATTGTTTTTAAATTCCATATAACATTTTTTTCTAATTTTATATATTTCAAAGGTTCTTTCGGTAAGAAATGAATTTTAATGAAAATAAAGCATTATTAAAAATTAAAATATAATTTCTTATTTATTTTGATTGCAAATTAATGAAATAGTTTTTAATAATGCAAAACAGTTATTGTAATTACAAATTTATTTTTAGATGAAAAACATCTACTTTATGCCCGGGATGGCTGCCAATTGTGACATTTTTGAAAATATTAAACTCGATGATTCAAAATATAAACTTCATTTTATTGAATGGTTTGAGCCAGAGAAAGAAGAATCACTGCAAAAATACAGCGAGCGCATTGCCTTGCAAATTACTTTAGAGAATCCTATTTTAATCGGTGTTTCGTTCGGCGGAATCATTGTGCAGGAAATTGCTAAAATTATAGCTGTTGAAAAAGTAATTATAATATCGAGCGTAAAAGATCCATCGGAATTTCCGGTTAGAATACAATGGGCTAAAAAATGGAAACTGTATCGATTTTTTCCAACATCATATATCAATTTAATTGAAAATGTTACAAAAAAAATAGTATCTTCAAAAAAAATCCATCAGCGTATCGATATGTACAATAGATACTTGTCTATTCGTTCGGTAAATTATCTGGATTGGGCATTTAAATCTGTTATTTCTTGGGAAAACAAAAATCCGGTTGAAAATATATATCATTTACACGGAACAAAAGATCATATTTTTCCACATAAACGAATTAAAAATGCCGAGTTTCTTGAGAACGGAACGCATGTTATGGTGCTTGTAAACGCTAAATGGATCAATAAAAAGCTATTGGAAATTTTAGAAAAATAAATATGAAAAAGACGTATAAAAAAATTGCTTTAATTGTTGGTGTAGTTGCATTGTCTGCTGGTTTTTATCAGTTTACAACTGTTGAAAAAAATGCATCTGAAACAAACTTCTATATAAAAAATGCCGATTTCTGTGGTGAACGTGTGCCTTTGGAAATCATCGATGTAAGAGAGCGCTTAGATCGTGAAATGACGGTGAACATCAATCTGCATTCAGCAACAAGTCTGATTATTAAAAGGGCAAACAGACATTTTGTTGATATAGAACCTATTTTAAAACGCAACGGTATTCCGAACGATTTTAAATACCTGTGTGTGATTGAAAGTGCGCTAACCAACGCTACATCTACTGCTGGCGCTAAAGGTTTTTGGCAGTTTATGCCCGAAACGGCTAAAGAATATAATTTGGAAGTAAGCAGCACGGTTGATGAGCGTTATGATGTGATTAAAGCTACCGAAGCTGCTTGTGTTTATTTAAAAAGAGCGTATGCCAAATTTGGAAGTTGGACATTGGTTGCAGCGGCTTACAACAGAGGAATGGCAGGTGTTGAACGCCAGCAGATTGCCCAAGGTGTTACCGATTATTACGATTTGTATTTAACGGAAGAAACATCGCGCTACGTTTTCAGGATTTTGGCTTTAAAAGAAATTATGACCAATGCAGATAAATATGGTTATGTTTTTGGTAAAGATGAATTGTATCAGCCTGTGAAAACCAAAACCGTTGCTGTAAATTCGAACATTGATGATCTGCAAAAATGGGCATTGGATCAAGGTATTAACTACAAACTTTTAAAGTTGTATAATCCTTGGTTAATTGATACTTCGTTGATTGTTCAGCAGAATAAAACATACAATATACAGATCCCTACCGAAGGGTTTAAAAGAAAATAAATAAAAATATCCCAAATTCATATAGAGTTTGGGATGTTTTTTTATTCTTGATAATCAAATTCAGCAGCGTAACTATCGGTAAGCTTTCCTTTTTGATAAAAGAAAACAGCTTCTTTAACCAGTTGTGCGCGATCGAACTTAAATTCTTTAATAATTTCGTTTTTACTAGAAATGAACCCATATTTGTTGTTCTTTTTAGCAATAAATTTATTCGATGCATAAATAGGTTCTAAATAATCGTATTCAAACGGAATAACAATTTCTCCTTGGTAATTTACAACACCATATTTATCACCTTCTTGCAATACAAAATAATTTCGTTTAGTAATCCAAAAATGATTTTTATCGCGGAATTTGTAGTTTGAATTGAGTTTTAAAGTTGATTTATCATCAATATTAAAAATCATTAATTGATTGTTCTGTTCAACCAAATAAAACGATTTGTAATATTCGTAAATTTTATACTCTTCGGGAATAACAACATTTAGTTCAGAATCATACAATCCGCTTAAATCATTATCGTTTACAACATATAGATAATCGCTCAAAAAATTAGTCATATGCTTATATTTCAAAGGCAAAACCAATTTACTTAATTTATAAAGACCACTTATCTTATTATTTTCTACCATAAAGTAATCATTCTTAAACTGATAAATGCTTAAGAAATCTAAAGGAATAATAATCTCGTTTTTGTATGTTACAATTCCTATCTTATTGTTATTCGATACTTTTAGAAAAGTACCTATAAATTCAATCTGGTTATAATCTGATTCAAAAAGATTCATGTTTTTTAAATCACGCAGAAACATTTTATTCGATATTTTATTTAAAACAATTAATAAAGAATCTTTCATGTCTTTAATCTCGTCATTATTATCGACAGTATAAACTGTTTCGCCTTTGTTATTTATAAGAAAATCGCCTTGATTGTTTGTCAGTAAGATATAATTTGGATAAAAAACATCTAGTAAATCGTTGTAAATAAAATCAGTTACGATTCCATGGTTTTCGATAAAAAGCGCTAGTTTATTATTCTTTTGAATTAAAGTAAATGCACCATAATTTCTAATTAAATCGTAATCTAAAGATAAAATGTAGTTTCCTGTTTTATCTAACATACCCTGTTTTTTATCTTTCTCTACAATTAAATAATCACCAGAATGATACACATAATCGTATATAAATGGAGTGATTTTTTCTCCTTTTTTATTTATAAACCCTCGAAAAAAATCTTTCCCTTTTTTTATACCTGCTTGTGCTATTCCGTCATGAAAATCGGAAATGTACTCAAATATAGGTTCGGTAATAAAAACACTATCTTTACTTATAAGACCACTGTTTCCGTTTTTAGTTCGATACCAAGTAACATCAGAATCCGAAAAATCAGGCATATATTCAATATCTTTAAAAGTAACTTGCCCAAAAGATTCTAAAGTAAAAATTAAAACTAGAATGCTTATATATTTCATGTAAAACAACTTTTTATAAAAGTAACAAAAAAAGCTGTTCAAAATTTGAACAGCTTTTTGTATATTTTAAAGAAATTAAAAACCTCTTTTCTTGCTATGATTATACCACATTGGTACTTTTTGTCCGCGGGCTTGTTTCATTTGTCCTTCAATCATTGAAATCTGCTCTTTCAGCATGCCTTTGGTATCGTGTTGTTTTGCTTCGGCAATTAATTTTTGAGCTTCAGCCGGACGGTTTTTACTCATTACAATACCAGCCAACTGTAATTTAGATACTGCCAAATCTTCTTTTTGGTTCAAACCTAAATCAATTGCTTTACGAAAATCTTTTTCTGCCTGATTTAAATTGTTTTGTGCGTTGATAATTCCATTTAAATAATGGTAATATCCCTGCTGATTTTTAATCAGTGCCGTTTCAGGATTAATTTTATCTAAAATCTTTTTAGCGCCGTCCATATCTTGTTTTCTAAACTTAAACAAGGTCATGATCAGCATTTCGTTCTTAAAATAAATCAATGCAATTAACAGCACCAAAATAATCAGGAATATACCGTTACCAATATTATTTTCTGTAAACTGCCAAATTGCCGTTGCCAGTAAAGCGGCTGCAACTATAATTTTTATATTTTTGTTAATCATATCAATTTTAGGTTTAATTTTGCAAATGTAGTAAAATACTGCAAGCCACAAAACCTGTTGACAATAATAACTGCAATTGATAACCAAAAAATAAAATAAATTTTAAAAAGAATTTGCAGTTATTAAAAGGATTTGTATATTTGCACTCGGTTTTGAAGCTACTTGTTTTCAAAGCTGAACATTCGTAAAATTTTATAGATTTAAAGATAAGAAGCAATGAGTAAGAGAACGTTTCAACCATCAAAAAGAAAAAGAAGAAACAAGCACGGTTTCATGGACAGAATGGCTAGCGCTAACGGTAGAAAAGTATTAGCACGTAGAAGAGCTAAAGGAAGACATAAGTTAACGGTTTCTAGCGAACCAAGACATAAAAAATAATGATGTTTCATCATAAATAAAGGCGTTACTTTAAGTGTATCGCCTTTTTTTATACCTTTTCGTTTTTCTCTTTTTTTAAGATGAATTTCAACTAATTATCAATAAATTTACCTAAATAACAACACCAATTATTTACAATGCCTAAAGATAATTCAATTAAAACAGTTTTAATCATTGGCTCTGGTCCAATCATCATTGGTCAGGCTTGTGAGTTTGACTATTCAGGGTCGCAATCGGCACGTTCTTTACGTGAAGAAGGAATCAAAGTAATCTTGATCAATTCGAATCCTGCAACCATCATGACGGATCCGTCAATGGCAGATCACGTTTATTTAAAGCCTTTAAACACCAAATCTATTGTTGAAATTTTAAAAGCTCATCCGGAAATCGATGCAGTTTTACCAACAATGGGCGGACAAACAGCTTTAAATTTATGTTTGGAAGCGGACGAAAAAGGTATCTGGCAAGATTTTGACGTGAAATTAATCGGTGTTGATATCAATGCCATTAATGTAACCGAAGATCGCGAGCAGTTTAAACAATTGTTATCAAGAATCGATATTCCGTTTGCACCTGCAAAAACAGCAACATCGTTTTTAGAAGGAAAAGAAATTGCACAAGAATTCGGATTTCCATTAGTAATTCGTCCATCGTTTACATTAGGTGGAACTGGTGCAGCTTTTGTTCACAGAGAAGAAGATTTTGATGGTTTACTAACCTACGGTTTAGAAGCATCGCCTATTCACGAAGTTTTGATTGACAAAGCTTTATTGGGTTGGAAAGAATATGAATTAGAATTGTTACGCGATAAAAACGACAACGTTGTAATTATCTGTACAATTGAAAATATGGACGCAATGGGAATTCACACTGGTGATTCTATTACTGTTGCGCCCGCTATGACATTATCTGACCGTACGTTTCAGCGTATGCGCGATATGGCAATAAAAATGATGCGTTCTATTGGTAATTTTGCTGGTGGATGTAACGTTCAGTTTGCTGTATCACCAGACGAAAAAGAAGACATCGTAGCAATAGAAATCAATCCGCGTGTATCTCGTTCATCTGCATTAGCATCAAAAGCAACAGGATATCCAATTGCAAAAATCGCTACAAAATTAGCTTTAGGTTACACGTTAGACGAATTACAAAATCAAATTACAAAATCGACTTCGGCTTTATTCGAACCGACTTTAGATTACGTTATTGTAAAAATTCCTCGTTGGAACTTTGATAAATTCGAAGGTGCAGATCGTACGTTAGGTTTACAAATGAAATCGGTTGGTGAAGTAATGGGAATTGGTCGATCTTTCCAAGAAGCCTTACAAAAAGCAACACAATCGTTAGAAATAAAACGTAACGGAATTGGTGCAGACGGTAAAGGATACACTAATTACGACCAGATTTTAGATAAATTAGAGCATGCTTCATGGGATCGCGTTTTCGTTATTTACGATGCTATTGCATTGGGAATTCCGTTAAGTACGATCCATCAGATTACAAAAATCGACATGTGGTTCTTAAAGCAGTACGAAGAAATGTATGCTTTAGAGCAAGAAGTTTCTAAACACACTTTGGCTTCATTGCCTAAAGATTTGTTGTTAGAAGCGAAACAAAAAGGATTTGCTGACCGCCAAATAGCACACATGTTGCGTTGTTTAGAAAGCGAAATTCATGCATTGCGCGAACAAATGAATATTAACCGCGTTTATAAGCTGGTTGATACCTGTGCAGCAGAATTCGTAGCTCAAACTCCATATTATTACTCAACTTTTGAAGCTGATATTGAAAAAGCAGACGGAACAACTTATTCTGCAAACGAATCTGTTCGTACCGATAAAAAGAAAATTGTTGTTTTAGGATCGGGTCCAAACCGAATTGGACAAGGAATTGAATTTGATTATTCTTGTGTGCACGGTGTTTTGGCAGCGTCGGAATGTGGTTACGAAACCATTATGATTAACTGTAACCCTGAAACGGTTTCTACTGATTTTGATACGGCAGACAAATTGTACTTTGAGCCTGTTTATTGGGAACATATTTACGATATTATCCGTCACGAAAAACCAGAAGGAGTTATTGTACAATTAGGTGGACAAACGGCCTTGAAATTGGCTGAAAAGTTAGACAAATACGGAATTAATATTATTGGAACAAGCTACGAAGCTTTAGATTTAGCTGAAGATCGCGGACGTTTCTCTGAATTGTTAACCGAATTAAATATACCGTTCCCTAAATTTGGTGTAGCAACAACTGCAGACGAAGCATCGAAATTAGCAGACGAGTTGGATTTCCCTCTTTTAGTACGTCCGTCTTATGTATTGGGTGGTCAGGGAATGAAGATTGTAATCAACAAAAAAGAATTAGAAGAGCATGTAATTGATTTATTGAAATCGATTCCAGGAAACAAATTATTGTTAGATTACTATTTGTCTGGTGCTGTTGAAGCAGAAGCTGATGCAATTTGCGACGGTGAAAATGTGTACATCATCGGAATTATGGAGCATATTGAACCATGTGGAGTTCACTCTGGAGATTCAAATGCAACTTTACCTCCATTCAATTTAGGTGAGTTTGTTTTACAGCAAATTAAAGATCATACTAAAAAGATCGCAGTTGCTTTAAAAACTAAAGGTTTAATCAACATTCAGTTTGCAATTAAAGACGATACGGTTTATATTATCGAAGCAAATCCACGTGCATCTCGTACGGTTCCGTTTATTGCAAAAGCATACGGCGAGCCTTATGTAAACTACGCAACAAAAGTAATGTTGGGTGCAAAAGTGACCGATTTCACTTTCAATCCACAGTTAAAAGGTTACGCGATTAAGCAACCGGTTTTCTCATTCAACAAGTTCCCTGGTGTAAACAAAGCTTTAGGTCCTGAAATGAAATCAACCGGAGAAAGTATCTTGTTTATAGATAGTTTAAAAGATGATGCTTTCTACGATTTATACGCTCGCAGAAAAATGTACTTGAGTAAATAATCTTACTTATTAGTTATAAAAAAATCCGTTTCAATTAAGAAACGGATTTTTTGTTTTTATATATTCCTATTATTTTTTAATGATTTTGATAAACTGTGAACCTTCGGCAGTCATTACCTTAACCATATAAGTACCCGAACTGAATCTAGAAAAATCAATAGTGATAGATTTACTTTCGTACTTCTGTTTGAAAACACGCTTACCGGTAACATCATAAATCTCTACATTTTCTAAAGGATCAATATAACTAATTACCAATTCGCTATCTACCGGATTTGGATAATATTTCAATTGTTCCAAATTAAGATCATTTGTACCTAAAGTAACTCCTACTTTAACAGCTGTTGGATAACTGTTACAAGAATTTGCATCAACAATAACTCCGTAATAAGTAGTTCCATCAACCAATAAATCCGATGCATCTAAAGCATTCATTTTATTAATAGCATCATTATAACTTAAATACCAAACAATATTCGGCTGATTCATTACCAAATTAGCAACTTTTACCTGATAGTTAAAATTCTGAACCAAACTTCCTGTCGGTGAAGATGGTCGAGAATTCACCTGTACCTGAACGCTTGTTCTGTTAGAAATACATCCGTACGATTCTATTGCCACATAATAATAACCGCTTGTTAAAACATAAGTATCAGGCAGTTTTGTAGTTGTTGTTCCATTTAAATACCATACATACTTGGTCGTGGTTGATCCTGCCAAATATAAATCGGCAACTGTAGCACCATCACATAGTTTAAAATCGGTCATTGTTGGCGCTGTTGTTGAAACTACACGAACCGCAACTGCAATTCTTGGCGATTTACAAGGCATCATTTCCTGCTCTACATAATATGTACCGTTAAAAAGCTGTGTAGTAGCTGTAAGCGGTGTTGTTGCTTGTGCAGAATTATACCATTTTATTGATGCTCCGTTAATACCTGTGGCAACCAAATCGCCAACTGTAGCTGTACTACAAAATGCTTGTAACGTACTTGTTGTTGGAATAGGCACATTGTTAGATACTACTATTTGAACTGCTTTGCGGGCTGATTCGCATAAATTGTAATTAAATGTACTGATATAATAGGTTCCGCTTGTTAACACCTGCGACTGGCTTAATGGCGTGGTTGCAGTTAAACTGCTGTACCATTTTAATTGCGAACTAGTATAACCTTCAATAGAAATATCGTTAATTGTTGCCACATCACAAATTGCTAAATGACCCGTTACAAGTTGTTGATTTGGATAAACATTTACTTTTACTGCAAATCTTGTAGTGCTTTCACATCCGTTTAATGTTTGCGACGCGTAATAAGACGATCCGTTAACCAACGTACTTGTATTTGTTAAAAGCGTGCCGCCAACAGCTGCTGTATACCATTTTATATTGGTTCCTATAATTTGTAAGTCGGATATTTTTGGTGCAAAAGGTTCACAAAATTCCTGAACACTATATCCTGATGGAATTGGCGTACTATTAATCACCACATTAATTCCTGTTCTTGCAAAACTTTCACAGCCATTAATGGTTTGCGATGCAAAATAATCTCCTGCTACTAATAAATTATTAGGATTTAAAGGCGTACCGGCAATAGCCGATCTATACCATTTAACATTTGTTCCACTAACAACCAAATTACTTACGGTTGCATTATTATTAATACAGAAAACCTGATTAATTGCTGTTGGTGTAGCAACATCGGCCGGTTGAGTAATGGTTACCGTGTGAGCCAATGTACAGTTATTACTATCGGTTACTACTACTGTATAAGTACCTGCTGGAATCTGATTTAACGAAGCCGTTTTAAATCCGTTTGACCATTGATAGATATAAGGAGCCGTTCCGCCTGAAACCGTTAGAGAAATACTTCCATCTGACAATCCGTAGCAATTAACGTTTGTTTGCTGATGGGTCGCTGTTAAAATATCAGGTTGAGTTATATCAACGGTTTCCGTAACAGTACATCCGTAATCATCTGTAACAGTTAAAGTATAAGTTCCTACTCCTAAATTATTTACAGATGGATTGATTGATCCTGTTGACCAACTGTAAGTAAACGGAGCTTTACCGCCAGTAACTACTGCTGTTGCATTACCGTTTGATAATCCATTACAACTGATATTTTTCTTGTTAAAACTTAAAGATAAGTTTGTAGTTGCAACTACAGAAACCGTTTCGTTCACTTTACATCCATTCGCATCAGTTACTATTAAAGCATAAGTTCCCGGTAACAAATTATCAGCGTTAGCAGTCGCGAAACCATTAGACCATAAATAAGTATATGGTTGTGTTCCGCCCGTAGCTGTTGCTATAACAGAATTTGTTGTGGCACCATTACAACCTGCTTTTGTTTGTTTGGTTGAAACAGTTAATACAGTTGGTTCTGTAATAGTAACAGAGCTGTTTACTGTACATCCTTTTGCATCGGTTACTGTAACAGAAAAAGTTCCTGGTCGTAAACCCGTATTTGCAGCAGTGGTAATGCCGTTATTCCAACTGTATGTGTAAGGCGCAGTTCCACCAACTACATTAACTGTTGCTTCACCTGTGTAGGTTCCGTTACAGCTAACATTTTTTGAAGCAATTGAGGCTGTTAATATATTTGGTTGCGTTATTACAATTTGCTCGGTTTTTATACAGTTGTTAGCATCTTTAACTTGAACATTATAAGTACCTGCTACTAATCCCGTAATTGTTGCAGTTGTAGCATTGTTGTGTGACCACAAGTAAGTAAACGGAGCCGTTCCACCAGTAGGAGTTACTTCAATACTAGCATCGTTTCCGCCGTTACAACTAACATTTTTAACTTTTAAAGTGTTTGATATTACTGCAGGTTCGGTAATTACTACGCTTTTGTTTGCTGTACATCCGTTTGCATCGGTTATAACAACATTGTAAGTTCCGGGTGCTAAATTGCTTATAGCCGCAGTTGTAGATCCATTCGACCATAGATAAGTGTATTGTGCGGTATCTCCTGAAACAATCACTGTTGCAGATCCGTTTACCAGTCCGAAACAAGATACGTTTACGGATGTGATCGTTGCATTAACTTCAGGAACTGTTAAAATAACTGTACTAGAATCTAAATGTGGTAAACAGTTACTTTTTACTACAAGTTTATAACTGTAACCGTTTAAACTTCTCGTTGCATTTGTAATGGTTAATGTATTCGTAGTGACACCTGAATAAGTAGCATCATTTACTAAATCGATAAAACCACTACCTGAATTAACCTGCCATTGACAACCAATTGCATTTGTTGCAGTTGCACTGAATGAAGTTGAACCACCAATACACACCAATTTATTAGTTGGCTGTGTTGAAATAGTTGGTGTTAAAGTAACCGTAAGATTAATTGTTGCAATTTTTGAACAATCGCCAGAAACCACTAAAACATAAACCACTCCACTACCCGATGAATATGCTGCTGGGTTTGTAATTGTATTTGTATTTTGTGCAACAGCATCAGCTTGATTTTGATAATATTTAAAAATAATACCTGAAACAGAACTTATTTGAGATTGAACCGAAGCAAGATCAAAAGTTGCAGTAGCCGAAGTTGAACAGATATTTATAGAAGGATTTTGTACAGAAGTTAAAGGATTTTGATTTACAACTACTGTTTTAGAAAAAGTACAATTGTTACTATTGGTAACATTAACGGTATAACTTCCTGATGTTGTAACTGTAATATTTGGCGTTGTAGCACCTGTTGACCATGCATAAGAAAGTCCGGTACCAGTAGCTGAAGCTGTTAATATAGTTGATCCACCATCGCAAAAAGTAAGGTTACCCGCTATCTGAACATTTGGATCAACGCTAGAATTAATTGTAACATTTGCAGTACTTGTACAAATTCCATTCGTATTTGTTAAAGAGTATGTTCCACCATTAACAACAGTGATTGATTGTGTAGTTGCACCGTTTGACCAAGTGTTTCCTGTAGGTATACTAGAAGTAAGTGTTGCAACATCTCCAGGACACAAGTTTGTAGAACTGGTATTTATAGCTAAAGATATAGATTTGTCTACAAACTTAAAAGCTCCTATTTGTCTGCACGAAACCGTACTGCCGTTTGGATCTTGATAACTGATACTATAATAATAGGTTGTTGTTGTATTAACTGTAACAGGCGAAGTTATAGGACTTATACCTGACAATGCATTGTTAGATGTTGTGTGATAACTAACAGCAAAATTTTGATTGTTATTTAAGATGGAAGCTGATAACGTACTAAAATCAAATGATGAAGAATTACTGCACAGATTGATTTCTCTTGGCGCAGCTGAATTTGCTCCCGCATTTCCTGGAGGTAAAAAGGGATTTGGAGCAGTTGTGCTATTCAAAAAAGGATCATGCAATGTTGCGGTACCACCCCAAGTTAAGCTAAATGGTGCTACTCCGTTAAATCCTAATCCAACCCAGTTATCAATAAACAAATAATAGGTTTCGCCCGCAATAACATCCATATACTTACAGAAAGGAACATTAGACCCCGGTGCACCAACGGTATTGGTATTCGTCATGTTCAAGCCCGTGTTTCCATAAGTTCCTGCAGCATTACAGCGTATTGGCGTTCCAATATTAGCACAACTTACATTAGGTCCAAAAACAGCCCAATCATAATCTACAGCAGCAGTAGGCGAAATTACAAAAGTTAAAGTTCCGCTTGTGGCAACTTGAAATTTATACCAAACAGAATTATTCTCACCACCTGTCGATAAGCATCCTCCTAATGATTCGTAAGTGTTACCAAACCCAATTGGTGAATAATTTATATTTGAATTACCACAAATACTTAATGCAGAACTACAATCTTGTTGTGCATAAATTAAATTTGACAGTAAAATAAATAATAAGAATGTAATTTTTTTCATATCAGTTTACTATAAAGTACAAAATCATTTTTTTCTATTGAATTAATATTTCAACTTAATTTCTTATGCCCCATTGAAAAATTACCCAATTAATGATACAACGTTATTACAACAACTTAAGTATTTTGAATATTAAATATTTTTGATAATTTTTTTTCAAATATATAATTAAAAGAAATATAGTATAACATATTATTACTTTTTAATAAAAAAAGAGGTGTATAGATTACAAAAGGAGGTGTATAAAAAAAAGAGAAAACTAAGTTTTCTCTTTTTTGCTTTAAATAATTTTATTTCACTTCCCTAATTACTTGAATGTATCCCGTTTTATATGGATTATTCAACATAAACACCGAATAAAAATAAGTACCCGATGGTAAAATTTTACCATTATTATCTTGTCCGTGCCATTCGTTTCGGTAATCGTCTTTCGTATAAACGGCATTTCCGTATCTGTTATAAATAGTTAGCTTACTTGCAAAATAGTCAGACAAATCTAAATAATCGTTTTCCCCGTCGCCATTTGGTGAGATACCTTTTGGAATTTCAAAATGAGGAAAATTGGTATCAGAACATCCTGTACATTTTTCAACAGGATCCACAATGTAGATCGAACTTATATTTACTGTATTTGTAAACAATCCCTTATGATCTTTTGGAACACGTAATTTAACCGTATAAATAACTTCTTTTTTTACATCTAAAGAATTAATTACATCTACTAAATCGCCAGTCCCTGATTTTCCATTTCCTTCCCAAGTCATTTCTGTTGTTTGATGAGGCATTGGGTCATTCACCTCAACATTTAATGCTTTTTGTGGTCCGTTATTAACAATTTTTATAGTGTAAGTTAAATATTCGTCTGTAAAAAACAATTCTTTACCATCTTTTTTAAAAGCATCGATATCTGCAATAAACGCATCAACTGTAGCAGAGCTTTTGTTATTTTTCATGTCTGTATCTTCTAGATCACCTTTCGTTGTTGCTGTGTTAATATATTCGCCAGAATTTCCAATTCTACAATCCACAACTAAAGTTTCACTTTCACCAGGAGCTAAAGAGCCTATAGTCCACAATCCGGTAACGTTATTATAAGTTCCTCTTGAAACAGTAGAATCAACATAAATTAAACCTGTTGGAAGTAATTCTGTAACAGTAGCATTAGGTTCTGTAAAATACGGATTTAAATTGGTAACCGTAATTGTAAAAGTGATATCTAAATCGTCTTGAAAAGTACGTTCTTTAACAACTTCCAAATCAGAACATGGTATAACCTCTACATCTAAAGCTATAGATTTACCAGACAAGCCGCAATCTCTTCTTACCTGAACGGTATAAGACCCTGATTCGGTTACAATAAGTGTATTTCTAGTTGTGGTTTCATATAATATTTCATCTTTATACCAAACATATTCGCTATATCCTGCTTCTGCTTCCAAAGTTACAGTACAATCATTGTTTCGTTTTGCATATACCGGTGGATCTGCAGCTTCGCCAAATGAAGAGAAAAATGCCGACATAGAAAACCCCCCCCCTTGCTGTACCAAACTGGTTGTTAAAGGCATTGCCGATGTAATAATTAAATTCGCTGGGTTGTTAATCTGTATGTTATCAAAAGTAATCAGATAAAATCCTGTAGTTCCAATTGGTACTCTTAAATTTCCTGTTACAACTTCAATATTTTGTCCGTTTACAAAAACCGGGACCGTATTACTTTCTATTACGCAAAATCCGAAATAAGGCAGGTTACCGTTGGCATAGTCTATAAATTTTGTTGTTTGAATATTTAAAGATCCTGCACAACCGCCAATTGGCAATACGGTAGATATATCGGTTTCACAATCAACTGCCGTACCAGAATAAACAATAACAGGGTATTCCGCATTAATCAATGATGAAGAAAACAAATCGATACCGTTTCCATGATAAAAAGTATATGAATCTCCTGCTACTGGCAAATTCATATTAAATGGAGGTCCAAAAGGAGTACCGTTTGGATTAAAGTTTTGAACGGTTATAATTGTATTGTCTCTTGTTGTTACAATAGTAGTTTGTTCTGATCCAAAACCTTGTACTGCCTGCTGCGGTGTTGGTGATGTACCTTCTCCCCTAACTACCAGATATCTGACACCTAATGATTGTAAGGGAGCTATCTGATCAAAAGTTCCATCTTCACCGTTACCACCACAGGTTTGCGGTATATCCCCATAACTACCAGTATTCATAACCACGCGTTTATCGGCTGTTAGTAAAGAACCTACTGGTGCATTAAACAGATAACTCTGCCCTCTATTTAGCGTAATAGTAGTTGTTAAGAAATTAACTGTTGTATTATCTTCAGTTGCCATAACCGAATAGATTGGTGCGCCTGTATCTAACCCTTGAACAGATCTACGGTAGTAACCTACCCTAAATTCTAACCCTAAACCTTCACGACCGAAACTTACCAACGAAGCATTTCCTTTAATATTTGCAACCGAACTACCTGCGGTATCTGATGCAATGTTTCGTAAGTTTACTATTACAGGATGGCTTGCTTCTATTATCAAACCTTTGTCATTTTCAATAAAGTTCAATGCGTTTTTTGGAGAAGTTGCAATGGCACCTGCAAAACGATATGACACCGGATTATTTTCAGTAACGGTTAAAGTGGTAATAAATGTTCCATCACTTTTACTGATATCAACTGTAACTGTGGTGCCAGGTTCTACGGTACCAATTACAATTTCGTTTGCATCATTCCAATATTGCCAAGGTGCCGGGGCAATATAGTGTTGTGTGTAGTATTGGGCAAAACTGTTGGTTGTGAACAACAGTAAAATTAGGAAATATAAATGTTTCATAAAATGTAGTGAATTTTAACAAATATAATATTTGTTATAAGAAAAAATTCATTTTTATCAAAAATTTAGTTTGTATTCTTTGTATTAAAAACTAAATGTTTATTTTAAATAATACTGTGATTTTTAACACGAAACTTTATGTATTAAAAATAAATTAACTTTGACACAGCTGCTGAATAGAAATATAATAGTTGGCGATTTAATAGACGAAAACGAAGAATAAAAAAAGCTGTTCAAATGAACAGCTTTTTGATTTTAATTAGCGAACTAATTTTTTGTATTTGATACGTGTTGGCGCTACATCACCTAAACGTTTTTTACGGTTTTCTTCGTATTCAGAGAAAGATCCTTCAAAGAAATAAACTTCAGAATCTCCTTCAAAAGCAAGAATATGGGTACAAACACGGTCTAAAAACCAACGGTCGTGCGAAATAATTACAGCACAGCCTGCAAAATTCTCCAAACCTTCTTCTAAAGCTCGTAACGTATTAATGTCCAAATCATTGGTAGGCTCATCTAATAACAAAACGTT
>Ga0233365_1000593_pt1 | contig 16428 bp, 18 predicted proteins | sample ElkDunMinimDraft_27_FD_191535 | JGI IMG/M metagenome (GOLD analysis project Ga0233365, IMG submission 191535) | Fecal eukaryotic communites from dung pellets of Tule Elk in California, USA - Elk Dung C36 | ecosystem: Host-associated > Mammals > Digestive system > Large intestine > Fecal | place...
ACGCGACCATCTGTTAATTCCTGATACGTTACATCGTTTAAAATATCTAAACCATAAGTAACTTCAGCACTTATTTTTTCGATGTTAAATGGAGTATTAAAATTAATTCTTAATCCTTTTTTATCAGAATTAATCATTGTTTGTCCCGGGCCGTACCAAGCTGTTCCAGCAGCCACATATCTGTTCATAGAACTAAACGTATTCATATACGCGGTAACATCGAACTGCGTAGTACCGAATAAATTATCTTTTGAATACGTTAGCATTGCATTATGATTGTAGGGTGTACCTGCCGGTTTTCCCGGTTCTTCACCTGAAACGCCAATTGTTGGTGATTGCCCGTACACTCCGTTTTTACTTATATACTTTGCATGTTGCGTGCTACCGTAATAGTTGTACATAGCACTCAATGCTGAATGATCGTTAATCTGGTAGCCCAACTTTAAAAACCCGTTGTATTGATATGAATTAGACAAACCGTCTGTTTGTCCCAATGGCAAACCGTCTGCATCTCTTTGTAAACCGGTGTAATCAACACTTCCGCCAAAGGTATAATCCCAACGATTTTTTTTACCGTTAAAATACTGTGCCACACGGTACCCCAGTGTTTCTTTTCCATGCAAAGGATTTACCGATGTACCAACAACCGTTTGTCCGCCAAAAGCTTTTTCGTCTTTATTTTTTTTTGTGATGTAATTAATAATTCCACCTCCCGATCCGTTTCCGTAAATAGAAGTAGCACCCTTTATAACTTCGATACGTTCAATAACCAAAGGGTCAATAGTACGTAAATCTCTTGCCCCATTCATTAAAGGAGTTGACTGCGGAATACCGTCTACCAATACCAAAACGGCCCTTCCTCTTAAAGTTTGACCAGAATTAGTTGCTTTATTTGTTGATGTGCCCAAACCCGGTACAGCGTTTCCTAAAATTGCCGCAAGATTCGATGTGATATTATTTTGAGATTGAATGTCCTGCTGATTTAATATGGTAACAGACGATGGAACCGTTGAAATATGTTCGGGTTTACGACCTGCCGTTATGATGATTTCATCGAGCTGGCTTTCATCTTCAACCAAAACAACTTCAAAAAAACTCTGATCAACTTCAGCCGGAACTGTAACAAACTGCTCTTTGTACCCATCTGCCACAAACCACAAGGTAGTATTAGTTATCTTACTTTTTTCTATCAGTGCAGTTCCCTGAGAATCTGTTGTTGCAAGAATACTATCGTTCTGTGTTATTAAAACATTCGGCATTGGAGTTTTGTTAGACGAAACATGAAATTGAATGCTTTGCGACCAGGCATTTTGAAAGCCGGAGATTAACAGTAACAGCAGTATAGTGTATCTTAAATTGCGGGATGTTTTCAGGAAATGACTAACAGTTTGAACGCCTTTCATTTTTGATTTTATTTAGATTTGTTAAATTTTACGCAAATATATATTTTATAAAAATGCCAGTAAAACTTCTTGTTGATTATTTTTATCAATTCTAAATAAAAATGCTAGAAGCCTTCTTCAAAAATAAAATAGTCTTTTTTATTCACTTTTCTGTAAAGAAAAATAAATCAGTTTACGACGGATCTTAAGCAGGTTGAAACAATAAAATGTTGACTAGAAAAATCATTTCAATAATATCTTAAACGAGATAAAATTAAAGTTGAAGTATTGATTAAAAATAAAACAGCGTATCCTGGTTATAGAACAGCTGTTTTATGGACTTATAAATTATTTTGATTATGTGAGAAGCATTAGCTGTAAGACTGTCTGTATTGTAATGGAGACATATCTATTTTGTTTTTAAAAAATTTACTAAAAGATTGAGGATATTCAAATCCTAATTCAAAAGCGATTTCGCTCACTGACAGGTTGGTTGTGACCAGTTTTTCTTTGGCTTTCTCTATCAGTTTTTCGTGAATATGCTGTTGTGTATTTTGCCCTGTAAGCGTTCGCAGCATATCTCCCAAGTAACTTGGAGAAATACCCATTTCCGAAGCCAGACTGGATACTGTTGGTAAACCTGTAATTTTATCACCCTCAAAATGTTTGTTCAAAAGCTGCTCAAATTTGGTTAGTGCATCACTATTCGCCATTTTTCTGGTAACAAACTGCCGGCTGTAAAAACGGTTGCAATAGTTTAACAGCAATTCCAGATTTGAAACAATCACATCTGCACTAAAATTATCTAATCGCGCTTCGTACTCCATCTTGATATTCTGGACAATGCCTTCAATCAATTTTTCTTCATCATCTGATAAATGTAATGCTTCATTCACTTCGTACGAAAAAAATCCGTAATTCTTAATATTTTTACCTAACGGATAATTTCTGATGAGATCGGGATGAAACATCAGTGACCAGCCTTCATTATCCCTGTCGGCTCCCTGATCAACCGAAATAACCTGATGTGGTGCTGAGAAAGTTACCGTCCCTTTATCAAAATCATAATAATTTCGCCCGTACTTTAACTGACCTTTAAAATTTCTTTTAATACAGATCTGGTAAAAATTTAGAACCAGCTTCTCGACAGAATTTTCCCGTGGCGGTTCATCTTTATGATTAATTACGGTGATTTGTGTATTTTTAGGAGGCGGCAGCTTAAGCAGGCTATGTATTTCGGAAACGGAATTGACCACCTTTATCTTTTTTTCTTTTTTAGACATATAACAAAGTTACTAAAGATTAATTGTAGAGCTTAACGGATAACTATTTAAGATATTAAGTTTACAAATTATTTATAACCTCCGGAAACTTCCACCGTTTGTCCTGTAATAACCGATGATTGGTCTGATGCGAAGAATACCGCCATTTTACCGATATCTTCGGGTATTGCCATACGTCCCAACGCGCTTCTTTTAACTGTTTCGGTTATACTTTCTGAATCAATTTCGAGGCCAAGTTTTTTTATGCCTTCAGTATAAACACCTCCCGGTCTAACCGAATTTACCCTTATATTTTTAGGACCCAGTTCTTGTGACATTGAAATGGTTAATGCGTCTGCTGCTGCTTTAGATGCACCGTAAACGATGGAATAAGGATCGGGTCTTGTACCTGCGTAAGATGTAATATTTACGATACTTCCTCCTTTTTTACCAAAGGCTCTTACAGCTTCCTGGGAAGTTAGAAGAATACCAAGAACATTGATATCGAACATACGTCTGTATGAATCCTCATCAAAAAGTTCAATCGGTGCAAACTCGTAAACTCCTGCATTATTTATTACACTATCTACTTTACCATATATCTCTTTTGTTACTCTGAATAGGTTCTGCACGTCTTGTTTTTTGGACATATCACCTTGAACGGCAATCGCCAGACCTCCTTGACTTGTTATCTCATTCACAACTTGATCTGCCCCTTCTTTGCTAGAAGAATAATTAACCACTACTTTGGCACCTGCTGCTGCTGCTTCGCGAGCAATTCCGGCACCTATACCTTTAGATGCACCTGTTACAATTACCACTTTGTTTTTTAATGTTTGCTCCACTGTTTTTATTTTTAAATTACTGATTACAAATTTCCTTGATTTGTAGATAAGTAACGTGTTCAAATCAAGGAGCGTTGTATCCAAAACAAAGACAATTAGAAATAACTTATGTTGCTACAAAACTTAAAATCTTTACTACGCAGTTATTTTCTTAATAATTTAAGCACTATTAAAGCGCTTTCGATTCAATAATCAAGAAATGGGCAACACGATCTTTTATAAGCCACTTTGTGTTTTCGCAAACGTAAAAATCTTCGTATTTTACGCTGTAATCCGTTAAAATATCTTTACCTTCTACTTCTCTTAACATTTTAATCTGCGAGAATGAAATTCCGGTGGCTGTATCTCCATCAATCTTTACGGTATGCTGTCCGTTCAGGGTAAAATAAGTTTTTACTTCACTTGCGTGACCATTGAAATTATGCTCCATATCACTCCTGCCAGAAACGCTGGAAACCAAATTTCCGTTCATATAAACATTATAGGTAAGGTCTGCTGTAAACAAATCCATTACCTGCGAAATTTTTTTCTCATCTCCAAGTTATGCGTAGTCATCAATTAAATTTCTTAAATCTTCTTTTGTTTTTAAAATCTCTAAAGTCATAATTCTGTTTATTAAAATTATCTATTGTTAAGTATTGCGGTAGTGTTATTTAATTATTGATTCTTGTGAATTAAAAAAAGATCACGCAGAAAAGCTCGTTGTTATTTTCCTTTATTTTGCATAGATGTCTATAAGATATTCTTTAAGGTTGGTTGGTTTTCTGTTTAGCAATACTTCAAGGTCGATTCCTGTTACATTGAATTCATCATTAGCCTGTGCCAAAGCAAACGCTGTAAACCCACCTATGGTTTCAGCAGGAAGTCCGGCATTTTCCAATGTTGCAGTAAAATCCTCCACCGTTGGTGAAATGTAGGTAATTGATTTACCTGTAATATCAGAAATGATATCAGCAACATTCTGATAGGTGTAAGATTCTGTGTTTGTAATTTTGTATGTTTTACCGTTATGACCATCAGACGTTAATACTGCTGCTGCAGCTTCTGCAATATCTGTTCTTACAACAAATGCTGTTTTCCCCTGAGCTGCAGGAAGATATATAGTTTGCGTATTAAGTACATCACCTATAAACTGTGGGATCACGTCTGCGTACAGGCTGTTTTGAAGTATAGTATAATTTAATCCGCTTTCTGCCAACCATTGTTCGGTTTTTACGTGCGCCTGCGAAACAAATGAAATTGCAGACTGCTCTATAGGCAATCTGTTCAGCGCGCTTGTATAAATGACGTGTTTAACCTTAGCTTCCACAGCTGCTTTAACCACATTTTGCTGTTGCTGATTACGATTCATAACATCGCTTCCAGATATAAATAGCAGTTGATCAACACATGCAAATGCTTTCACTAATGAATTGTAATCTTCATAATCTGCTACTAAAATTTTTATTCCCATTTCTTTCAGGTCTTGTGCCTTTTTTTCATTGCGAACTAAAGCCGAAATTTTTCCGGCATTAACGCCTTTGTTTAAAAGGGCGTTGATAGTTGCTTTTCCCAAGTGACCTGTGGCACCAGTAATTAAAATGTTACTCATATATCAAATTTTTAATTGTTATTAAACAAATTTATCTAAATTAGCTATAAAAAAGTAACTACTATACTTTAGTATAGTGCTATAACAAAGTATAGCAAACACTTACAAGTTTATTATGAAAAGTTTAAAAGATATTGTAAAGAATGAATGTACAGGTGAATTTATAATGGCTGTTAATGACACTATGAATGTACTGAACGGGAAATGGAAAATACCTATAATTGCAGTTTTACTTTATGGAAAAAGACGTTTTACTGAAATGGAAAAAGCAATTCCAAAGATTAATCCGAGGATGCTATCTAAAGAGTTGAGAGATTTGGAAAACAACGGCATTGTAAAAAGAACTGTTCAAAATACAGTTCCTGTAACCATAGAGTATGAATTGACAGAATCGGGTTATTGTTTTAAAAAAGTACTAAATGTAATGTTGGAATGGGGATTGGAACACCGAGAGATTTTTTTTAAACAGTTGTAAGGTGCAGCTATTGTAAGATAAAAAATTTAAATTATTATAGAACAATTGTTTTTAAAACATAAAAGAGAATGCTTTCGCATCCTCTTTCTTTATTATTACTTTAACATTTTCTGTATTCCGGAATAATGATTTTTACCGTACACAACAACTATTTTTTTACTGGATGATTGCTTGATCTGTCCTACAATATTTTCATTTCTTTTATCTAAAACAATGCTTTCCAACATATACTTTTGCAGGTCTTTATCTACTTTACCACAAGTGTATGCGACACTTCCCAACTTCGAATTATAATCGCACTGGTTTAATTGAACTATTCCCTTTTCTTTTTCTAATTCAGAAATTAGAACAGACATAGGCAGATCTACAGCTTTTGAATTTTTTGAAGTAATTCCCAATTCGGGATAATCCGGCTGGTCTAACAAATCGTATTTTACAATGTAATCAGAGAAAGGCTTCATTTTAGAATACTCAACCAAAGGGTCAATGCCCATCACCTTTCTGAATTTTAAATAATTTACAGTATCGTTCTCTTTAATTATCCTTTGGCTTTTTCTTAAATAAAGACCTTCATACATCACGAAAAAACCTTCTTTCTGTAAACTGTCGATCTTTGATTTAACATCCGTATAGTATTCTTTTGTACCCAGATGTAACATATTTAGAAATACAATTTTTTATCATCATATTCTAATGGTTGAAGAACAGCTTTGGTGTCTAATACTCCATTCTTTTTTAAGGCAAAATCAACGAGTTTGCTTGCACACGAACTTAATACGATAAGCGGGATTAACAGTAAAAGTTTTTTCATACATTAAATTTAAAAATATCTAATAAATATAGAGAATAATTTCGGATTTATAAGCTAAAAATTATAGAAGTATAAAATTGAAAAAACTTACTACTGCCTTAAAAATCAAACTTGAGCAAGTATTCTTACACCTATCTTTTGTAATTTAGCCTAATCAAACCCAATCTATTTTCAATGAATTATTCTAATATAAAAATGATTGGAAACAAGTAACCCATCTAAAGTGTGAAAACCGATACAAAATGAACGCCTTAATAAATAAATTCAAAGAATACGGGAACTTATCACCTGAAATTGAAGAGGAACTGAATAACTATGTTAAGTGTCAAACCAGAAAAAAAGGTGATTTCTTTTTAAAACAAGGGCAAATTGTTTCCAGTTTATTTGTTATTGAAACAGGGCTTGTGCGCGCTTATTATATTAAAGATAACCGGGAAGTTAATTCGTGGTTTGGATTTGAAAACATTATTTTGGGTTCTGCATTTCCAGTATTTTACGATAAACCATCTTATGAAAATATTCAATTTTTAGAGCCTTCAACTTATTACTATCTTACAAGTAAAGATCTGAACGATTTGTACAAAAGGTTTCCGGAAATGAACACCATTGGCAGGAAAATGGCAGAGGAATATTGTGTTATTTTAGAAGAACGCATTGGTTCGCTACAAACCGAAAATGCAGAGCAGCGCTATCATTCCTTACTTAAATTCCAACCCGATGCCATCCAGCGAATTTCATTAGGTCATATTGCATCGTATTTAGGTATCACCCAAGAGACATTAAGCCGCATAAGAAGAAAATAACGATTTTGACATTTGTCAAAAAAGTCGATTCATATTTCAGCTTTCTTTGCATCATAAATTAAAATAGTTTATGATACTAATCACGGGAGCATCGGGAAATTTAGGAAATGCCGTAATAGAAAACTTACTAAAAGAAGTTACAGCAAGCAAAATAGCAGGATTATTCAGAAATGAAGAAAAAGCAAAAAGCTTATCTGAGCAAGGTGTAAATGTCCGAATTGGAGATTATTCTAACAAAGAATCACTTGCAAAAGCGTTTCAAGGCGTGGAAAAATTACTGCTAATTAGCAGCAGTGGCGATGATGCGTTGACACACCATAAAAATGTAATTGATGCCGCAAAAGAGGCAGGTGTTGAACACATTTATTACACCAGCGGGGCGTTGAATAGAAATATTGCAGATTCGAAATTAGGTCCTTTGCTCGACTCTTATATCACAACCGAAAACTATATCATTGAAAGCGGAATAACTTATACCATTTTTCAGAATGGCTTATATTCTGAAACCATTCCGTTTTTTGTAGGCGAAGAAGTTTTAGAAACTGGAATTTATTTACCTGCAGGAAACGGGAAAGCAAGCTTTGCAACAAGAACCAATATGGCAGAAGCGATTGCAAATGTTTTAGCAAGCGATGGTCACGGTAATAAAACGTACATCACATCGGCTCTTCCCTCGTACTCATTTAAAGAAATCGCAGAAATGTTTTCAGAAATATCAGGAAAAACAATTTCATATACAAATCCGGCACCCGCTGATTATGAAAAACAGTTAAGAGCATTTGGTATAGATGAAGGCAGTATCTGGTATGCAAAGCTTCTGGCAGCTATTATTAAAAATGGCGAATATGAAATTTTTTCTTCAGATTTAGAAAAATTATTGGGGCGTAAACAAACAGATTTGAAAACTTATATAAAACAAACATTGTTGAACTAAACCTCCGGTAGCTTTCGCTGCGATGATTTAGTACCTTAGTATTTATTAACGTTTAAATAATTGATAATATGGTAACTAAAAAAAATCTCCGGAGGAATTAAGAACGAACAAATATTTGAATCGTGCTTGTAATGAAATTACAGGTTTTTCTGAACTTCTGCAACGTTTTGAGCGAAATATTTCTATTTTAGGACGAAGCAAACGCACTTTTGAAAATTATTCGCGCCATGTGGCCGCAATGGCACTTCATTTTGGTGCTTTACCAACCGAATTACATCCAGAACAAGTTAAAGATTATCTCTTTGAACTGCAACAACGTTCCAATTCACCTTCGCAATCGTATTTTAAACACACGGTTTACGGACTTCGATTTCTTTTAAAAACAGAGAATTTACCTTACGATCATCTTCATTTACCATCGATTCCTAAAGAAAAGAAACTTCCTGTAATTCTGAGTCGAGAAGAGATTTGGAAGATGCTTCAACATGCCGATTTACTCAAACATCGCATTTTAATTGGATTGATTTACGGCTGTGGTTTGCGTTGTATGGAAGCTAGAAACATCGAATTGAAACACCTCGATTTTGATAGAAAACTACTGCATATCGTTCAAAGTAAAGGCAAGAAAGATCGATATGTGCCTTTATCTGATCATATCATTCGGGGTGTAAAAAGGTATATTTCAGCCGAACATCCTACCATATTTTTATTTACAGGCAACACCAAAGACTCCAAAGGTTTGGATTCTCGTTACAGTCAACGCGGTGTTCAATGGGCGATTCAATCGGTTTGTAAAAAAGCAGGAATTTTAAAAGATGTGCATACGCATACATTGCGCCACAGCTATGCCACGCATTTGTTAGAAGATGGTGTCAATATTCTTCAAGTTCAGAAACTGATGGGTCATGAGCGTGTGGAAACCACGATGGAATACTTGCATGTTTGTCAGCTCGAAAATCAAAAAGTACACAGCCCACTAGATACCGTTTTTGCTTTATGCAGCCGCAGTGGGAAGTAGCCGATGTGCTGAGAAAAGTCGATTTGTCCAACCAAAACTTTACCGTTCATCAAGAAAAAACGTTAAGAGCATTGACTTTGTGCCGAACTGCTGCTTTGGGCGGACATGTAGATGCTTGTGATGCTTGTGGCAACATTAGTATTAGTTACAACAGTTGTCGCAATAGGCATTGCCCGAAATGTCAAGGTCATAAACGTGAAGAATGGATTCAGGCACGTGAGCAGGATTTGTTGCCTTGTTCGTACTATCATTTGGTTTTTACCCTTCCAGATTCGCTTAATGGATTAGCGATTGCACATCCAAAAATCGTTTATAAAATCTTGTTTGATTCTGTTTGGTCGACATTAAATCAATTCGGAAAAACGGAAGGTTTGCAACTAGGAATGATTGCGATTTTACATACCTGGGGACAAAATTTAAGTTTACATCCACATTTACACTGCATTATTCCTGGTGGTGGAATTGATGCCAACGGTAAATGGAAACGCAAGATAAAAACCGATAAATACTTATTTGCAGTAAAAGCGTTAAGCAAGGTTTTTCGAGCAAAATTTGTTGCCTTGTTACGTAAAGAAAAGCTTGCCGATGCTCATGTTTTGCAAAGTTTATTTGATAAAAATTGGGTGGTTTATGCCAAACGCCCATTTGGAGGTCCCAAACAAGTAATCGAATATTTAGGAAGATACACCCATAAAGTTGCCATCAGCAATCATCGGATTAAAAATGTAACAAATCAAGAAGTTACCATTGCTTATAAAGATTATAAAGACGCAAGTAAAACTAAGCAACTCACCTTAAAAAACGAAGAGTTTACAAGGCGTTTTAGTCTTCATATTTTACCCAAACGTTTTGTAAGAATCAGGCATTACGGTATTTTAAGTAGCAGTTGGAAACGTGGCAAACTGCAACAATTACAACAAGATTTAAATATCATTCGACCTGAAATCGAAACCAAAACGCAACTTAAAAAATGTTATTGTTGTAAAGTTGGAAATCTGGTTACGTTACATGTCTTTGGGCAACGAGGTCCGCCAAAAGCATATCTTATCGAGAATACACTTGCCTATGTAAATTAGTTTTTACGGGTAAGGGAACTTGTATTTAATTGCGTCGGTAAATCGAAAAATAACAATAAGACAGCACAAGTTCAACCATAAAAAAAGCAGTAATCGTAAAATTACTGCTCGTATATCTTAAAGCTACACTTCGAAAACTCCATAATACGTATTAAGCTTCCTGCGGTTCCGTTCAACGGGCTTTCATCTCGTGCCCTCCGGGCAAGACGAAAGCTTAGTTATTATCTTAAATTGTTATGAAATTTTTATATCTCGCTTTAGCAATCATATTAGAAGTAACCGGTTCAGGCTTTATGAAAGCATCAGAAGGGTTCTCAAAATGGCTTCCAACCAGTATTTTCGCAGTGGCATACATTAGTAGTTTCTATTTTCTTTCGTTAGCACTCAAAGCTATGCCGTTAAGTACGGCTTATGCTATCTGGGCAGGTTTGGGTATTGTGCTTACAGCTGCTGTTTCGGTGGTGGTATTCAAACAAAAATTAGATTTACCAGCAATTATTGGAATTGTTTTTATTGTTGCAGGTGTTGTGATTATGAATTTCTTCTCGAAAACGGCTCATTAAATAACAATATACTCTCTTTAAGATCCGCTGTTTTTTACATCAAATAAAACACGACCTTTGAAAAATGAACCTTTCACCCTACCCGACCATAAAAAACGACAAAGTTCTACTACGACAAATTACTTCCACAGATATACCGGCTATTGTAAGAATTTGTTTTTACGATGCTTTGCAAGCCAAAACAATTGAAGAAGCTACTGCAATGCAGGCAAAAATTGATAAGGATATTTGCGATGGCAACTCTATACATTTGGGCATCATTAATACTAAAACAAATGAAATTGTAGGAACCTGCGGTTATTACAGGGGATTAGACAAAGGTGAGGGCGAATTGGGCTGCGTACTGCTTCCGCAATTTTACGGAAAAGGTTTTATGACAGAAGCTATGAAGCTTGCAATTGATTACGGGCTGAACATTATGGGTTTAAAAAAGATTTGGGCAGTAACCACAAATGAAAATTTAAAAGCAGTAAAACTTCTTGAACGACTTAATTTTGTTAAGACAGCAGATTTAGAAGACAACGAAGTTGAGTACCAGTTAAACAATTGAACTTAAAGACTAAACTATTTAAAATCTAAAAACGATTCAAAAGAAAAGCGGACAGTTGTCCGCTTTTAATCAATTATTCATAATATTCTTTTGATAGTAAACCAAACCCTATTTCTGATGTTTGTTAATCATATCAATAACTTCTGATCTTTTTTTGTTGATACGTGTTTCAATACGGTTCAACAATTCGTTTTCTTTACCTGCTTCAAATTTTAAATCGGCGTCTGTCAATTGTGAAAACTGTTCTTTTAACTTTTTTGACGATGCATCCCAATTCGTAATTTTGAAACCTTCTTGTTTTGGATTGTTTTCCATGGTAAATTATTTTGTCACAGCTTAAATGCTGTTATGTAAATGTAGGGCTATATAACTGCAGTGATCACAATAGTATGTTAATTAATTGAAAATCAAATAAATAATAACAAAAAAAAACTTATCAAATACTTTGAATTCCAAAAACAACTTTTACAGCTGGTATCTGTTAATAATGCTGATCATTTCTGATTCGTATTTATTCAAACGCCTAGAAATCCTTTCCAAAAAATCTTTTTCTTTTCCTTTTATGTAATCTATATCAGTAAGTATAAGTATTGGAAACTGCCGTTGCAAACCTGCAGCAACTTTGTTCCAGTCGGTAATTTTTAAAACTTCTCTTTTAGGATATTTTACCATATAATATTTAGTAGCTGTAAATTAAGATACGCGCTTTGTAAATATAGAATTAAAATAAGCAATGAATTACAATACACCCTACTTACTTTTTAAGTATTTTTCTGATAATATATGATCATTTCGGCGTAAAGTATCTCTTTGGTGTGTAAAATTATGTTGTTGAAGAATTTTAAGTATAGACGTATCCAATATCCCAATATCTGAATTGAAACAAAATTACATCTTACTTCCTAATTTATAAGGAAGCACATTAATAATGAAAAAGAAGATATATTAAAAAAAAGACTGATAAATTTGGATGAACTAAAGTGATCTTAATACATGGATACAAAACTAATTGTAATTACAGGAGGTCCGGGCGTTGGTAAAACAACACTTCTTAATTGTTTAAATAACAAAGGTTTCATAACTGTTCCGGAAGATGCAAGACAAATAATTAAAGAACAGATGGAAGCCAATGGTGAAGCTTTGCCTTGGAAAAACAAAACATTTTATGCCGAATTAATGTTGAAAGCATCTGTTGATTCGTATAAAAAAGAGGTCAGAGAAATTTCCTCTCAGACGGCTTTTTTCGACAGAGGTATATTGGACGCAATCTGTTATATGCAGATGGAAAATATACCTGTATCAGAAGAATGGAACGCTCTTGCAAACACATATCGATATTATCAAAAGGTTTTTATACTGCCGCCGTGGGAAGAAATATATGAAACCGACAGTGAACGAAAACAGACTTGGGAAGAAGCTGTATTTACGTTTGAAAAAATGAAGGAAACTTACTTAAAGTTCGGATATGATATTATTGAAGTTCCAAAATGCAGTGTTGAAGAAAGAGCAAAATTTGTATTGGATTCTATTAAATAGTTCATTTAAAATTATATGCTAGCGGTTATATTTTAGTAACGGCTTTACAATTACAGTCGGTTTAATTTATCCGGGAATTTATCTGCAAAAGCCGAAATAAGCTGCATGGTATACGAACTACTTTTACAGCGTGTTAGGAAATTTTTCAATTGTTCCGGATCTGTAACAGATACTGCGTTGCGAATATAACCCATCCCGTAAAAGTGTCCTTCTTGCACCCAGATACAGCTGTGTTCATTATTATTTCTTCCCTTATCCAGAATATAGTAGCTTGGCTTGATTTCTGTTACAAATTTTACAGCTTCGTGTACCAATTCTTTGTGCAGAGCTAACGAAGGCAAATCAGAATGATCCTTTATAGGAATACCTTCACTTTCTGTAGTTACAGCATATTTACAAAAGCGGTAATCCAACGCAAATTTGTCTTTAAGGTTGCGCAGAAAATTCACTCCTTCGTTTAAAGAACCAAAAACCTCTATACATTCCTGCAGTTTGGTGACCTTACCCACTGCAAGGTACTTGTAACCGTTGCGCGCGGTATATTGATAGAGTCCGTACTTTGGTTCGAACCTTTTGAGCGCTGTGTTGTAAACCGGCCACAGCTTTTTGATTTCGTTATATTCTAAAAGCAGTGCCATGAGTTCGGTAGCACATACTTCAAAAGAAATACCGTGAATATCGCGTAAAAAATGTTGTCGTTGCGGCGTGATCTTATGACCTGTAAAATGAGAAGCCACCCTTTTTTTTAAATTTACCGCCTTGCCCACATATACTACCTTTTTCTGTGCATTGTAAAAATAATACACACCCGGTTTTTCCGGTAGGGATTCAAAATCTGCAGGAGGCAGGTTTGGCGGCAAGCGCTGATCTGGTGCCGTTTTTTTTATCATCCTCGGTATTTCAACATTGGTGTCATTCTGTATAAGCATTGACAAAAGTACTGCTGTAGCATCGGCATCTCCACCGGCACGATGTCGGTTTTCAAGCGAAATATTTAATGAGCGGCAAAGGTTTCCAAGGCTGTAAGAAGGAAGACCGGGATTTATTTTGCGTGCCGCACGTACGGTACAGAGTTTGGTGGCATTCCATTTAAATCCTGCTTCTTCCAATTGATGGCGAACAAACGAATAATCGAAATTGACGTTATGAGCCACAAAAATACGGTTTGAAAGTATGTTAAACAGCTGTTCCGCAATTTCATGAAACAACGGTGCATCGCTTACCGTTTCATTACTGATTCCGGTAAGTGCCGTAATGTAAAGCGGTATGTGCTGTTGGGGATTTACAAGTGTTTCCCAGCGATCTATAACTTCTGTACCATTGTGTATGATCACAGCAATTTCGGGAATTCTGCTTGTACCTGCATTTCCACCTGTGGTTTCTATATCCACCACCGCATATTCCGTTCTATTCATTTGTCAATCAGTACCGTTAATTTCTTTTATGTATCTGTTTCAAATTTACAATTTAAAACAAACTTTTTTGGACACTAAATGTCGTTTTGCTTTTTTAATAAGCAGTACTTTACCTAATTCTTGAATCAACAAAGATTAAAAACCTATATCGCAGCTGATTTTGGAGAATAACCGTATTTGACTTTGAAGGCATTAGAAAAATGAGCGAAGCTTTCAAATCCCACTTCTAAAAAAACAGACGAGGGCTTTTTTCCGTTTTTCTGAATCTGATAATGCGCCTCTTTTAATCTTGTATCATGTAACCATCTACCAGGAGCATCTCCAAATACCTTTTTAAAATCACGTTTAAATGTGGCTAAGCTTCTACCCATTAGCATAGCAAAATGTTCCATCCCTACATTGAACTTATAGTTTGCCAACATAAACTTTTCTAAATCAATTTTATGTGGCTGCGAAAAATCAAACAAAAAGTCTTGTAGTTTCGGGTTTGTATGCAGCAGTATTTCTATCATTTCCCGAATCTTTAATATAGATAAAGGATGGTTAGGTTTGAGTTGTTCTCGGGCATGAAACGATAGTGATGATCCCAAAGAATCAAATAACCTATTGTTAGAAAGCAAGAAGTTTTTAAATGGAGTTTGTAACTGATGTGGAACCACAATACTTTTTTCCAAGGCGTACTGCCTAAGTACATCTTCTTTTAAAATAAATAAATATGCATTGTAGTCCTGTTCTCCTGTTGGTTTTTTTGTAGCTTTTACAAATTGATGTTTTCGAACAAGGTAAATTTGTCCGGGTTGCGCAATTATTCTCTGCTCCGATGTTTCAAAAGTCATCTCACCCGAAAGCTGAAACAAAAGAACATGTTCTGTTAGTATATTATCGTATTCCGTTTGCTTATCAGTATTAAGTGAGTAAACGATGGCATCTGAAAATATGTTTGACATGACTAAAGAATTATTTCTGGTGGTAAATTTACCATTTTAGCGCTCATCACCCACAATTCCTGTTTCAAATTTTCGTCGTGTACAAGTAAGCCTGGTTTTGGAAATGTAATCCTGCCTCTTACTAGTGATGCATAGTTTTTGCCTGCTGGCAATTTGATTTTTCCGAGTGCAAGATTAGCCAGAACTTCACCTGAATGTTTTGCAGTATTCATATAAAAAACAGGATTAAATCTGCTAGCGAATCGAAAGATTGGTCTTAGCAACTTAACAAGTGCCTTCATCATTTTCGTTTGTTTCCCCATTAAACCAGTATCGCCCGTTAATCCCGGATTGTATGCAATTATCTGCACTTTAGATTCTTTAGGTAAATTATTATATATTGTATCTGCTGTCATGATGTTACATAATTTGGTGGCTGCGTAAAACGCCATACCTTTTGGACTGCTATCATCTGGAAAAGCCAACTTGCTAATATCAATTGTTTTTGGTCCAAATGAAATAACTTGGGCATCGTGCGAATCGCTGGTAGTGATCAACAACTTGCCATCATCGGCTATATAAGGCATAAGCAGTCTAGCTAATAAGTAGTGCGATAAATGATTAACAGCAAAAGTTAGATTGTACCCATCGGCACTAACCTCGCTATTTTTCCCTGCTTGAACACCTGCATTCAGTATTAATACATCTATTTTCTGTGGGTGAATGTTCTGCTTAATATTTTCTGCGAATGAACTTACGCTGTCTAATGAAGATAGATCTAACATAAACGTCTTTGCTCCGTTGGGCAATAATGTGTTAGCGTTCCTTGCACCAACAAATACCGTGGTGTCTTTTTTCTCTCTAATTGTGTTTAAAGCTTCAGCACCAATCCCACTGGTGCCACCTGTCATTACTATAATCATATCTTGAAATTTTATAAATACAAAGTTCTTTAAAATTGAAAAAGTAAAATATCGCTAGAAGCTCATTTTGTTTGTCTTAAAAGCTCAATTTTGAAGTTTATGAACTGATTAAATTGTCATGAATTTATTAGCAAGAGAACTTTAAACCAACTTACAGTAGAAAAGTTAGAAAAGCGAAGTATTTAATTATCTAATTCAAGTTGCTAGTTCATCGATTTGTTTAATTGTAGTCCAAAGACAAATAAAGTTAGTTTTATCAAAAAGCCTTCAAGTGTAACTGCATGTATTGTTCTTGGAAACATTTTCTTAATGTCACTT
>Ga0233365_1000594_pt1 | contig 16420 bp, 12 predicted proteins | sample ElkDunMinimDraft_27_FD_191535 | JGI IMG/M metagenome (GOLD analysis project Ga0233365, IMG submission 191535) | Fecal eukaryotic communites from dung pellets of Tule Elk in California, USA - Elk Dung C36 | ecosystem: Host-associated > Mammals > Digestive system > Large intestine > Fecal | place...
GCTCTTCGGGATCTTCACCGGCACCGAATTCCATCAGGGTGAACGACCCCAACATGCCGGGGTAGGCACCGCCGGCGAATGGCAGCACCTGGATTCGCACGTTCGGATAATCCGCCAGCTCGACCAGCTTCTCCAGCTGTTGCCGCATCACGTTCGCGCCACCGACAACCCGGCGAATCGCGGCTTCGTCGATGACGTTCCAGATCTGCAGTTCCCGTTTGGAGATACGTTCTTGCCGTTCCATCCGCAACTCGATCCGCTTCTCCATGTGCTCTTTGGAGTCGCCGTCGACGAAGTCGAACGAGGCACGCGCATAGTCGTTGGTCTGCAGAAGGCCGTTGATGATCAGGCCGTCATAGACACTGAGTTTGATCGCGTCCTCCTCCAACCCGATGTAGGTCGCGTACGGCGGAGCGATCGTGTCGGAGTACTTGGCCCACCAGCCCCGCTTGCTGCCGTCACGGGCGAGCGAGGTCAGTTCTCTGACCAGTTGCGGGTCGTCCTCGAAGCCGTAGAGTCTGGAGAAGAGTTCGATATCGCGAGCCTTGACCTTGACGCGGCCGAGCTCCATTCGGTAGATCGTCGACGCGGTGACGTCGAATTCCTTTGCGACATCATCCACTGTGATGCCGCGAACCTTTCGATACTGACGCAGTTGTGTACCAAGCCGACGCCGTCGCACGGTGGGGCTACCGTAGCTTGAACCCAACGGGGAACTCCCTGGATCGGTTGTGGCACTTTCCAGCGTGCCCGAATTCGGTTTCGCGGCATACTTTCCCATACGGCATCCCTCCTTTTGCGCACACCATGTGCGATTGATGGCCGCAGGCCAAAAAACTTCACCCAATCAAGTGGCGGGGCTTGCAGTGCCAACCTGCATGTGCAAGTCTATACGAAAGAGATTACCCATGGTGTCCAACCGGAGCCACATCACAGCACATTGGACACTGCTAAGGGCGATCTCGAGTAGGTGGGACCCAGTCAACGACGGGCTTCGAAGAAGGCCGTTTCACGAAAGGGTGGGGAAATACGTTGAGAAGCCCATACACATTGGAACAGCCGCCTCCTAGTGAGCCGCCGGCCGGAGTCCTGTGCCCGAGCCTTTGGCCGGTACAGGTTCGGTGGTGGCGGCGGCACACTCCTAAGGGCCAGTCCCAGGTGTGCGCGGTATGCCACCAGGGTTGGCCGTGTCACTCATGGGCATGTTGGGATGGACAACTCGGAGACGCGATCGCGGCGGCCAAAAAGTTCCAAGCCGAGCGGCACAGCAAGTCGAGACGGCGCGCCCCCGCGACACTCCACAGGTCTACCTCCCGGTCCGAGACAACGCCGACCGTGTCCTCCCCACGGTTATCGCCCGGACCAGTGAGCCTTATCGTCGTCACCGTCGTCGTCGCATCCGGCGATGCCGATTGAGGCTCATCCAGGCCGGTACTCGGGCGCCTTCCCAGCACCTGTCCCGAGTACCGGCCTTAAAGCCCCTCCCGCCGTCAATCGCGCAGAATCAACTCGATCACCGGCACCGCCACCTCCGGCGCCCGCACCGGCAACTCCAGTGTCAACGTCGTCTCATCCACACCAGACAGATGACGGTGGAAGTCATTGGCCGGGTCGTATTCCACGACCGCCACCTCGGAGTGGTCGTGCAGCATCCGGGCATAGGCGACCCGACCCGCCAGACCGGGAAGAAGCAGGTGTTTCAGCGGCCACGCGAAGACGTGCAGGTACAACCGATCACCGCGCCGGGTGTAGCGGCAATCGGACGGCGCCGCGAACTCGGCCGGGCCGGCGGCTCGAATCGCCGGTTCGTGCAGCTCCATCCATTCTCCGATGTCACTGAGAATGGCGCCGGCACGTGAATCGAACCGGCCTCGGCCGGTGGGTCCGACGTTCAACAGCAGATTGCCGCCGGACGCGACCGTGTCGATCAACATGCGCAGCAGCAGTTCCGGGGATTTCCAGTCCAGATTGTCGCGGTCGTATCCCCAGGACCCGTTGAGGGTCTGACACGCCTCCCACGGAACCCCGGAACCGAATCCGGCCGCACCACCGTCATCGGACATGGTCGGCTGCACCTGTTCGGGCGTGGTGAAGTCGGCGGTGTCGGGGCCGGGCCCCAACGGCAGGTCCAGCCTGTCGTTGACGATGATGTCCGGTTGCAGTCGCCGCACCAGCTTCAGCAACTCGACCGATCGCCAGTCCTCACGGCCCTTTCCGCGATCACCGTAATCGGGGTACGAGAAGTCGAACCACATGGAATCGATCCGGCCGTACTCGGTCAACAACTCGGTGACCTGGCCGTGCAGGTACTCGACGTAGCGATCGAAGTCGCGTCCGGCGTCGGCCCCGGGCACGTCCCGCAGCGGATGGTGATCGTCGATCGTGAAGTCGGGGTGGTGCCAATCGATCAGCGAGTGGTAGAAGCCGATGCGGAATCCTCTGGCGCGAAACGCGTCCACGATCGGACGCAGCAGGTCGCGACCGGCCGGGCTGTGCACGGCGGTGTAGTCGGTCAACCGGGAATCCCACAGACAGAATCCGTCGTGGTGTTTGGTGGTCACCACGATGTAGCGCATTCCGGCGTCCCAGGCGTCCTCCGCCCAGCGTTTCGGGTCGAACAGGTCGGGTTCGAAGTGGTCGAAATAGCGGCGATACTCCTGCGGGGCCATGCGTTCTCGGGTTTGAACCCACTCGTGCCTGGCGGCGGCCGAATAGATTCCCCAGTGGATGAACAACCCGAACCGCGCCTCGGTCAACCAGGCCGAACGTTCGTTCAATGGTGCGATATCCGTCATGAGACCCGACGGTAACAAGCCGATCGATTCCGTCGCCGCCACATCGATCGCCGGTGATCGCGCACCGAAACCGGCTCAGGCTCGTTGAATCTAGGTGTGGGGGTGCCACACGGTAGTGATGGCGCTACATGGTCAGGTCGCCGGGCAGTGCTGCGCTCGTTCTGTGGGCGATTGGAAGGAAACGGCGATGATTGGGGTCTACTGCGGTGCTGCGCGTGGGAGACGTGCTGGCGGCTCGGTACCGGCTGCACGAACGCGTCGGCGGTGGCGGCATGGGGGATGTCTGGAAAGGAGAGGACACCCTCCTGGGACGGACCGTCGCGGTGAAGGTGATGCTGGCCAAACTGGCCGCTGAGGACAATTTCCGAGAACGGTTCCGTCGAGAGGCGTGCGCTATCGCCGCACTCGACGGGCCTACCGTCGTCGACGTCTACGACTACGGGGAGGTGTCCAGTCCTCGGGGGATACTGGCGTTCCTCGTGATGCCCTATGTGGATGCCAAGCCGTTGACGGCGTGGCTGGCCCGCTCGGGCCGACTGTCCACCGCGCAGACCATGGGCATCATCGCCCAGGTCGCCGACGGTCTGGAGATCGCGCACACCGAAGGCGTCATCCACCGAGACATCAAACCGGGCAACATCCTGGTCCGCGAAGACGGCCGGGTCACCCTGGTGGACTTCGGCATCGCCCGCGCCAGCGGGGATCTGACGATGACCACCACGGGAGTGGTGTTGGGGACGGTCACCTACATGTCCCCCGAACAGGCGTCGGGCGAGCGAATCTCCCCCGCGTCCGACATCTACTCGCTGGGAGTGGTGGCCTACCAGTGCCTGGCGGGGCAACCGCCGTTCAAGGCCGACACTCCGCTGGGGGTGCTGTCCGCTCATCTGCGCAGCACCCCGCCGCGCCTGCCCGACAACGTGCCGCCGGCGGTGGCGCACATCATCTCCCGCTGCCTGGCCAAGGAGGCCGCCGACCGCTGGCAGTCGGCCGGAGAGTTCGCGGCGGCGTGCCGCGGCGTGGCCAACTCCCCCGACATCGCCCAGGTGCCGACCCAGGTCGTTCGATCGGCCCCCGTTTCGCCGCCGCGAGTCAGGGAGCCGCAGTTCTCACCACCGTCCAATGCGATCAGACGCACCAGCACCACGCCCAGCCCCGCGCCGGTCCTCGACGACGGTCCCGAAAAGACCGCCATCGCGGCACCGGCCCGGCGCGGACTGGTGTTGATCGTGACGGTCGGCCTGGCCGTGGCCCTGGCTGTCACCGCGGCGGCGATGCGTCCCTGGGAGATCCGGCAACTCGTCGAGGTCACCGACGAGACCCCCGGCGGTCTCGATTCCAGTCAGGCCAATGAGATCAGCGTCGGCTCCGGCGACAATCCTGACTACGACGCCGAAATGCCCGGGCCCGATCAGCCTGCCGGCAGTGCCTCGTCAACATCCTCGTCGTCGACACCGACCAACAGTGAGACGGTGCCGTCTCCGTCCGACTCGCCGTCGGACTCACCGCCACAGCAGGAACCGGTGCCCGATGTGGTTCGGCAGACCGAATCGCAGGCTCGTCGCAGCCTCAAGGCCGCCGGCTTCCGCGCCACGGTGTCCTATGAGGGTGACGGCGACATCGGTTGCGAGGTCGTGGCGCAGTACCCCGAAGCGGGCCAACTGGCCGATCCGGGAACGACGGTCACCATCACGGTCAATCGCGCCGAGATCTGCGCGGGCGGTTGACAGGTCGGCTCGTCATCGGGTGATGGAGGGCTCCGAAGTGGGCGGAGCCTAGCCGTGCCCGGGCTCAGCTGGGCGGTTCAATGCGTCGCAGGGCTCGGTGAGATGCAGGGCTCGGTGAGATGCAACGCTCGGTGAGCTGCAGGGCTCGACGCGTTTTACCGGGGTCGGCGGACCGCAGGAGTCAGCGCGCCGCAGCGCTCGGCGAACCGGCTCCACAGCACCGCGAAATGCTCCGCAACCTGGACAGACCTCAGTCGAGCCAGCCCTTCGACTTCTCGACCGCCTTCAGCCACTGCGTGTAGTCGTCGTCACGGGAACGACTCGGCGACCAGCGACGGTCCTCGGCCCACAACCGACGAAGTTCATCCACACCCGACCACACGCCGACGGCCAGTCCGGCGGCGTAGGCGGCGCCCAGCGCGGTCGTCTCGGCGATCCTGGGGCGGATGACCGGAATGCCCAACACATCGGCCTGGATCTGCATGAGCAGCTCGTTGGCCGTCATTCCACCGTCGACCTTCAGGTCGGTCAGTTGCACGCCGGAGTCGGTCTCCATCGCCTCGGCGACCTCTCGGGTCTGCCAGGCGGTGGCCTCCAGGACGGCGCGAGCCAGGTGCGCCTTGGTGACATAGCGGGTCAGTCCGGCGATGACGCCGCGAGCGTCGGAACGCCAATGTGGCGCGTAGAGACCGGAGAACGCCGGAACGAAGTAGCAGCCACCGTTGTCGGTGACGCTGTTGGCGAGTTCCTCGATCTCGGCGGCCTCGGAGATGATGCCGAGGTTGTCGCGCAGCCACTGCACGAGAGCGCCCGTGATCGCTATGGAGCCCTCCAAGGCGTAGTTGGCCGGCTGTCCGTCGAGCTGATAGGCCACTGTGGTCAGCAGGCCGGCGTTGGAGGCGACCGGGTCGGTGCCGGTGTTCAGCAGTAGGAAACTGCCGGTTCCATAGGTGTTCTTGGCATCGCCGACGTCATAGCAGCCCTGCCCGAACAGCGCGGCGTGCTGATCGCCCAGCGCTCCGGCGACGGTGAGACCGGCGAACTCACCGGTCGCGGTCCCGTACACCTGGGAGGAGGGCCGAATCTCGGGGAGCATGGCCATCGGAACGCCCACGGCCTCGCACAGTTCGGGGTCCCATTCCAGGGTCCGCAGGTTCATCAACATGGTGCGCGACGCGTTGGTGACATCGGTGAGGTGTTCACCGGTGAGGCGATAGATGAGCCAGGAGTCGACGGTGCCGAAACAGATCTCACCGGCCTCGGCGCGCTGCCGAAGTCCTGGCACGTGGTCGAGAATCCAGCGAGCCTTGGGGCCGGAGAAGTATGTGGCCAGCGGTAGTCCACATCGGTCGCGGAACCGGTCCTGTCCCCCGTCGGCGGCAAGCTGAGTCACCAGCGGTTCGGTGCGGGTGTCCTGCCAGACGATCGCGCGGTGCACCGGCTCTCCGGTGCGGCGGTCCCACAGCACGGTCGTCTCGCGCTGGTTGGTGATGCCCAGCGCGGCGATGTCGCCGACGGTCAGTGACGCCTCGGCCAATGCCTTGCGCATCACCGAGGTGACGCTGTCGATGATCTCGGTGGCGTCGTGCTCGACCCAACCCGGTTGCGGAAAGTGCTGCGTGAACTCCTGCTGGGCTCCGGCGACCAACCCGCCCGTCTCGACATCGAAGATCAGGCACCGCGAGGACGTGGTTCCCTGATCAACCGCTGCGATGTATCGACTCACGCTTTCCTCCTCATATCTCACCGGTCGGGCGAGTCCCGGCCAGTGGGCGTCGGCTCACCGGGGTGGGGGTCTCACCGGGAGGGACCAGTTTGCCAGGCCGCTATCGTCCCTAGGAAGGAGCGCTCAACACGCCTCTGGTGTGATGTCTCAGGGTCACGGCCTACATAGGCTCACTGTCATGAATGCCGCTATCGAGGTTGCCGATCTTGCGAAGCGCTACGGCGACACCCACGCCGTAGACGGAGTGTCCTTTGAGGTGTCGACTGGTGAGTTCTTCGGGATTCTCGGTCCCAACGGAGCAGGCAAGACCACCACGTTGGAGATCGTGGAGGGTTTGCGTGAGCCCGATTCCGGCACCGTGACCCTGCTGGGCCAATCGCCGTGGCCCCGCAACAACGATCTGGCGATGCGAATCGGCGTCCAATTGCAGGCCTCAGCGTTCTTCGAACGGCTGACCGCCCGCGAGCAACTGCACACCTTCGCCGACCTGTACGGCAAGTCCTCGACTCGTGCCGACGAGATGTTGGAACTGGTGGGGTTGACCGACAAGGCGTCCACTCGCATCGAGAAGTTGTCGGGCGGGCAGGCGCAGCGACTGTCCATCGCGTGCGCTCTCGTTCACGACCCGGAACTGGTGTTCCTGGACGAGCCGACCGCCGCGCTGGACCCGCAGGCGCGCCGCAATCTGTGGGACCTGCTACGACAGGTCAACGCCGACGGCCGGACCGTCGTCCTCACCACCCATCACATGGATGAGGCGGAGTCCCTGTGCGAGCGAGTGGCCATCATGGATAACGGCAGGATCCTCACCGTGGACACGCCCTCGGCGCTGGTGCGAAGCCTCGACTCGGCCACCCACATCTCCATCTCCAGCGGCTTCCTGTCGGCGGCCGACACCGCCGAGGTGGCCGGTGGCATCGCCACGACCGATGACGACGGTCTGGACCTGACCTTCACCACCCGCGAACCCGCCGCCATCCTGACCGCGCTGGCCGACCGTTCCGCGCTGGACGGACTGCGAGTGCAGGGCGCCACCCTGGAGGACGTGTTCCTCGAACTGACCGGACGGGAGTACCGCGCGTAATGAAGAGCTTTCTGAGCTTGACCAAGGCACTGTTCCTGGGGTTCGTCCGGGACAAGGTGAGCCTGTTCTTCGTGATCGTGTTCCCGTTGATGTTCCTGGTGATCTTCGGTGCGCTGTTCCAGGATTCGGGCACTCCCTCCACTCGGCTGATTCAGATCGGTGACGTACCGGTGCTGGATTCGATGGCCGAGGCCGACCCCGATCAGTACGAGGCGCTGTTCGAGGTCACTCACGACGACGACGTCGACGCCGCGATCGAAGCGGTCCGCCAGGGCGAGGCCGACGCGGCGATAAGACAGGACGGCGAGGAGGTCGTCGTCTACTACTCGGCGGCCGACGCGACCGGGTCGGCGGTGGTCCTCAACACCATCGACAGCATCGTCAACGCCACCAACATCGGACAACTGCAAGCAGCGGCCCCCGACACCCCGCTGATCAAGGTCACCAACGAACAGGTCGAAGCCGGTTCACTGACCGCGATCCAGTACCTCACGCCCGGACTGTTGGGCTGGGCGGTGTCGATCTCGGGTGTCTTCGGAGCCGCCGCGACGCTGGTCGACTGGCGACGCAACAAGCTGCTGCGCCGGCTGCGTCTGTCCCCGGTGTCGATCCCGGCGGTGATCGGCGCGCGCATCGGCGTCAGTATGGTCACCGCGATCATCCAGCTGGTCGTGTTCATCGCGGTGGCGTCGCTGCCGTTCTTCGGGTTGAAACTCACCGACTACTGGTGGATGGCGCTACCGATCCTGCTGGTGGGCACGTTGACATTCCTGGCGATCGGCATGGTGGTGGGCGCGATCGCCAAGACCTCCGAGGGCGCCAGCGGGCTGGGCAACCTGATCGTGATGCCGATGGCCTTCGCGTCGGGTTCGTTCTTCCCACTGGATCAGGCGCCCGGTTGGCTTCAGACGATCTCGTGGATCTCGCCACTGCGTTACATCAACGACGCGCTGTTGTCGGTGATGGTGCGCGGCAACGATCCGATCAGTGTGTTGCCGCAGATCGGCATGCTGCTGGGGTTCACCCTGGTCGTGGGCTTGGTCGCGTGGCGCATGTTCAAATGGGACGATCTTTAGAACGTGGCCTCCGGGCGGGGTATGTGCCGCGCCCGACCACCATCCCGGTAATCGGCAAACCGAGTGTCTAGTCGTCACCGGGATGGGCGACCAGAGCATCGAACACCGCCCGCCGAGGGACGTCGAATCGGCGGGCGGTCTGGCTCATCGCCGTCTTGCGGTCGACTCCCCGCTCGATCAACTCACCGACGGCGGCGGCCAGATCGGCTGGTTCGGCGGTCTCGGTCTTGGGCGGGCTTCCCGCCACCACCAGCGTGATCTCGCCTCGGGGCGGCTGATCGGTGACCGACTCCAACATCTCGGCGAGGGAGCCGCGCCGGACCTGTTCGTGAGTCTTGGTGAGCTCCCGGCACAGGGCAACCTCCCGGTCGTCGCCGAAGTGCGACACCAGATCGGCCATGGCGGCCCGGATGCGGTGGGTGGACTCGAAGAAGACCATGGTGCGCGGTTCGTTCGCCAGCTGTTCCAGCACCCGACGACGCTCGGCTGGTTTGCGGGGAAGGAAGCCTTCGAAGCAGAACCGGTCGCACGGCAGCCCCGACAGGGCCAACGCCGTGGTGACGGCCGATGGTCCGGGTGCGGCGGTCACCGCGACACCGGCCTCGATGGCGGCCTTCACCAGCCGAAATCCGGGATCGGAGACGCTGGGCATTCCTCCGTCGGTGATGACGGCGACCCGCGCGCCGTCCCTCAGTCGGTCCAGCAGTCGCGGAGTCCGTTCGCGTTCGTTTCCCTCGAAATAGGAGGTCACGCTGCCGGTGATCGTCACGCCGAGGTCGGCGACCAGGCGATGCAGTCGGCGGGTGTCCTCGGCGGCGATGACGTCGGCTTCGGCGAGTATTCGTGCCACCCGAGGCGAGGTGTCGGCCGGATCGCCCAGTGGGGCGCCGAGCAGGATCAGTACCCCCTCGGAGTCACCGGTGGGGTTGACGGAGGTGGGTTGAGTGTCGGCCGTTCCCGAATCGCCCGTATCGTTTGGCACCGGCACATCTTGTCATATAGGCGGTTGTTCAGCTTAACAGTTGTGGCGCAGCAACTCCAGCTCTCGTCAACAATCCGACACTCGACTGTGACAGCCCGTCCAGGTTATGCATACTTAGCCCAATCTCCGTCACCGCGGAGACGCCCGTGTACCTCCGTACGAGGAGCCGAGATGCCTCCCCCGTCTATTATGGTCAAAGTCGGTGCGGCGATAGTCGGGCTCATCCTGGTTTTCACCGTGGTCAAGGCGGTCGCCCATTGGATGGCGCAGAACTGGGCCACCGTCGCGATCGTCGGTGGGACCGTGGCCGTCCTGTTGCTGGGTGGGATCTTCATCTATCGCAATCGCACCTCGTTGCACCGAGCCGAGGACCAGGAGCTGGAGCGGCACCTGGCCGAGGCCGACACCATGACCATCCCGGAGTTCGAGACCTGGGTGGCTCGGCTGCTGCTGCGCGACGGGTTCCGCAAGGTGCGGTTCGTGGGACGCGCCGCCGACTTCGGCAGCAACTTCGTGGCCACCGCACCGGATTCCCGGCGGGTCATGATCCGCGCCAAGCCCGACGACGGCACCATGAGCCGACGGGGCGCACGTCATATTCAGGCTCTGGGCGCCGACGCCCACGCCCGATGGAAAGCCGACACCGCCATGTTGGTCACCAACGCCGACCTCCATCGGCTGAAGACCGCCGCCAGGCACGATGCTCTCGCCGAGCAGCTGGGCGTCATCCTGGTCGACCGCATGGTACTGGCGACCTGGGTCGCCGACCGTAAGCCACCCGCTGAACTGTGCGCCGAGCCTTCCCCTTCCCCAGCGGCGCGTGGGTGAGTCCGACGACTTGGTTGGCCCGGCCGGCGATACATCACCCCCACCACGTTTGGGCGAAACATCCCGAATTCAGATGTACGCACAAGTACGCCTGGCCACCCGAGTCGAGCGGAACACCAACCGGTTCACGTCGATCCGGCTGTTCCGGACCCGACCTCGCCGTGCGCTGATGCAGCGTTGAATCATGCGCTGCTCCAGCGCTGATGCGGCTCGCACTGGAATCCCGGCGCGACGTTTGGGGTCGAGCTTCACGCTCGGCGTACTCGTGATGACGACGCTGCCGAGCCGGCACTCGCGACAGCGATGGGCGCGGTTTGGCACTCGCACTGGCCGTGCCCAGCGAACCCAACCGTGCCACCGAACCGTACCCAGCGAACCCAACCGTGCCACCGAACCGTACCCAGCGAACCTCAGCGGAGCCCCGCCCGGACGAACCCGGCAGAGCCGAGCCTGCCCGACCGGACTCCGCCCAGACGAACCCGGCACCACCGCGCCCCGAGCCGATCTGCCACACGATCTAGGTTGGGGAGCATGAATGATCTTCGGATAGGCGTGGCTGGGCTGGGACTTCGTCGAAGCCTCGCTGTGGAAGCACATCGACCGGGCAACGGCAGCCGAGTGACCGCGGTGTGCGATCTCGATCCGGCGACCTTCGACTGGGCCGCCGACCAGTTCGGCACGTCGGTGCGCACGTTCATGGATTTCGGAGATCTGTTGTCGGCCGACATCGACGCGGTGTTGATCCTGACCCCCGACGACACCCACGCCGCTCTGGGCGTTCAGGCGCTGACGGCCGGTATCGCCACCCTCCTGGAGAAGCCGCTGGCCATCACGACCGGCGAGTGCGACGAACTGCTCGACCAGGCCAAGCAGCAAGGCACCAAGCTGTATGTGGGCCACAACATGCGCCACATGCCGGTGATCCGGACGATGCGCTCCCTCATCGCGGAGGGTGCCATCGGGGAGGTTCAGGCGATCTGGTGCCGTCACTTCGTCGGTCACGGCGGTGACTTCTATTTCAAGGACTGGCACGCCGACCGCCGCCGCACCACGGGTCTGCTGCTCCAGAAGGGCGCTCATGACATCGACGTCATCCACTGGCTGGCCGGCGCGACGAGTCAACGGGTCGCCGCGATGGGCAAACTCAGTGTCTACAATCGAATCACTGACAGGCAGCACTCCGAGGGTGATCGCCCACAGGATTGGTTCAGCCCGGACACCAACTGGCCACCGCTGAGCCAACACGGGTTGCATCCCACCGTGGACGTGGAGGATCTGTCCATGATGCTCATGGATCTGGGCAACGGTGTACAGGCCAGCTATCAGCAATGCCACTACACACCCGACTACTGGCGCAACTACACCGTCATCGGAACCGAGGGCCGCCTGGAGAACTTCGGGGACACCTCCGAGGACGCGGTGGTCCGAGTGTGGAACAGCGGCCGACGAGGCTGGGACGCCGAAGGCGATCGGGTTGTGCCGGTCCCCCGACCACCCGGCGGGCACGGTGGCGCCGATTCGGCGCTCATCGACGAGTTCCTGCGCTTCGTTCGCGTCGGCGGCACCACCGACACCTCGCCGGTCGCGGCCCGCGACGCGGTCGCCGCGGGTGTCGCCGCCACCACGTCGTTGCGCTCGCAGGGACAGCCACAGCAGGTCACACCGCTGTCGCCAGAGCTGGTCGACTATTACCGCGACGGCCAACCCGGCAGCCGGTAGAGGTGACCGGCGTTTTCGGATGAGCGCCTTGCCAAGGTGGAACGGGATTCACGTACCGGCGTTTCGACGAAGCGCCACGCACGCGGAACCCTCACGCCGACGCTCGCGAGGGTGCGCTGCCCGGTCTCACCCCATCGGACAACGGTCGGTCAACAGCCTCTCAAGGCCGTGAAACCCCTCCCCCACATCGGATCGAAGTGTCAAGGGGTGGCACGAACCGGGGATGAACCGAGACGGCCGGTCTCATAGATTCATATGTGACGAGAGGCCACCGGGCCGATCGAAACCGGGAGAGGATCCGTTATGAGTGATGGTTTTGAAGACCAGGTTGAAGACGACACCATGGTCGAGGACGACGCGGTAGCCGAGGACGACACGGCGGCCGAAGACTCGGCCATGTACGACCTGGACGGGGACGGGGTTGCCGACGACGTGATCGTCGTCGGCGATGAAACCTACATCGATGTCGACGGCGACGGGGTTGCCGACGCGGTGTTGACCGAGGACGGTCAGCTGTTCGCCGACACCGACGGTGACGGCGTCCTCGATTCCGAGTTGATCGACACCAACGCCGACGGAATCGTCGATGAGATCCACACCGACAGCGACGGTGACGGTGAGGCGGACCAGATCGTGGCCGACACCAACCACGACGGGTTCATCGACACCGTGGCGGTCGACTCCGACGGCGACGGAACGATCGACTCGTTCAGCCTGGACACCGACTACGACGGCCAGGTCGACACCCAGATCGTTGATGAGGACGGCGACGGCATCGCCGACGTGACCCTCACCGACGAAGACGGTGACGGCAACCTGGAGACCGTCGTCTACAGCGACGACAACGACAACCGCCAGGACACCGGCCTGGGCACCAACGTCAACCCCTCCTAGTCCATCCGGCCAGGCCAATCCGGGCAATCCAGACTCGGATTGTCTACCTGTGGCCAAGTGGTGAGATGGGCGCGTTTCAAGACCATCTCACCAACGACCACAGTGTCCGGATTGCCCGGGCCTGACGAGACTTCCCGCGAAACGACCGGGCCCGGCATGGCCGGCCCGGTCGTTTCGCTGTGATCAGCGAAGTCACCCGACGCAACCGGGACAGGCGTCGGCCTGCTCGGCGAACCGGGCGTGGCAGAGAATGCCGCCCGGCCCGTCCAGGATCACGCCGGGGAACGTGAAGTCACGGCTGGCTTCGTGAAATCCATGGGGAACATGCAGGTCGATCGACGCATGATTGTCCTGGTTGACCAGATACCAGGCCTCCGAGGCTCGCGCCCTGATGAACTTCATCCGGGCATCGGTCAGGCGTGCACCGATTCCTCGTCTCCGAAATCGTCGGTCGATGACCATGCCGCCCAGGTAATAGCCCTTCGGCACCGCGTTGATCGGGGCGTCAGCGGGTCGATTGACCCAGCTGACTCGGGCGTAGCCGACGACCTCGTCGTTGGGAGCCACCGCGACGAACAAGGCGTTGCGGGGCTTGGTGACGTGTTGTTGTGCGTTGACCAGCGCGGTGCGCTGTTCTTCGCCGTTGTACTCAGCGGACAGTTTCGCGCACACGATCAGATCTTGCGGCCGATCGGACAACCGAACGGCGATGGCCATTCTCGGCGGTCTGCCGCTGGGAGAGGCGTCATAGGGGACGTACCGCATAGGACACCACGATAGGAGATTCGCTATCGTCACGAGACGACAGCATTACGCTGTTCTCACCGCCGCCAATCGACTACAGGGTGCACACGGGCTCGGCTCGCCGATTGTCGAGTGTCGGCACACGTTCTGGTCCATTCAGGAGGATGTCATGCCGGTACGCAAGGACTTCAACCGATCGGTCGCCGAGTATCGGGCCGCGCTCGGGTTGGCCGAGGCTGCCGGACAGTTGGCTCCCGCCGTCGCGCCGGAGCTGCCCGGTCGTCAGCGGCAGCTGATCACGCAGCTGGCTCAGGCGGCCACCGTGATCACTCCCGGCTGGTTAGGACAGGCGCTGACACGCGCTACCAAGGACCTGCCGCTGGGACGGTCCGAGGGGACTCAACCCCTCGCGGTCCGAATCGGCGTCTGCGACGTGGGCGGTGACTACGCGTTTCCCGCCGTGGTGAACCTGTTGGGCACCGGCCACCTGTTCATCGACGCCGACATCACCCACGATCGGGTACTGGCGATCATCCGCTCCACCGTGGTGCGGTTGCTCGCCGCCCGGGGAACCGACTCATGCCGACCGCTGTTCGTCGACCCGACCGGCGGAAACCGGCTCGACCCGTTCACGCCCCTGGTCGAGGCCGGACTGACCTCACCCATCGGCACCGACGAGGCCGGGTTGGACCGGGCTCTCGGTGAGGCCGAATCCCATGTCGAACAGGCGGCCGCGCGCCCCGACCCATCCGACATGCCGGAACTGCTGTTGGTGATCACCCGGGTTCCGCCGACATTCGAGGAGCGGGTGAGCAGGCTGGCCGCCCGAGCCGTCGCGGCGCGACTGCACCTGATCGTGGCCGGTTGGACCGGTGGTGCGGTCCGTCAGACGACTCACGTGTCGGTCGACGAGCAGGTGCGGCTGGCCGGTGTGGCTCTGCCGGTCACCGTCGACGAGGTGCCCGACGACGTGGTCTCGACGGTGTGTCGGCGATTGGCCGCCGACCAGAACTGGCTCATCGGGGAGGAACCATGAGCAGCGCCGACTACGAACGCCTCCTGTCGGAGCTCGCGACGGAACTGACCGCCACCGGCGCCCCGCGCGGTGGCGGCACGACCATGGACCCGGCGCTGTCGGCGCTGGATGACCGTCTGCTGTCCCACCAGGCCGACCTGCTGCACTCCTGCCCGAAGCTGGGGATCACACCGCCTCGGCTGACCGCCACCGCGCCGACCACGCCTCCGCCGGACGCCGAGGCCGCGATCCGGCAGGCACACCGTCATCTCGACACCGCCGGTTCGGCACTGATGCAGGCGATGCGCTGGGCGACCATGCCGCGCTTCCTCCCCAAGTCCCGGACCCGAACCCGGCACCTGGCGATCTACGCGTTGTGCGCGGTGGTCGCGGTCGGGATTCACGCGATGGTGATCCTGCAGAACGGGGTGATGGGCGCCGCGCTGGGATTCGCGATCGCCCCGCTGTCGGCGTTCGCGGTGGGATACCTGCTGATCGGCCGCCTGGGCCGTCCATGGATACGCACCACGGCCAAACCGATGAAACTGAACCGGTATCCGAAGTACGGCCTGATCCTGTGTGTGTCCATCGACCTGTTCGCGGCGTTGGCCTGGTTGCTGGGGGGCGGCTGAACCGTCACACCGACTCCCCGGACGGGAATCGAGATTCGGTACGTGCGACGACGATGACGCTGCAAGCGGACGAATAGACCGTGACCGCACAGCCTTTAGACTGTCGACTCGACCGTCGATCACCCCGGAGGCTGGAATGCGAAAGTCGGGCCCGCGCGGCAGCCGCGCCAAGCGCCGCCAGCTGCCCCGCCCCATCGAGCCTCCGAAGGCACCCGAGGGCTGGCCCGATCCGGAGACTCTTCGGGACGCGCTGGAGGTCAACGACCTCGCGCAGCGGCTGCTGGCCGATATGGGGCCGGAGACCATTCGCACCATCCTCAAGCGGATGGAGACCCCGACCCGCAAGGCCGTCTTCGAGCCGCACAACATTCCGGTGACGAAGGTGGGCCTGCGGTCGGCCAGTCAGGTGCTGGCGCTGCTTCGCGCCGATGAGACCCCCGCCGAGAATCCCATGCTCGGGACGATGCTCAACCCGGCGTCCGACCTGTTTCACCACGCCGCGATCGGGGACAGCGAGGTGACCGGTCTCCGCCTGAAACTGGTCGACCTGGCGCTGTCGTTGCTGGTGCACAACGATTCGGTCATCAATGGTCTGCGGACCTGGCACAAGTGGGCCGAGGACGAGTTCGAGGACCTGACGCTGGCGGTGGTCATCGGCCTGAAGTGCTCACACGCCACGGTCGCCGCCGCCTATCTGGCCGGTTCCCACGCCGACATCGCCGAGCGCTACCAGGCGCTGCGTGAGGAATACCCACGCATGCCCGACATCCTGACCGGCAGGGTGACCCCGACCAACCCGGTGACCCGGTATCTGGCGGCGAGGCCGGATCGAAAGACTCCGGGCAACCCCGCGGAGCTGCGGGCGATGCTCGCCGAGGACTCCCGGGTGCGGCGGGCCGAGGTGGGGCAGGCTCAGCGAGAACGCGATCGGGATCGGGATCGGGACCACCAGAATCGAGAGCACCAGAATCGGGAGCAACGACCGACGGTCGATCAGTCGCCGGCTGAACCGTCGCACCCGACCGAACCCGAAGCCACCCCACCGCTGGAGACACCGACCGCACCGGTGCGACGGACGGCGATCGCCGCTGACGCGGCGGCATTGCCGGGAGTGGCCGACTGGGCGGCGGCGGTCACCGCCTCTCGACGAATGACCGAGCAACTGGTCGCCGGCGAACCACCGGCCCCCGGCGATCTC
>Ga0233365_1000595_pt1 | contig 16411 bp, 13 predicted proteins | sample ElkDunMinimDraft_27_FD_191535 | JGI IMG/M metagenome (GOLD analysis project Ga0233365, IMG submission 191535) | Fecal eukaryotic communites from dung pellets of Tule Elk in California, USA - Elk Dung C36 | ecosystem: Host-associated > Mammals > Digestive system > Large intestine > Fecal | place...
CGGTCACGAATATCTTCGGAAACGTAACGCACGGCCCACTCTATTTCATTTTCATCTAATTTATGTTGCCCTTTAACTTCTGCACTAACAATTAAGGCATCGTAATTATTTCTACCGTGATTCAACTGTGAACCTAAACCTACTGTATATTCTACTTCACCAGCATTTCCGCCTAAATCGCCACTCACATTTCCTAAATTATACTGCCCCAAAATATCGTAATACTCTTCTTCTTTTGTATGATACGCCGATGCAATTACTTTATAACTGTTTTCTAAATTGGGTTTAAAAATACCTTTAAATGCTCCGAAATAAGTTTGATATTTATCTATTTCTGAACCTTCGTAATAAACCGACATTTCTTTTGAATCGCCAATGGTTCCGAATTTTGTGCGTTTAACTTGTGGCGTATATTCATACACGTTTGAAGAGGCGTTTAAAAGCAAACTCCACTCCCATTTTGCCGACGGTTGAAAAGTTATTAACGATTGTGCATCTAAATAACGTGGTTTGTAATCAACTTCAACATCTTGCGAATTTACCAGCAACGCATTATTTCTGTATCTGAAACCAGTAATTGCTGTCCATTTTTCATCTTTCGAAGCTAAATCAACTGTAACACCACCACCTAAAATACTGGCATCTAACTGACCGCCAAATTGTTTCGGTTTGCGATAAGTAATATCTAAAACCGATGACATTTTATCGCCGTATTTTGCTTGAAATCCACCCGAAGAAAAATCTACTTTATCAATCATTGAAGTATTCGTAAAACTTAAACCTTCCTGCTGACCAGATCGAATTAAAAATGGTCGATAAACTTCTATTTCGTTTACATAAACAAGGTTTTCATCAAAATTCCCTCCTCGAACATTATATCCTGTAGAAAGTTCGTTATTAGAATAAACTCCTGGCATTAATTTCGCTATATTCTCTACACCGGCATTTGCTCCGGGAATTCTGCGGATAACATCGGGCGAAATAATGGTTGTTCCTTCAAACCGTTGCTGTAAATTTTTATCGATAACCAGTACTTCCAATTCTTCTGAATGATCACTTAAGCGGATATTCAACTCAAAAGATTGATTTTCTTTTAACGATTCTGTATAGGTAACCGTTTGATAAGCATCGGCTTGAAATTTTATGGTAACTTGATCTGACGGAGAAACTTCTAAAAAATAAAATCCGTTGGCATTTGTATAAACCTGCTTGTCTTGTGCCTGTATCAGCACATTTTGTACGGGAGAATCTTGTTCGTTTAATACAACACCCTTAATTTGAGCCGTTTGCGCGAACCCAAATGCAGATATTATAGAAACCGAAAAAACATATATGCTTTTGTTCAAAATATTTTATTTAGTTAACAACTATAGTTTGTTCAAATGTAGTATTATTTCCAACACGGTCGGTAACTTCTAATCGTAAAGTATTACTACCGGCTGTAAATTTTTTATCGCTTAATTTATGAATTAATTTCTTTGTTTTGTAATCGTAATCAAATAAAATCCACTCGTTATTTAAAAATCCGTTGTAGGTATCAATTCCGGAAAGTTTGTCTTCAATTTCAAAAACCAAAACATCGTCTGCCATAAATTCACTCTGACTGCTCATGAAGCTAACAATCGGATCTTCTGTATCTTGAACCAATTTGTATGTTCCGAGTTCTTTTGTACGAATTCTGAAATCATTATCGCGTTTCCAAGTATCAAAAAATTTGATTTTTTTGCCATCGGTTTTTCCTATAAACGTTTTGTCTTTATTCGGATAATCATCTGGAACAATCATTTTTATGCTGATATTTTTCTGAACCGGATATTCGTCTTTATGCAAAACAAGCGTATTATCGGCAAAATCCATCTTTAAATAAACATCTTCAAAAAAAGTACGTGCATCCCATTCAACCGAAACATTTTTATCTTCAAACGCATAATCTTTTAAATAATCAATGTATTTACCTGCCGGTTTTGTTTTTTCTATGGGTTGATAATCAAAATACTTAATAGGAATATTTATGGTTTGTTTATTATCGTGTGCATCAAAAACCTCTATTTTAAAATTGAAATCTGCATCGTTCTTAACATTTATTTGTCCGTTATTCTTTTTTGTTTTGATTAAACTTAATGGCAAATCGTTAATAATAAACAGTTTTTGAATTCGATTTTCTGTCAGCTTATAATATTTATAATCGATATACTGATTCAAGTATTTAGATTCATCGAACGAAAATTCATCAAAAACCACTTCAAAATACTTCGATCCATTCAAATAAGTTACAATTTTATAAATTCCGTTTTTACCGCGACTGCCGTTTTGTGTGTCGTGCGTGTTAATTCCGAAACCAATTGTTCCTTTTGCCTGAATTGTTTCACTTACATACGTATTATTTGCCTTGTTTAAAGCTACTTCGAAAAACGAATTTTCGTTATTAATTATTGTTTCATCTGTTAACGGATACACATAAACGCCGTTAATAATTGCTTGTTCGGTATCGGTAATTTTATCTTTTAAAGAAACGGCAATCGGGTTTAAAATGTGCTCGGTTTTAGTATCGCGAATTTCATAATGAAGATGCGGTCCGCCAGATCCACCCGTGTTACCAATGTAACCAATAACATCGCCTTTTTTAACAGGAAGTTCGTTTGCAAGGGGAAATAATTCCATTTCGAACTTTTTATTTTCGTAATGTTTCTCGTTCACATACTCAGCAATTTTATCGCCATACGCACTTAAATGTCCGTAAACAGTCGTGTATCCGTTGGTGTGCTTTACATAAAGTGCTTTTCCGTAGCCAAAACTGCTAACTTTCAATCGATTTACAACGCCATCGGCAGGTGCGTAAATAGGATCGCCAATTTTATAATTTGCAGTAAAATCTACTCCTGCATGAAAATGATTCGGACGCAGTTCTCCAAAACTACCCGCAACCAACAATGGAATTTTAATAGGAACATCTAACTCCGGAATATTTTTTTGCTGTGCAAAGCAATTTGAACCAATCAACAACAAACAAATTAATCTGTAAATCATACTTAATTTTTTAATAAAGAAGAAGATAACAAAATTTTAATTATCTAATTTAAAAATACAGAATTAAATTAAAACAAATAAAGCGCGGATATTTCATTTTTTTTTTTTATTTTCGATGAAAGAATAGTAAATTTGTATAATTATTTAAGTGCTGAATAATGGAAAAACTAAGTGATATCACTTTATCGATTGAAACGAAGTTGAATAAATTGATACAGCATTTGGAAAAAGTTGTTAAAGAAAACGAACAATTAAGAAACGAGCTTTTACAACACCAAACACAGCAAACCAATTTGCAGCAAAAACATATTGAATTACAAAAACAGTATGATAATTTAAAAATTGCAAACGGGTTATTGGGCAGTGAAGATTTTAAAAAAGAAACAAAACTAAAGATAAATTCATTAGTTCGGGAAATAGATCATTGCATATCACAATTAACAAAAATAGATTAATTGTTTATGGAAAAATTAAAGATAAAAGTTTCTATTGCAGACAGAGTGTATCCGTTAACCGTTAATCCGGATCAAGAAGAAGGAATACGCGCTGCAGTAAAAAAAATAGAAACGATGACCTTACAGCTCGAAGAAAATTTTGAAATGCGCGACAAGCAAGATGTTTTAGCATTTTGTGCTTTACAGTTTGCATCGCAAGTAGAACAAAACAGAATACAAAACGAAGAAGGTTTAGATAATTCTAAAGAAAAACTAATTGAATTTAACAACGGTTTAGATCAAATTTTATTAAAATATCATATAAAATAACAGCTTTAATTTTAAGGCTGGAAAATACTGCTCACATTAGCTTCTGTTTGATAAACTCAACACTAACAAATTAAAATGGGTGAACCATTGCCACTAAAGCAAGCCATCTAGAATGGATCCTTGAACGGCAAGATAACTCAAAACTTGTTTTCCAGAGTTTATGCAACTCTTCTAATGTGGGCTTTTTTTATTAACTATTTACACACGAATGGAAACAGCAATATTTATTATTTGCGCAATTATAGTGGGTGCCGGAATTGGTTTTGCAATTGCAAAATACCTTGAAAAAAACAACGCATCATCTATACTTAAAAACGCAAACAGCGAGGCCAAGGTAATTTTAAAAGACGCACGCGCAGAAGGAGAAACTCTTAAAAAGGATAAAATTCTTCAAGCAAAAGAAAAGTTTATTGAACTAAAAGCAGAACATGAGCAGGTTATTTTATCGCGAGATAAAAAAATGGCAGAATCTGAAAAAAGAACCCGCGATAAAGAATCTCAGATTTCTAATGAATTAAACCGCGCTAAAAAAGCTGCCGAGGAAAGTGAAAAAACTATTAAAGATTATGAATTAAAATTAGAATTTTTAGAGAAAAAGCAAGAAGAAACAGATAAACTGCACCGTGTTCAGGTTGAAAAACTAGAACAAATTGCTGGTTTAACTGCAGAAGAAGCCAAACTACAATTAGTTGAGAACTTAAAAGCCGAAGCTAAAACACATGCAATGGCTTACATTCAAGATACTGTTGAAGAAGCTAAAATGACGGCTCAGCAAGAAGCTCGTAAAATTATCATCAACACCATTCAACGTGTAGGAACAGAAGAAGCTATTGAAAACTGTGTATCTGTTTTTAATATTGAATCTGACGATGTTAAAGGACGTATTATTGGTCGTGAAGGTCGTAATATTCGTGCGTTAGAAGCTGCAACAGGTGTAGAAATCATTGTTGACGATACCCCGGAAGCTATTATTCTTTCATGTTTTGATCCGGTTAGAAGAGAAATTGCACGTTTGTCTTTACACCGTTTAGTAACAGACGGACGTATTCACCCTGCAAGAATTGAAGAGGTTGTTGCTAAAACAGCTAAACAAATCGACGAAGAAATTGTTGAAACAGGTAAACGTACGGTTATTGATTTAGGAATTCACGGTTTACACCCTGAATTAATCAAAATGGTTGGTCGTATGAAATACCGTTCATCTTACGGTCAAAATTTATTACACCATTCACGTGAGGTAGCTAGACTTTGTGGTATAATGGCCGCAGAACTGGGATTAAACGTAAAATTAGCAAAACGCGCAGGTTTATTACACGATATTGGTAAAGTACCGGATACAGAAAGTGATTTACCACACGCATTATTAGGTATGCAGTTGGCAGAAAAACATGGTGAGAAACCAGAAGTTTGTAATGCCATTGGTGCCCACCACGATGAAATTGAAATGAATTCTTTAATATCGCCAATCATTCAGGTTTGTGATGCTATTTCTGGTGCAAGACCGGGCGCACGCAGACAAGTTTTAGATTCGTACATCCAGCGTTTAAAAGATTTAGAAGATATTGCTCATGGCTTTGGTGGCGTTAAGAATGCTTACGCAATCCAGGCTGGTAGAGAGTTACGTGTTATTGTAGATTGCGAAAAAGTTTCAGATGAATTAGCATCTAACTTATCGTTCCAGATTTCACAGAAAATTCAAACCGAAATGACTTATCCAGGTCAGGTTAAAATTACTGTTATCAGAGAAACAAGAGCTGTTAATATAGCTAAATAATAAATAAGTTATTTTTTGTAAACTAATCCCGCAATTTGCGGGATTTATTATGTCTTAAAATAGCAGTTTATATCCTTGACCTCTAATATTTACAATCTGGATAGAATCATCTTGTGATAATTTTTTTCGGAGTTTTGTAATAAAAACATCCATACTTCTACCATTGAAAAAATCATCTTTACCCCAAATCTTAGTAAGTATTAAGCTACGTTCAACTATATTATTATGATTGAGCAATAACATATCTAGTAGTTCAGCCTCGCGGTGGGTTAAACTATGTAATTCCTCATTATACGTTAGTGTTTGCTTAATAAAATCAAATACATAATTACCTATTTTTTTATTATCAGATTTTGTTTCTGTATTTATTCTTCCTAAAAGAGCTTCTATTCTAACAATTAATTCTTCCATGCTAAAAGGTTTCTTAAGATAATCATTAGCACCACTTTGAAAACCTTCAACTACGTCTTGAACCTGAGATTTAGCTGTTAAAAAAATAATAGGAATATGCTTATTTATTTTTCTGATTTCTTTGGCTAAGGTCAGTCCGTCTTTTTCGGGCATCATAATATCTAGTACCAAAACATCAAACGTATTGTTTAGGAAAAGATTAAATGCATCTACTCCATTGTGAGCAACCGATATCTCAAAGTTTCTCGTTTCAAGACTTTCTTGGACAATCATTGCCAAAGTCTGTTCGTCTTCAGCCAAAAGCATTTTTATTTTACTCATAATACAATTCTGAAAGTTGTGTTTTTGTCTGATTTTAATTCGATGGTTCCATGGTGCTTTTCAATAATATTTTTGATATAATACAGCCCTATTCCAAAACCTTTTACGTTGTGTTTGTTTTTATTTGGAATACGGTAAAACTTATCGAAAACCATTTTATGATGCTCTTTTGGGATTCCGTTACCATTATCCGAAACTTCAATAACAGTGTTGTTTTTATCTTTTATAATACGGACTATAATTTCGTCTCCTCCGTATTTTATGGCATTTTCAATTAGATTGGAAACTGCATTTTCAAAGTGAAAAATATCCGCATTATAAACAAAATCATCTACATTGCTATAGACTGTTATGCTTTTATCGGTATTAATCCTATGCTTTTCAACTGTATTATTAATCAAAGAAACCAAATCAATATTTTCTTTTCTAAGAATCAAATCTTTACTTTCAATAACAGATGTTTCCATTATTTTCTCTACTAAAACCTTCAACTTTTCCAATTGTTGAGAAGAAATATTAAGGTATTTTTGTGTTTTTTCCGGATCATTATTTGTGTTAAACTTCCGTATTCCTTCTACAGCACTAATGACAGTTGCAATAGGAGTTTTTAATTCGTGGGTAATGTTACTAATAAAATCATTTTTAATTTCTGAAATCTGTTTTTGCTTTCTAATGATACGTAAGAGATAAAACAAACTAAAAATAACAGACCCGCTTAAAATAAATGAAAGCAAAATTCCTGTTGCGCCTTTTTTAAGCGTTATCCAGAAAACATCAGGATAATATAATTCCATTATACCTTCTTTGGGAAGCAATGCAGAATTTGAAACTGCCACAAAAGGAAATCTAACGCGGTCTGAAATTCCTATTGAATCTATTAATGTGTGCACACTGTCTTTCTGAATTAAAAAATAATCAAAATAAAAGTTTTTGCGTTCTAACTCTTTATCCAGCATTGCCTGAAACTGCGAAATATAAACACTGTCGTGAAAAGTAGATCCTCCTAATTCCAAAATACCATCATTAAATTTTATATTTTTTATACTATCGATTTCCTTTTTTCCACGAAAAACCGAAACTGACTTTAATTTCTTATTGGAATCTATGAATCGGACTGCATTTTTTCTATAAAGGTCTAATTCCATTATATTGCTTTTGGTATATTCCGGAAAATATTCAAATTTACTTTCAGTAAGGTATCTTTCTATAACGGATTGATTTTGTTCCGTATAGTCCACCTCTATATCGGTTGCTGTTGTATCTTGATGAAAAACAAGCTTATAACTTGTCATTTTGGAAAGTTCGTTATAATAGGTATCAATTGCATTATCTAAAGAAGTCTGTATTTCATTTAGAACCTGATGTTTATTGTCTTTATACTGAAGATGATTCCAATAAAATTGTATTGCTATAGTAATTATAACAATCAACCCGATAAAAAAAATGATTCTGTTTTGGTTTTTCATACTTCAAAAATAAGAACAATTGTAACGAGAAAACACGTGTTAACATTCGTTAACTTTCATTAAGTTGGTTGATAACATAACTATTAGTTTATTTGTATAATTACTGTTTATTTATTAATATTATTATTTATAATGTATATCATGAGGAATTTATTTACGCTATTTACATTCATTTTATCAATCGGAATGTTTGCTCAAGATCTTTCAGGAAAAGCAACTTATCAAATTAAAGATATTTTTAAAATGAAAGATACTAAACCAGAACATAACACCCCAGAATTCAAAGAGCGTTTGGAGGATATTAAAAAGTCTCACGAAAAAACATTTGTTTTAGAATTCACTAAAAATGCTTCTCTATATTCAGAAGAAGAAAAATTACCTCATGTTAATAAAGATGGAAGTACACATTCTGTATCATACGGTTGGAAAAAATTATATAAAAACACTAAAGAGAATTACTTTCTTATGGAAAATGATCTTTTAGATAAAATCTTCTTAATAAAAGACACTCTTGACATTACAGGTTGGGAACTTTCTACAGAGACTAAACAAATCGGAAACTATACCGCATATAAAGCTACAAAAACCGTTGTTCGAAAAATAAAAGAGGATAAAGAACAGTCAACTAATTTTCTTTCAATGACTAACCAAAAAGAATCGAATGAAATAGTTTACACAGCTTGGTAAACCCCCGAAATTCCAATACCTAATGGTCCAGACAAATTTGGCGGTTTACCAGGACTTATTTTAGAATTACATACGGCTAATAGAATCTATTTATGTTCTGAAATTATTTTAAACCCTAAAAAAACTTTTGAATTCAAAGTACCTAAAGGCAAAACAATTTCAAAACAAGAATTTGATAAAATGTTAGATGAAAGAGCTAAAGAATATCAAAGAAAAAGTAAAGTAACACGTTAGTTTTAAAAATTATAAAATAGCCAATTATGAAGATACTTTTTACTTTGTTAGCCCTTGTTTTATCTTTTGCTACATTCGCTCAAGGTTTTTCTGGAAAAGCAACTTACAATAGTAAAATGATTTTAAAGGAATTTAATGAAAAGGTAGCTGAAGACCCTAGTAAAATGTCGAAAAGTTTTATTGAAGCTGTAAAAAGAGCAAGTGAGAAATCATTTATTTTAGAATTTACTAAAGACGAGTCTTTATACACAGAAGAACAGACACTAGAATTACCCACTGCTAGAGGTATGCAAAAAAATAGAGTAATATTAAACTCTGATGAAGCGGGAACATTGTACAAAAACTTAAAAGAAAATTTCTATATTTTAGAAAACGATCGGTTTAACAAAATAAATCTTATAAAAGATACATTAGAAAGTTCGGGTTGGGAACTTTTAACCGAAAGCAAGCAAATTGGGAATTACACTGCTTACAAAGCTACAAAAACTGTAAAAAGAGAAGAACCATTACAAAAAGAAGAAAGAGAAAACACTTCTAATCTACTTGAAATGTTAGACAGAAAAGAACCTGAAGATTGGGTTTATGTTGCTTGGTACACACCAGAAATTCCAATTTCAAACGGCCCTGAAAAATTTGGTGGTCTTCCCGGTTTAATTTTGGAACTTCATGATCCAAAGCAAGAAACTGTTTATTTATGCTCTGAAATTATTCTTAACCCAAAGAAACCAATTGATATTAAAGTTCCTAAAGGAAAAACAGTTTCAAAAGAAGAATTTGAGGAGATGAAAAAAGAATGGTATGAGAAAATATCGGTTCAAAAATATTAGATTTTTCTAATAAAAATAAATAACATTCACTAACCTATTAGACAATTTACAGTTACACTCTTTTATTTATAAATCATTATCTAATTATTATTTAAAAAACACTTTATGAAGAATTTACTTACACTATTTACATTTATTTTATCTATTGCTATGTTCGCTCAAGATTTTTCCGGAAAAGCAACTTATCAAACTAAAATGATTATTAAAGATTTTAAAGAAAACGAAAAATCAAAAGACAATACCAATACTTTTACATTAAGTCCGGAGATGATGAAGCAAATTGAAGACGCTATAAAAAGTGCTTCGGAAAGAACATTTTTTTTGGAATTTACAAAAGATGAATCTTTATATACAAGCGAAGAAAAGTTAGATCAACCAACTCAAGGCAGTAACATTTCTATTTCACATTCTCCCGTAAAATTATACAAAAACCTAAAGGATAATTATTCTCTTTCTGAAAACGAAGAGTTAGACAAACCATTCCTAATAAAAGACACATTACATACCTCGGATTGGCAACTTTCTACAGAAAGCAAACAAATTGGAAATTACATCGTTTATAAAGCAACAAAAGTTGTAAAACAAAAAAAACATTTTTCTGATAGTAAAGAGGAAACAGAAGAAAAATCATCAGATTTACTTTCAATGATTGACAAAGAACCTGAAGATTTGATTTATACAGCTTGGTACACTCCGCAAATCCCCATTGCAAACGGACCTGAAAAGTTTGGTGGATTGCCAGGTTTGATTTTAGAATTACATTCGAACAATATGGTTTATTTGTGTTCTGAAATTGTTCTGAATCCAAAAAAAAACATCGAAATAAAAATACCAAAAGGAAAGATAATTTCTCAAACAGAACACGACGAAAAGGTTAAAAAAATGTACGAAAACCTTCAGCAGAACCAAAAAAAACAATGGAAAGGTAATCAGACAATTTTTATAGCTAGGTAATACCTATCATAACATTCTATATAAACACTATAAAAATGAAAAAAACACTCATTATTTTATTTTTTTGTATTGTCGGAATTTCCAATGCTCAAAACATCAAAGTTCAAGGTATTGTAACAGACAGTTTGGGAACCATTATTGAAATGGCAAACGTGATGGCTGTAAATACCGACTTAGATAAAATGGACGGATACAGTATTAGCGGCGAAAAAGGACAATATTCACTGAACCTTAAACCCAACACTAATTACCAATTAAAAGTGAGTTATTTGGGTTTTAATCCTAAAACAGTCGATTTAAAAACCGAAAGCAAAGATATTTTTCTTCCCATAATACTTAACGATGATGGTACATTACTTGATGAAATTGAAATAGTACATCAAATGCCGGTTTCTATAAAAGGCGATACCATTGTTTATAACGCAGATTCATTTATGACCGGTACAGAACGAAAGTTAGGTGATATTTTGAAAAAACTTCCCGGAGTTGAAGTAGATGATGACGGAAATGTCAAAGTTGAAGGAAAAGGTGTTCAAAAACTAATGGTTGAAGGGAAAGATTTTTTTGACGGAGATACCAAGCTTGGTGTAAATAACATTCCCGCAGATGCTGTTGATAAAGTTGAAGTTTTAAAAAATTATAACGAAAATGATCAATTGCGTTCTGTTACTGATAATCAGGATAATTTAGCAATGAACATTAAACTGAAAGAAGGTAAAAAGAACTTTTGGTTTGGTGATATTTCGGTTGGTGCAGGCGCAAGTCCTAAAGATGAACGTTATGTAATAAATCCAAAATTATTTTATTACAGCCAGAAATACAGTCTTAATTTTATTACCAACCTGAATGACATTGGAGAGCAACCAATGAATTTTGGTGATTATATGAGAATGTCGGGTGGTTTTAAAAATTTATCACGAAACTCAAATTTCTCTCTCTCAGGCAATGATTTAGGAATTTCAATGATGCCAAATAATAATGCCAAAGAAGTAACCAATCGTTTCGGAGCAGCAAATTTTAGTTATAATCCAACAAAAGAATGGACTTTGAGCGGTTTCGGAATTATTTCTGACAATAAAACCGATATGGAAAACTGGAGCAGAAATCAAATACTGAATACAGAAACCAGTGAAATTATAACTACGCAAGAATCAGATAGTAACAATAAGCTAAAGTCTGAAATGGCAATGCTTAAACTTAGTTCTAATTATAAACCTAATCATAAAATAACTTTTGATTACGATGTGTTCTTTAAAAAATCACAACAAACCGAAGATTACAATTTACTAACACAAGTAACTCCTAATACGGAACAAAGTCAGGAAATTTCTACTTTTAAAAAGCAAAACCCTATTTCGTTTAATCAAAATATCGGTTTGTACTATGCACCAGACAGCAAAAATGTTTTTGCATTTGAATTACAACATCTTTATCAAGACGAAGATCCGTTTTACAATGCTAATCTAGCTACACAACCTTTTAATCTGGAAGGATACATAGACGGGCAACTAAGACAGAATATTTATCAGGAACGTTTTTTAAAAACCAATAAAATTGACGCGAAGGCAGATTATTACTATGCTTTAACAAAAAAATCTAATTTAAACATCACACTAGGAAATACCTACTCTTATCAGAATTTTAATTCGCATATTTTTCAAATTTTAGACAGCGCAGAACAAAATAATTTAACTTCTCCAGAATTAAACAATCGGGTTTCGTACGCCTTTAATGATGTGTTTTTAGGACTACGCTATAAATTTATTACAGGAAAATTCACTTTTAATCCAGGCGTTACAGCCCATTATTATTCAATGAACGATATACAATCAGGCAATTCTAATCACAGAACATTTGCAAGAATTTTACCTGATTTTGATGTAAAGTTTGAAATAAGGCGTTCTAAAACATTAAATTATCGTTTTGCAATTGCCAATAATTTTACTGACATTATGAATTTAGCAGAAAGTTATATTTTACAAGGCTATAACAGCTTATACGCCGGAAATCGCCATCTGGAAAACTCAACAGCTCAAACACATAACTTGTTTTATAGTAGTTTCAGTACGTATAATCAGCAACATATTTCTGCAAGCATCAACTATTCTAAAATGATGAATAATATTAATTCCATTTCAGAATACAACGGTATAAACCAAACTTCAACTTCATTTAATTCTAACTTTGCTGATCAGTCTGTGGGTGGAAATGTAAGGTATGGAAAAACATTTGCACGGTATTACAAAGCAAATACAAGTGTTAGTGTGCGTTGGTCTGAAAATAATATTATTCAGATAAACCCAGCAAATAATAGTGCAAATGCAGCTTCGAGAGCCTCTTTTTCACAACAGTATTCTGCTAGTTTAAGAACGTCTTTTGACAATATACCGAATGTAGAATTGGTTTATGCTATTTCTATAAACAAATATCCCGAAGAAACATCTTATACTTCAAGTCCTAAAATAAATCTTGATTATTATTTTTTAGAAAGTTTTTCTCTGACAGCCGATTATAATTTAAATAACTATCAAAACAAATCAAGAACAATAAATAATCAATACGATTTCCTTAACGCAAGTCTTGCATATCAGAAAAAAGATTCAAAATGGGAATATCGCCTTTCTGCAACCAATCTTTTAAACACTAAATCTCGAAATTCAGATTCGTTTAATCAATTCAGTATTATCACTTCCCAATACTTTATTCAGCCAAGATATATTATTTTTACGTTGAAGTATAATTTGTAAAAAACAATAAAATTGAGAAGTTTCATGTAAACAAAAAAACAGAGCTTAAAGCTCTGTTTTTTTATCTCTCTTCATCTGAATATTCTTCATCTGAAAACCAATAACTATCTAACATGGTTTTATCTACAAAGAACTCCAATCGTTCGGTTTCTTGTTCTGATATGTACAAACGCTGTGTTTTCCCGATACTTTCAGACAAACGGTGCAAACGCGTATCATGACGCAAACGCAACAATTCGTCTGTATCATTAATTACTAGCATTTTAAGTTGATTTACATCAAAACCGGCATTACCAAACATGTAGCTTAAACGTTCAGGTGTTCCAATCAGCACATCAATCCCTAAAGAAATTTGGTTTTTATCTTCATCCAAATCGGTTTTATCATGTGTCATAAAAATTCGCAAATCGGTATATTTTGCCAATTCTTTAAATACTGCATCCATTAATAAAGCTTCAGGTTTGTCTTCAACAATTACCAAAGCACGTGGCGACAACATAAAGGCTTTTTCAAGAACCTGAATTACCGAAATAGCGATCGCTTCTTTCTGTTGTTTTTTGTCTTCAATGACCAACACCACATCGTTACCCGATTTTATGGTTCCAAAACCTTCTTTAATAACATTTGGAGCTTCGGTTAAACCGTTTTCAATTAAGGCTTGCTGTAATTTTGGATTTATCTTTTTTAAATTCATTTTGTTTATTTTGATGCAAATAATTCTACGTCGGATTTTGAAATTTCTTTTCCGCCTAATATTATTAGGCGTTCTACAACATTTCGCAATTCACGAATATTTCCTGTCCAATCGTATGCTTTTAAAAGATTAATGGCATCGGCAGAAAATGATTTTTGTGCACTTCCGTTTTCTTCGCCAATTTTCTTTGTAAAATGTTCAATCAATAACGGAATATCATCTCTACGATCGTTCAATGCCGGAACTTTTATCAAAATAACAGCCAAACGATGGTACAAATCTTCACGGAATCTGCCTTCTTCGATTTCCTTACGCAGATCTTTATTTGTAGCCGCAATTACACGAACATCAACTTTAATATCCTTATCGGCTCCTACCCTGGTAATCATGCTTTCTTGCAATGCACGCAACACTTTTGCTTGTGCAGCCAGACTCATATCGCCGATTTCATCTAAAAAGATCGTTCCTTTATCGGCAGCTTCAAACTTACCTGCTCGATCTTTAACGGCTGATGTAAACGCACCTTTTACGTGACCGAACAATTCACTTTCGATTAATTCTGAAGGAATTGCTGCACAGTTTACTTCGATTAATGGAAATTGTGCACGATTGCTTTTTTCATGAAGATTATGAGCAACCAACTCCTTACCTGTTCCGTTTGGACCTGTAATCAACACACGTGCATCGGTTTCGGCTACTTTATCGACCATATCCTTAATTTGCTGAATAGGGTCGCTTTCACCAATCATTTGGTAATGTTTACTTACCTTCTTTTTTAAACGCTTGTTCTCTACAACCAGCAATTTGTTGTCTAAAGCATTGCGAACAGTTGTTAACAATCGGTTTAAATCTGGTGGTTTCGATATATAATCAAAAGCTCCCAAACGCATTGTATTAACGGCTGTTTCTAAATCGCCATGACCAGAAATCATAATAAAAGGTGTTTCGGGTTTGATCTTTTTAGCTTCGTGCAATACTTCTTCGCCGTCTTTTTTAGGCATTTTAATATCGCAAATAACTAAATCGAAATCATCGTTTTTTATTTTTTCTAAACCTTCTTCTCCGTCGGCAGCTTCAAAAACAACATACTGATCGTTTTCTTCAGCCAATATTTTAGATAATACTCTGCGGATTGAAGCTTCGTCTTCTATAATTAAAATTTTAGCCATACTTAATATTTAAGCCATTTTATAAGTTCTTTCCAAGTTGGTTTTTTGCCGTACATTAAAATACCTACACGGTAAATTTTTGCCGCCACCCAAACAATAGCTATAAAGGTAGCAAATAAAAGTGCAATTGAAAGTGCAATTTCGTAAAACGGTACGCCAAACGGAATGCGCATTAACATTACAATTGGCGATGTAAACGGAATCATGGAGAAAATGGTTGCTACGGTTCCATGCGGTTCGTTCATTACTGTGAAAAAACCAATGTAAACGCCCAACATTAACGGCATAATTACAGGGAACATAAATTGTTGTGTATCGGTTTCGTTATCAACTGCTGCACCAATTGCCGCGTATAATGAGCTGTATAAAAAGTATCCGCCAATGAAATAAATCAAGAAATAAACTGCCATACTAAATAACGGAAGTTTCAAAAACTCGGCAAAATATACTTGAATATCAGCCAATTTCGACGCTTCCATAGCCATTTCTGTGGTTGGTGTAGATGTATTTAAACCAAAAACCAAATTAGCAATTACCAATAAAATCATTCCAACAACTGCCCATATTATAAACTGCAAAATACCGGCTAAAGTAGTTCCGATGATTTTCCCCATCATCAGCTGAATTGGTTTGATGGATGAAATGATAATTTCTATGATTCGACTGGTTTTTTCTTCGATCACGCTGCGCATTACCATGTTTCCGTAAATAATAATGAACATCATGATTAAATATCCGAAAACAGATCCAACAACAACTTTCATTTCGTTTAGACCTTTAACCGTTTCTTCGCCCGATGCTTTTGTAAGATGCATGGTAACATCAATTTTCGATTTATCTAGCAAAACGGTATCAACACCTTGATTGGTTAAATTTTTACGCAGTAATTTTTCTGAAAGCTTTGATTCTGTATTGGCGATAAATCCTAAACTTGGACTGTCTTCTGATACATATTCTATCGCTTTTTCGTAATCTTTTAAATTATCTTTCTTCGGAATAAACAACACGCCTTCGTAATTTGCCTGCGAAACGCTGTCTTTCAATATTTTTGGATCGATTTTAGAAACATCGTGGTATTTGTAACTTTCAGAATTTTTAAATTCATTGACAAACATTCCGCTTTCGTCGTGAATACCAATATGTTTTACTTCGGTTTTCATGGAACTTAAATATCCGATCAATGCCGCAACTGCCACAAAAATAATCGGACTAACAAAGGTCATCACGATAAATGATTTATTTCGAACTTTAGAAATAAATTCTCTTTTTATAATTAAAGATAAAACGCCCATTAGTTATTGGTTACAGTTTGAATAAAAATGTCGTTGATGCTCGG
>Ga0233365_1000597_pt1 | contig 16330 bp, 17 predicted proteins | sample ElkDunMinimDraft_27_FD_191535 | JGI IMG/M metagenome (GOLD analysis project Ga0233365, IMG submission 191535) | Fecal eukaryotic communites from dung pellets of Tule Elk in California, USA - Elk Dung C36 | ecosystem: Host-associated > Mammals > Digestive system > Large intestine > Fecal | place...
TTGCACTTGCAGCAACCTCTCCGGGCCCTGAAGTCACCTATGGTCAGCCAGCGAAGTGATCTGGGGGCCTAACAATTCGTCCAAGCCGACGCCGCTTCGCGGCGCGGCTTAACTCAGGGTGTTAGGCCTCAAGTCGAGATCCCTATGCGCGTTGATCTAGCTCTGTTCCAAGGTGATGATCTGCTAGATCGCGGTGAGATCATGGTCAGCTCTGAGCGGAGAACTGACAGCTTCAATCTGTTTCTGGCTCATCATCAACTGGCGGGTGACGTTGCCGATATTGTTCTCGACCGCTTCTCTGACTCAGTCGGCCTCAAGCGGGTAACACTTGATATGCCGGTCCACGAGTCCAAGGATTGGGAGTCAATAGAGTTGGGCAAATTCACGGTGGCCTTCTGGTGCCGGGTTGAGGCCTAACAATGCGTTCAAGCCGGACCCGCTTCGTTACGCGGCCCAGGCGGCAGGTAAAGCTTGCCACCTGGTCCGCTCCACTGCGCGGGTCGGCTTAACTTAGGTGTTGGGTGCCACAGGATGCGTAACTGGTTAGCCTGCTTACTTACAGCCGCAGCCCTATTGGGCTGCGCCAGCAGCAACTCTGTATCGAGGCAGGTAGAGCGTTACAGAGTGCTCGCCGCAGAACCCACTCCAGCCGAGTGGCAAGCAGGAGCAGTTTGGACGTTCATCATTACTGACCACAGCGGGAGTCAAAGCACGTTGACATTTCGCATCTCTGACGCGGCTGCTGACACATGCATATCTGGCAACTGGCGCGCGCTTGAACTACTGGATGGAGAGCCGGGCTCCTTGGCAGGTACTCCATCCATACCAGCTGCACTGGTGGAGGGTCGCAACCTTTGGATAAGCCTGACATCTAACTGGTGCGACTTAAATAATGATCTAAAGGGTGAACTTCAAGGCGACACCTTCAGTGGCCAGCGCACTTCTGGTGGCATGACTGGCTCCACAGTCATAGGCCAAGTCCAGGGCTGGAGGGTCAAGTAGGTGGCACCTAACAATTCATTCAAGCCGACGCCGCTTCGCGGCTCGGCTTAATTCGGGTGTTAGGTGTGCTATGGCGGCAATTGACTCACTCATAGCAACAGCCGTCTCGGACACCGACCTGCTTCGCAAGCTGGACGGGCAAGGAGATCGCTTTGCTGTCCCGCGCGACGTGGAGTTCCTTCTGAGGGCGCCATCCGCCGAAAAGGCTACTGCCGTGGCTAGCTTTATCAACGACTACCAGTACGGGGTCGCAACCGCGCAAGACCTAGAGGATTCGCCCAGTGTTCTTGTCGTCGTTCACATGCCCATCGAGCAGCACGCCATCCAGTCTGTATCTGGGTTCATGGCCTGCATTTGTGAATTGTTCGGGCTGGACTATGACGGTTGGGGGTGTGTCGTCCAAATGGCGCACACCTAACAATTAATTCAAGCCGAACCCGCTTGGCGGCGCACGGGGCGCACTGCGTTCGGACCTGGCGCTGCTTTGCCCGGGTTGGGACCGGACCGGGCCGTCCAACCTCGTCGAGCCTCCAGCAGCGCATGGGCGACGGCGCGGATCGCGGTAGACGAATCACCACCAGGGAGGACGCATGGCCGGACATCGCATCTTCAAGTCGAAGTTCTCCAGCCTGTATCCGATGTACGTGCAGAAGGCCGAGCGCAAGAGCCGGACGCGGGCGGAGGTCGACCAGGCGATCTGCTGGCTCACCGGCTATTCGCCAGATGATCTCCAACGGCAGATCGCGCAGGAGGCCGATGTCGAAACCTTCTTCGCACAGGCGCCTGCGTTCAATCCCGCCAGCGAGCGCGTGACCGGCGTGGTGTGCGGCGTGCGCGTGGAGGAGGTGGCCGATCCGCTGATGCGCCGCATCCGCATCCTCGACAAACTGGTCGACGAACTGGCCAAGGGCAAGCCGATGGCGAAGATCCTGCGTGAATGAGACGGCGTGGCGCGGTGGCCGGGCAAAGGACACCATCGCGCGGAGGAGCGCCATGTAGCGGCGCCACACCTTCACCGCGAGTACGCATCGAGACAGCCATGACGGATCCCGCATCGACCTTCGGCAGCCCTGCGCTCCACCGTGCGATGGCGGTGCGCCGGGCCCGGCTTCGGCAACCGGATAACACGGTGCAGTCGGCATGACGAAACTCGATCTCAAGCGCGAACTGCGGCATCTGTATGCGCCATCGGCGAAGGCGGTGACGGTGGTGGAGGTGCCGCGCCTGCGCTTTCTGATGATCGACGGCCAGGGCGATCCGAATACCACGCCGGCCTATGCCGAGGCGGTGGAGGCGCTGTTCTCGGTGTCGTACGCGGCGAAGTTCATGGTCAAGCGTGGCCCCGGCGGGATCGACTACGCGGTGATGCCGCTGGAAGGGCTGTGGTGGGCGGACGACCCGGCCGTGTTCGCCGCCAACGACCGCGCGCAGTGGCGCTGGACGATGATGATCCTGCAGCCCGAGGTCGCGGGCGACGCGCTGCTGGAGGCGGCGATCGCGCAGGTGCGCGGCAAGAAGGGCCTGCCCGCGCTGGAGCGGCTGCGGTTGGAGGCGTTCGCCGAAGGGCGCTGCGCGCAGCTGCTGCACGTCGGGCCGTTCAGCGAGGAAGGTCCGAGCATCGCGCGTGTGCATCACTTCATTGCGCAGCGCGGCCAGCTGCGTGGCAGGCACCACGAGATCTACCTGAGCGACGTCCGCCGCGCGGCTCCGGCGAAGTGGCGCACGATCATCCGGCAGCCGATGGCATGAGGCCGATGCGCGCCAGCGGCCGGTCGCATCGCATGCCTGCATGCGCCCGGAGCCGGCCGCCCCCACCCCGGCCCTCCCCCGCAGGCGGGGGAGGGAGCGCAAAGCCATGAGCGCGGACCTGGAGCGCTTTGTCGCCGCGCAGGAGGGCGTGTACGGGCGCGCGCTCGAGGAGATCCGCGCCGGATGCAAGCGCACGCACTGGATGTGGTTCGTGTTCCCGCAACTGCGCGGCCTGGGGCGCAGCGCGCAGGCGCAGCACTACGGGATCACCGGCCTGGACGAGGCCCGCCGCTACCTGGCCCATCCCCTGCTCGGCCCGCGCCTGGAGGCGGCGACGCGCTGCGCGCTGGATTCCGGCGAGGCCCCGCTGCGGATCTTCGGCGCGGCGGACTGCAGGAAGTTCGTCTCGTGCATGACGCTGTTCGCGCAGGTGGCTGCGCCGGGCAGCGTGTTCCACCTGGCGCTCCGGCAGTTCCCGGGCGGCGACCAAGCGACGCTTGCGATGCTCGGCCGGAACCAGGGCGGGGACAACCGAGGCGACTGATCCGCGGTTGCACCCGCCAATCCAGCCGCAACTGCGGGCGTGCGCGAGGCAGTGCGATACCGGTCGGCCATGCCAGCCGCCCGCGCACCACGGATTGCAGACGCCGGCCCCGTATCCTGTGCGGTCGCGCCGCCCGGCGCGGCAGGGAGTGCGACAATGAACTATCAACTCGTGGTCAAGTTCTGGCGCAAGTCGCTGGAGAGCGAGGCCTTCCTGGAGACGATCGAGGACCGCCTGCGCGCCGCGCTCGGCGGGTCGGTGGAACTCGAGGGATACGATGTCAGCGCCAAGGAGATCAACCTGTTCATGCTGACCGCCGACCCGCGCCTGACGTTCCGCAAGGTGCGCGACGTGCTGGAATCGCTGGGCATCGAGAACGGCGTCTCGGCGGCCTACCGGCTGGTGGGGGGCGCCAAGTTCACCTCGCTGTGGCCGGCGCGCCCGATGCGCAAGTTCAGCCTGCCCTAGCCTGGCGAGGCGTGCGGCGGGATGCGTTGCCCGCACGCAGGCAGCGACCGATCGGGTCACGCCGCGCAGGCCACGGGCCTTTGCAATGCCGTGTGTTTACGCCGCAGCACATGCGGTGGCGCTGCATGCAGCCGCATGCCCGGCCTGACCCGTCATCCATGGCCCTCCTGCGCGCAGGCCGCGCAGGCCGCGCAGAGCGCCGGCGCGGAAACCGCCGCGCTCAGCCGATGCGTTCGAGCGGGAAGGCCTGCAGCGGCGCCGGGTCGAGCCAGGGCAGCAGCCAGTGGTCGACCAGCAGGAAGGCGAACAGCGCCATCAGGTAGACCACCGAGTAGTTGAAGACCTTCATCGCGAACAGTTCGTCGGGCGGGTCGAGCAGGCGCCAGGCGTACCAGAGGAAGGCCAGGCCCAGCACCACCGCGCCGCCGAGGTAGAACAGCCCGCTCATGCCGATCGCCACCGGCAGCACGGTCACCACGCACAGCAGCACGGTGTAGAACAGGATCTGCCAGCGCGTATAGGCCACACCGTGGGTCACCGGCAGCATCGGCACCAGGGCGCGCGCGTAGTCCTCGCGGCGGAAGATCGCCAGCGCCCAGAAGTGCGGCGGGGTCCAGACGAAGATGATCAGCACCAGCAGCAGCGCATGCGCCCAGTCCCACTGGTTCCGCATGCCGGTGACCGCGGCCCAGCCCAGCAGCGGCGGCGCGGCGCCGGCGATGCCGCCGATCACGATGTTCTGCGGCGTGGCGCGCTTGAGGAAGCCGGTGTAGACGACGGCGTAGCCGATCAGCGAGGCGAAGGTGAGCACCGCGGTCAGGGCGTTGACCAGGAACACCAGCAACACCATCGACAGCACGCCCAGCGCGACCGCGAAGGCCAGCACCTGCGACGGGCGGAGCGCGCCGGTGGCCAGCGGCCGGTCGGCCGTGCGCACCATCACCTTGTCGATGCGCTGGTCGATCAGGTGGTTGATGGCCGCCGCCGACGCCGCCGCCAGCCAGATGCCGAGCAGGCCGAACACGCTCTGGCGCAGGGGCGGCAGGCCGGGCACCGCCAGGAACATGCCCACCAGCGCGGTGAACACGATCAGCGCGACCACGCGCGGCTTGGTCAGCGCCCAGTACTGGCGGTAGGTCGAACGCGCAGGCTTCATCGTGGTTCCGGATGGATGCGGGCAAAGGCTCCCGCGACCTGCTGGCGCGTCGGTGCGTGCATGGCGCGGACTCAGCCCGGGCGCCGCAGGCGCGCCAGCAGCGACACCAGCACGAACAGCAGCAGCGCGGCGCCGCCGTTATGCAGGACCGCAACCCACAGCGGCAGCGACAGCTTGACGTTGAGCACGCCCAGCAGCACCTGCGTAAAGGTCAGCAGCGCCAGCAGCGCGGCCCAGCCGCGCAGGCCGGGCGTGCGCGACAGCCGCCAGGACACCGCCAGCAGCGTGCCTGCGGCCACGATGGCGAACAGCCGGTGCGCCATCTGGATGGCGATGCGCGAGGCGCCATCGAGCACGCCGCCCTCGTAATCGGCCCCCACCCCGCGCCACAGCACGAAACCTTCGCCGAAGTCCGACGGCGGCCACCATTGGCCGACGCAGCGCGGGAAGTCCATGTAGTGCGGCTGCGCCGTGGTCCAGCCGCCGGCGCCGCAGGCGAGCGCGGCGTAGTTGGCGCTGACCCAGCCGCCCAGCGCGATCTGCACGCCCAGCACCGCGATCGCCGCCATCAGCCAGCGCCGCAGCACCGCCGCATCGGCCAGCACGATGGGCAGCTGGGTGGCACGCCAGGCCATCCATGTCAGCAGCGAGAACGTCAGCATGCCGCCGAGCAGGTGGCCCATGACGATGACGGGCTTGAGCAGCAGGGTCACCGTCCACTTGCCCAGCAGCGCCTGGAAGATCACCGTCGCCAGCGTGAGCGTACCCACGCGCGCCAGGTCCACGTTCGACCAGCGCAGCGCCGCGGCCAGCAGCAGGCCCTCGCCCAGCGCGGCCACGCACAGCGCCGGCAGCACCAGGCCCTGCATGTACATCGGGATCGCCGCCGCCACCAGCGCCGAGGCCCCCAGCACCAGGGCCAGCCCGTGGCGGCGGCGGCGTACGGCCATGAGCGCCAGCACCAGCACCAGCACGCCCAGGGTCGCGGCCAGGTGGCGGTGCACCTGTTCGCGCCAGGCCTTGTGGGTCTCGAAGGGACGGATCGTGCTCGCGGCATGGCCGCTGACGTCCTGGCTGGCCTGGGGCCAGGTCGCGCGGCCGTAGCAGGTCGGCCAGTCGGGACAGCTCAGGCCCGCGTCGGACAGGCGCACGAAGGCGCCGAACACGATCACGCCCAGGGTGAGGACGACGGCCAGCCAGGCGATCCGGTGGAAGTTCCGGTGCACCTGCAGCCGCAGGGAGGCGGGAGGGGGAGACGGCATCATCGAAGCTTGAGCAGGCGCGACATGTCCTGGCGCAGGTGGCCCGGATCGAAACCGGGAGCGTAACGCAGGATCACGAAGCCGTTGGGATCGATCACATAGACCGGCGTACCCGCCGGATCGCGCACGCGCGGCAGCGCGGCGAGCACGGCCGGGTCGGGCTCGATTTCGCGCCAGGCGGCATTGCGCTGCACGCCGGCCGGCGGGGTGCCGATCCAGAGGATGTGGACGTGGTCGGCGCGGTGGCTGAACAGCTGCCACACCGTGTCCAGCTGCTGTGACAGCGCGACGCACTCGCTGTCGCAGCCGGGCGCCGGCGCGAGCGCGATGCGCCAGGTGCGGTCGGCCGGATTCCAGGCGTATTCGCCGCCCTCGCGCAGGCGCGGCACGACCTGGCGCAGGTCGCCCGGCGGATCGAGCAGTTCGCCGTGGTTCTTCGTGCCGGCCGGGCGCCAGCCGGAGAAGCGCAGCGCCCCGGCAACGATCGCGCTGCCCAGGAACAGGACCACGACCAGGATCAGCATGCCGCGATTGCGGCCGCGCTGTTGCGGGGAAACGGGAGCATTCATCGGCGGAACCGGAAAGTCAGGACAAGGGCGGTGACCAGCACGGCCAGGGCCAGCCCGAACCACTGCACCGCGTAGCCCAGGTGCTTCTGTGGCGGCAGGGTATTGGGCAGCACGTCGAGATCGCGCGCATGGCCCAGCGGCAGGTCGGGGTCGAGCTTGAGCACGCGCGGCGGCAGCGCCTCCACGCCGAGCAGCGCCGGCAGCCCGGGCGCGTCCAGGCGTACCGCGAGCACGTCGCCGCCTGGCGTGGGCGTGGACAGGCCCTGGGCCAGTCCGGCCGAGGGCGGCGGCGCCAGCAGGCCGCGCACGCGCTGCGGGCCGTCGATGGGTTCGAGCACGGGCAGGGCGCGGTCGCCGGGCAACGGCAGCCAGCCCAGCTCGACCAGCAGCGGCGGGGCGCCGGTCGGCGCGAACGCCCGGTAGACGCGCACGCCGGGGCGGCCGTCGCGCTGCTGGTTGTCGAGCAGCACCGCGGGCGCATCGAGGAAGCGGCCCTCGCCCTGGGCCCAGTCGAAGCCGCGCGCGCGCGCCGCATCGTAGGCGGCGGCCAGCGGCACCGGCTCGCGCCTGGCCAGGGTGGCGGCGACCTGGTCGAGCATGGCCTGCTTCTCGTCCATGCGGCCGAGCTGCCAGCGGCCGAGCGCTGCGAACAGCACCATCAGCCCCAGCGCCAGCGTCCAGCCCAGCAGGCGCGTACCGCGGCGACTCACGCCTGGCATGCGGCCGCCTGCGATAATGGGGCGCACCGGCGCATGCCGCGCCTCCGGACCAGCCTATGAACGATTCGCTCAAAATCCTGGTCGTCGTCGGGTTCCTGGCGCTGATCCTGTGGAACCTGGGCGCCGGCCTGTACTACATGCTCGCCGACAAGGGCCAGAGCAAGCGCACGGTCGATGCCCTGACCAAGCGCATCCTGCTGTCGGTCGCGCTGATCCTGCTCGTGGTGCTGGCCCACTACATGGGCTGGATCGAGTTCCACGGCGTGGGCCGCAACCCCGCCTCCTGAGCGCGGCCACGCGCAGCGGGCCGCCGGATTTGCGTGATGCAAAAAGGCGGAAAGCGCCGGCATGCCGGCGCCCTCCGCTGTCAGATCCGGACCGCCCCGCATGCGCGCGTGGCCGGTCCCGGTTCCGGTCCTGCCGTCAAAGCACATAGACGAACAGGAACAACCCCAGCCACACCACGTCCACGAAGTGCCAGTACCAGGCCACCGCCTCGAAGGCGAAGTGCTTTTCCGGGGTGAAGTGGCCCTTGGCGCAGCGCAGCCAGATCACCGCCAGCATGATCATGCCCAGGGTGACGTGCGCGCCGTGGAACCCGGTGAGCATGAAGAAGGTCGAGCCGTAGATGCCCGAGCCCAGGGTCAGGTTGAGGTCGCGGTAGGCGTGGATGTATTCCTCGGCCTGGAAGAACAGGAAAACGATGCCCAGCAGCACGGTCAGGCCCAGCGACACCAGCAGCTTGGTGCGCTGCCCGGCCTTGAGCGCGTGGTGGGCGATGGTGACGGTCACGCCCGAGGTCAGCAGGATCAGCGTGTTGAGCAGCGGCAGGCCCCAGGCCGGGATGGTCTGGAACTGGCCGCCGACGCCGCCCGGGCCGGCGCTCGGCCAGGCCGGGCTGAAGCCATCCCACAGCAGGTAGTTGGTCGCCACGCCGTCGCCGACGCCGCCCAGCCACGGCAGCGCGAACTGGCGGGTATAGAACAGCGCGCCGAAGAAGGCCGCGAAGAACATCACTTCCGAGAAGATGAACCACACCATCCCCATGCGGAAGGAGACGTCCACCTGCTTGTTGTAGTAACCCGACACCGACTCGAGCACCACGTCGGCGAACCACTTGAACAGGATGAAGGCCAGGCCGGCGGCGCCGACGAAGAACATGTTGCGGCCCCAGCTGACCTCGTTGAACCAGCTGGCGAGGCCGAGCATGGTCACGAACAGCGCCACCGAGGCGAACAGCGGCCACCTGCTGCTGTGCGGCACGAAATACACGTTCGGGTCGCTGCCGTGGTGGGCTGTGGTGTCAGCGTGGGCCTGGGCCATGGTGAAAAGTCCGGATTGCGGTGGGTCAGGGTGCCGAATGCGGCACGGTGGACGAGGGCGCCGCCGCGGCGAGGCGGTCGGTGAGCACATCGTTCTTGAAGAAGGTGTACGACAGGGTGATCGTGTTGACGTCCGGCGGCAGCGCCGGATCGACGATGAAACGGACCGGCAGGTCGCGCGTCTCGCCGGCCTGCAGGGTCTGGGCGGTGAAGCAGAAGCACTCGGTCTTGCTGAAGTAGCCCGACGCGCGCGCCGGCGCGACCGAGGGCGTGGCGCTGCCGACGATGGCGCGGTCGCCGCTGTTGTGCGCGGCGTAGGTCGCCTCGTACTGCTCGCCCACGCGCACGCGCATGCGCGTGGCGTTGGGGCGGAAGCCCCAGGGCAGCCTGGAATTGACCGAACCGTCGAATTCGACCGTCACCCAGCGCTCGGCCGGCACCGCCGAGGCCACCGCGGAGGCGTCGGCGGCGCTGTTGTCCAGGCGGATGCCGAACACCTTCTCGCAGGCGATGCGGTACATCGGCACCAGCGAGAAGGTGAAGACGAACGCGCCCAGCGAGATCGCCACGAGCTTGAGCACGCCCTTGCTGGTCACGGCCGGCCCGCTCATCGCCCGATCACCCCGGACAGGATGAAGACGATGTAGATCGCCAGCGCGATGGCGCCGAACACCAGCGCCGTGCGCACGGCGCGGCGGCGCCGCTGCGCAAGCTCGTCGGTGGGTCGTTCGGGGCCGCTCATCGCAAGCATCCTCAGTGGCTGACGTCGCCGTGCGCCAGGTCGCCGTCGCGGATCACCGGCGGCGTGGCGAAGGTGTGGTGCGGGGCCGGCGACGGCACCGTCCACTCCAGGCCGCGCGCCGATTCCCACGGCCGCGCCGGGGCGATGGCGCCCTTCTTCAGCGAGTGGAACAGGATGCCGAACATCAGGAACGGCGTGACGAACATGCCGAACGCGCCGATCGAGCTGACCAGGTTCCAGTCGGCGAACACCACGTTGTAGTCCGGGATGCGGCGCGGCATGCCGGCCAGGCCCAGGAAGTGCTGCGGGAAGAACAGCAGGTTGACGAATACCATCGTCCACCAGAAGTGGAACTTGGCGGCGGTCTCGTTGTACATGCGCCCGGTCCACTTCGGCCACCAGTAGTACACCGCGGCGATGATGCCGAACAGCGCGCCGGTGACCAGCACGTAGTGGAAGTGCGCCACCACGAAATAGGTGTCGTGGTACTGGAAGTCCGCCGGCACGATCGCCAGCATCAGGCCGGAGAAGCCGCCGATCGAGAACAGGATCACGAAGGCGATCGACCACAGCATCGGCGCCTCGAAGCTGATCGAGCCGCGCCACATGGTGGTGACCCAGTTGAACACCTTCACGCCGGTCGGGATCGCGATCAGCATGGTCGCGAACATGAAGTAGATCTCGCCGCCCAGCGGCATGCCCACCGTGAACATGTGGTGCGCCCACACGATGAACGACAGGAACGCGATCGCGGCGGTGGCGTACACCATCGCCTGGTAGCCGAACAGCGGCTTGCGGCTGAAGGTCGGGATGATCTCGGACACCACGCCGAAGGCGGGCAGGATCATGATGTAGACCTCTGGGTGGCCGAAGAACCAGAAGATGTGCTGGTACATCACCGGGTCGCCGCCGCCGGCCGCGTTGAAGAACGAGGTGGCGAAGAACTTGTCGGTCAGCAGCATGGTGACCGCGCCGGCCAGCACCGGCATGACCGCGATCAGCAGGAATGCGGTGATCAGCCAGGTCCAGCAGAAGATCGGCATCTTGAGCAGGTCGATGCCCGGGGCGCGCATGTTGAGGATGGTGGCGATGACGTTGATCGCGCCCATGATCGAGCTGATGCCCATCATGTGGATGGCGAAGATCGTGAACGCGGTGGCCTGGCCGAACTGCAGCGACAGCGGCGGGTACAGGGTCCAGCCGCCGCCGGGACCGCCGCCGGGCAGGAACAGCGTCATCAGCAGCATCGCGAAGGCGAACGGCAGTATCCAGAACGACCAGTTGTTCATGCGCGGCAGCGCCATGTCCGGCGCGCCGATCTGCAGCGGGATCATCCAGTTGGCCAGGCCGACGAAGGCCGGCATCACGCCGCCGAAGATCATGACCAGCGCGTGCATCGTGGTCATCTGGTTGAAGAAGTGCGGGCTGACGTGCTGCAGGCCCGGCACCGCCAGCTCCAGGCGGATGACCACGCTCATCGCCGCGCCGATGATGAACATCACGAAGGAGAACAGCAGGTACAGCGTGCCGATGTCCTTGTGGTTCGTGGAGAAGAACCAGCGGTCGACGAACGACTGCCTGTGGTCGTGGGCGTCGTGGTGGTGGTCGGCGGTAGCGGTATGCGTGGACATAGGAGTCTTGTCTTCGATTGCGATCAGCCGGCGCTGGCGGCGTCGGCGGGAGCGGCGGCGGGCGCCTGCGGGGCGGTGGGCTCCTCGCCCTCCTGCACGTCATCGATCATGTCGGGATCGACCGAGCGCTCGCGCGTGTCGCCCTGTCCGGGGATCTGCGAGGGCGCGTCGGGCGCGCTGCCGGCCGCCTTCTGCGAGGCCAGCCACACGGCGAATTCCTCCTGCGGCACGGCCTTGACCACGATCGGCATGAACGCATGGTCCTTGCCGCACAGCTCGGCGCACTGGCCGCGGTAGATGCCCGGCTCCTTGATGTCGGTCCAGGCCTCGTTGATCAGGCCGGGGATCGCGTCCTGCTTCCAGCCCAGCGCGGGCACCCACCAGGAGTGGATCACGTCGTCGGCGGTGATCACGAAGCGGATCTTGGTATTGACCGGGAGCACCAGCGGATTGTCGACATCCAGCAGGTAGGACGGATGCGCGTCGAGTTGCGCGCGGGTGACGTGCGGATCCTGGCGCAGGCGGTTGCTCTCGTTGTCCAGGCGGCTGACGATCTCGACGTTCTCGCCCAGGTACTCGTACTTCCACAGCCACTGGGCGCCGGTGACCTTGACCGTCATCTGCGAGTCGCGCGTGTCGTACATGGCGATCAGCTTGGCGGTGGCCGGCACGGCCATGATCACCAGCAGGATCACCGGCACGACGGTCCAGAGCACCTCGAGCTTGGTGCTGTGGGTGAACGAGGTGTCCGGCACCGCCCCCTTGGAATGGCGGAACTTGAACATCGCATAGCCCATGGCGGCGAACACCACCGCGCCGATCACCACGCAGATGATCAGCGCCAGCATGTGCGCGTCGTACGCATGGCGGGACGATTCGGTCACGCCACGCCCCATGTTCAGCTGCCAAGGGCTCGGGCCCGCGGCCAGTGCCGCGAAGGGCAACCACGCCAGAACCGCCAATCCCCACCGCGAAAAACGCGCCTGCCTCATGCCTGGAACCCCGAATGTCTTCACAGGCGGCCTGCCGGCCGCCAGCGAACTGGTAATGAATCGCGGCGGCCGACCTCCATCTGGCCGGGCCCGCCGCGCGATACCGCGTTGCAACGCCGCGCATCCGCCCCGCGGGCACGCGTAACTTCCGAATGGTAGCGGCCGCGACGTTGCAGGGGCAAGCCGCCGCCCCGCCGTGGCGGCGCAGCGCGCTCCCCTGGCGCCTGCAATCGGCTGCGCGGCGCTACCTGCGCGGACGGGACCGGCGCCAGCGCCCCATCGCAGGCCATGCGCTGCGCCCGAGGCGGGCGTGGACGGGCCGACGCGCGAATTGTGCCGTGGCAGGCGGCCGGGCCGCGGGAAACGTTCAATCCGCGCGCACGCGGCGGCGGGAGAATGGCGCCCTGTCCCATGCCGCGCTCCGACCCGGGCGCGGCGCCCAGCCTGGCCTGCCCATGACTCCGACCCACCCGCCCGCCACCTCCGCCGCAGGCCTGCCGGCCCTGCGCGCCGCAATCACCAGCGCCTGGACGCTGGAGGAAACCGCGCAGGTGCGCGCGCTGCTAGCCACCGCCCGCCAGCCCGTGCCCGGCTGGGACGAGGCCGACCGCGCCGCCGTGCAGGCCACCGCCACCGACCTGGTGCAGCGCGTGCGCGCCCGCGCCCGCGACCAGGGCGCGATCGAGGCCTTCATGCGCCAGTACGACCTGGGCAGCGAGGAAGGCGTGCTGCTGATGTGCGTGGCCGAGGCGCTGCTGCGCATCCCGGACGAGGACACCGCCGACCGCCTGATCCGCGACAAGCTCGGCGAGGCCGACTGGAAGAAGCACGTGGGCCGCTCCGACTCGGTCCTGGTCAACGCCTCGACCTGGGGCCTGATGCTGACCGGGCACCTGGTCGACCTGGCCGACGAGACCAAGCGCGACGTGCACGGCGCCTTCAAGCGCCTGGTCGGGCGCGTCGGCGAACCGGTGATCCGGCTGGCGGTGCGCCAGGCGATGAAGATCATGGGCCACCAGTTCGTGATGGGCCGCAGCATCGACGAGGCGCTGGCGCGTTCGCGCAAGGGCGCCAACGCCGCCTACCGCTACTCCTTCGACATGCTGGGCGAGGCCGCGCTGACCCAGGCCGACGCCGACCGCTACCTCCAGGCCTACAGCGCGGCGATCGACGCGATCGGCGGCACCGGCCCCTTCACCGACGCGATCACCGCGCCGTCGATCTCGGTCAAGCTCTCGGCGCTGCATCCGCGCTACGAGCACGCCAAGCGCGAACGCGTGCTGGCCGAGCTGGCGCCGCGCCTGCTGCAGCTGGCGCGGCAGGCCAAGGGCCACAACATCGGCCTGACCATCGATGCCGAGGAAGCCGACCGGCTGGAACTGTCGCTGGACGTGATCGCGGCGGCGTGGACGGATTCCTCGCTGGCCGGCTGGGATGGTTTCGGCATCGTGGTCCAGGCCTACCAGAAGCGCGCCCCGTTCGTGATCGACTGGATCGCCGCGCTGGCCCGCGCCCATGGCCGCCGCATCCCGGTGCGCCTGGTCAAGGGCGCCTACTGGGACAGCGAGGTCAAGCGCGCCCAGGTCGAGGGCCACGCGACCTATCCGGTGTTCACCCGCAAGCCCAACACCGACGTGAGCTACCAGGCCAACGCGGTGAAGCTGCTGTCCAGCACCGACGCGATCTACCCGATGTTCGCCACCCACAACGCCCAGACCATCGCCGCGATCCACCGCATGGCGGCCGCCCTGCTGCCCGCAGGCGGCGACCAGGCGCGCGGCTACGAGTTCCAGAAGCTGCATGGCATGGGCGACGACCTCTACGCCGAGGTGATCCCGGCCGACAGGCTCGACGTGCCCTGCCGCGTCTACGCGCCGGTCGGCTCGCACGAGGATCTGCTGCCCTACCTGGTGCGGCGCCTGCTCGAGAACGGCGCCAATTCCAGCTTCGTCAACCGCATCAGCGACGAAGACGTCTCGATCGGCGATCTTGTGCGCGATCCGGTCGAGGTCGTGTCCGCCTTCGATGCCATCCCGCACCCCCGCATCCCCCTGCCGGTCGACCTGTACCGCAGCTTCGGCCTCGAAAGGAGCAACTCCATGGGCGTGAACCTCGCCGACGACGACCAGCTGCGCCGCCTGGCCGCGCAGATCGATGCGGCCAGCGCGGACTGGCGCGCGACCCCGCTGGTGCCCGGCGCGCAGGCCACCGGCCCGTGGATCGAGGTGACCAATCCGGCCGACCGCCGCCAGCGGGTGGGCCAGTGGCAGGCTGCCGACCCGGCCACCGTCGAGCGCGCCCTGGCCAATGCCGTGGCCGCGCAACCCGGCTGGGACGCCACGCCGGCCGCCTCGCGCGCGGCCATGCTGGAGCGCGCCGCCAACCTGCTCGAACAGCGCATGCCGCAGTTCATCGCGCTGTGCACGAAGGAGGCGGGCAAGACCATTCCCGATGGCGTGGCCGAGGTACGCGAGGCGGTCGACTTCCTGCGCTACTACGCCGCCCAGGCACGGCAGCTGTTCGCGCCCGAGGCCCTGCCGGGGCCAACCGGCGAGTCCAATACCCTGCAGCTGGGCGGCCGCGGCGTGTTCGTCTGCATCAGCCCCTGGAACTTCCCGCTGGCGATCTTCATCGGCCAGGTGGCCGCGGCGCTGGCCGCCGGCAACAGCGTGCTCGCCAAGCCGGCCGAACAGACCAACCTGGTCGGCTGGCATGCGGTGAAGCTGCTGCACGAGGCCGGCATCCCGGCCGAGGTGCTGCAGCTGCTGCCGGGCGATGGCGCGAGTGTCGGCGCGGCCCTCACCTCCGATCCGCGCGTGGCCGGCGTGGCGTTCACCGGCTCGACCGGGACCGCGCGCGCGATCAACCGCGCCATGGCCGCGCGCGATGCGGCGATCGGCGTGCTGATCGCCGAGACCGGTGGCCAGAACGCCCTGATCGCCGACTCCTCGGCCCTGCCCGAGCAGCTGGTCAAGGATGCGCTGGCCTCGGCCTTCACTTCGGCCGGGCAGCGCTGCTCGGCCGCCCGCGTGCTGTTCGTGCAGGCCGACATCGCCGACAAGGTGGTGGAGATGATCGCCGGCGCGATGGCCGAACTGAGCGTGGGCGACCCGGCCCTGCTCTCGACCGATGTCGGCCCGGTGATCGACGACGATGCCAGGTGCCTGCTCGACGAGCACGCCGGCAGCATGCAGGGCCAGGCGCGGTTGATCGCCGAAGCTCCGCTGGGCGCCGGCACCGGGCACGGCACCTTCTTCGCGCCGCGCGCCTGGGAGCTGGACTCGCTGTCGCAGCTCACGCGCGAGAACTTCGGCCCGGCCCTGCACGTGATCCGCTGGCAGGCCAGCGAACTCGACGCCGTGGTCGACGCCATCAACGCCACCGGTTACGGCCTGACCCTGGGCATCCATTCGCGCATCGACCAGACCATCGACCGCATCGTGCGGCGCGCGAAGGTGGGCAACGTCTACGTCAACCGCAATCAGATCGGCGCGGTGGTCGGCGTGCAGCCCTTCGGCGGCCAGAACCAGTCCGGCACCGGTCCCAAGGCCGGCGGCCCGCACTACCTGCCGCGCTTCGCCACCGAGAAGACGGTGACCATCAACACCACCGCCGCCGGCGGCAACGCCTCCCTGCTGACGTTGGGTGAGTAGGCACGGTTTGCGCGGCACCGCCGCGCGTGCCTGCGAACGCCCGCCGCGCTGCGGCGGGCCGGACCGAGTGAGAGCGTTGGCGCGGCATGCCGCGCGCACGAACGAACGCACGCTGCGCCGCAGCGGTCCGGAAGCTTGGCGCGATCAGTGAGCACGCCAGCGTACTGCGAACGCCCGCCGTGCTGCGGCGGGCCGGACTGAGTGAGTGCGTCTGCGCGGCATGCCGCGCGCACGAACGCACGCACGCTGCGCTGCAGCGGGCCGGACTGAGTGAGTGCGTTTGCGCGGCATGCCGCGCGCACGAACGAACGCCCGCCGCGCTAGAGCGGGCCGGACGAGTAGCCGCCGTTTGCGCGGCACTGCCGCGCGTGCCTAGCAACGCGCTGCACTGCAGTGGGCCCGACCGCGTGCGCGCGTTCACGGGGCGTCGCCCCTGGGCCGGCCGTGCATTGGGCCGGGGGTGCAGCCGGCCTGGCCGGCCGCTGCGGCGGACCGCCGCCGAGCGCCCCCACCCCGGCCCT
>Ga0233365_1000599_pt1 | contig 16321 bp, 16 predicted proteins | sample ElkDunMinimDraft_27_FD_191535 | JGI IMG/M metagenome (GOLD analysis project Ga0233365, IMG submission 191535) | Fecal eukaryotic communites from dung pellets of Tule Elk in California, USA - Elk Dung C36 | ecosystem: Host-associated > Mammals > Digestive system > Large intestine > Fecal | place...
CCGGCATCGCCAGTGCCGCAACTTCGATCGTCATTGCCCATATTGCCGCGGGCTCGAAGCACATCCGCGTAGGCGCTGGCGGCATCATGCTGCCCAACCATGCGCCCTACATCATCGCCGAACAGTTCGGCACCCTGGCACAGTTGTACCCTGGCCGCATCGATCTCGGCCTGGGTCGCGCGCCGGGGACCGACCAGATGACCGTGCGCGCGTTGCGGCGCTCTCTCGACAACTCCGACCGCTTTCCCCAGGATGTGCTCGAGCTGCAAGGCTACTTCGCGGCCGCGCAGGCAGGACAGCGGCTGCAGGCCATTCCTGCCACAGGGACCGACGTGCCGCTGTGGATTCTCGGCTCCAGCATGTTCGGTGCCCATCTGGCGGCGGAGCTGGGGCTGCCCTACGCCTTCGCCTCCCATTTCGCGCCAGAGCTGCTGCTGCCCGCACTCGAAGTCTATCGCCGCCAGTTCAAGCCATCCCGACAGCTCGACAGGCCCTATACGATGGCCGGTATCAACCTCATCGCCGCCGACAGCGACCGCGAAGCCCGCCGTCTGGCGACGACCCAACAGATGTCATTCGCCAACCTCCTGCGCGGAGCCCGGGGGCTGAGCCAGCCGCCAGTCGATGACATCGACGCCTACTGGAGCCCGATGGAGAAGGCCCAGGCAGGAAAGATGCTCGCCCGCTCCGTGATCGGTTCCAAAGATACGATTCGCAGCGGCGTAGCACGCTTCATCGCGGAAACGGACGTGGACGAGCTGATGATCGTCTCCGATATCTACGACCATCAGGACCGCCTGCGCTCGATTGAAATCATCGCCGAGGCCTGCCAGGGCACGCCTGGAGACCATGCCATGTGAGGGCTGTTTTCCGCCCTCCACGCAGGTTATCATGGCCGCTATTCCTTGAATTTGATGGGGTTCGCCCTCATTGAAGAGACCTGGAGCGTTTGCAGGGATGTCGATGAAACACTTGGTCGACGCCCCCGGTCTTTACATCAGCACTGAGCTACCACTGAGTTACGGAGATCTCTACATGAGTCAGTTTGAATTGAATGTTGCGCAAACCCGGGAATCGGGCGTCGCGGTCAACAAGGTACTGAAGAACACCTATATGCTGCTGGGCCTCACCCTGGGCTTCAGCGCCGTCATGGCGGCCCTGAGCACCAATGCCGCACCCATGAATATCTGGATGTACATCATTGGCGTCTACGGCCTGCTGTTCGCCACTCACGCCCTGGCCCGCACCGCCTGGGGCCTGCTGACCATCTTCGCCTTCGCCGGCTTCATCGGCTACGGCACCGGTCCGCTGATCGGCGCCCTGCTCTCCACTGCCGGAGGCAGCCAGGTAGTGACCACCGCACTGGGCGGCACGGCCTTCATCTTCTTCGGCCTGTCTGGCTATGCCCTGGTGTCACGCAAGGACTTCTCCTTCCTGTCCGGCTTCATCACCGCGGGCTGTTTCGTGCTGATCGCGGCCATGATCCTGGGCATCTTCGTCCAGATTCCTGCGCTGCAACTGGCCATTTCCGTGGGTTTCATGCTGTTCTCCAGCGCCATCATCCTGTATCAGACAGGCGAGATCGTGAATGGCGGCGAGCGTAATTACATCCTGGCGACGATCACGCTGTTCGTGTCCATCTACAACCTGTTCATGAGCCTGATCCATCTGCTGACAGCATTTGGTGGCGACGAATAATCTGCCCTGGTGTTGATTGAGTTAAACTAGGGAGCCTCTGAATAACTCTGTTATGTCTCTGGCCTTCAGGCAAAGGTGCTGACAAGGCGCACTTTTGAAGGCATGCGTCGGCCTGTCGAGAAGTGCAACGCAATCAGCGCCTTTGCCTGAAGGCCCCGCAGGGCGGGTCTGTCGCGTGCCGCCGCTTCGTTGTCAGACTTGCTAAGGGCTACGGCCATTAGCTGCGCCTGACGCCTCGCGGCAACACGCGACAGACTCCGCAGAGACATAACAGAGTTATTCAGAGGCTCCCTAGGCCCCGAAACCCCCGTTTCGGGGCCTTTTTATTGGTCAGTTGATTATCAGCCAACTGGCGGAGAACCCAGTCGTGAAATTCACCATCGTCGTACAGGCAGCGCCCGCGGCCTCCCAGTCAGCCTGGAGCGCGTATCAGTTCACCCGCTCGGCGCTGGCCGCCGGCCACGAGATCTATCGGGTGTTCTTCTACGGCGACGGCGTTCACAACACCAACAGCCTCAGTGTGCCCCCGCAGGACGAATTCGATCTGGTCAGCGCCTGGACCGCCCTCCTGGGTGAGCACGGCATCGACGCCATCAGCTGCGTCTCCTCCGCCCTCAAACGCGGCGTGCTGGACGCAGGCGAGGCCGACCGCTACGAGCGTGGCTGCGCCAACCTGTCCCCCGCCGTGACACTGTCCGGGCTGGGACAGCTGGTGGATGCCACCCTGGTATCGGACCGCGTCATCACCTTCGGAGCCTGAGCATGAGCGAGCACGCGCGCAAAACCCTGACCTTCATCACCCGCAAGGCGCCTTATGGTCAGCATGGTGCCAAGGCCAGCCTGGACATGGTGCTGTCCGCCGCCGTGTTCGATCAGCAGGTACACTACATCTTCATGAGCGAAGGCGTGCTGCAGCTGCGCCGTGGCCAGCAGCCCGGCGCCATCGATGCCAAAGACCTGAGCGCGGCGTTCTCCGCCCTGCCACTTTATGATGTCGACAGCATTCACGTGGAAGCTGAGGCATTGCAGGCACGGGGGATGTCGGCACAGGATCTGGTCATTCCGGTTAAGGTGGCAAGTGCCGCCGATATCGCCACGCTCATCCACCATTCGGACGCGGTATTCAATCTGTGAGCACGCCTTCCCTGCACATCGTCAACAAGTCCAGCCTGGACTCCAATGCCCTGACCTCCTGCCTGGCCGTGTCCACGCCGGGGGACTGTCTGCTACTGATCGAGGATGGCGCTTACAGTGTGTTGGACCCCTCCGGGCTGCAGACACTCCTGCACGCACACCTGGAGATATATGTGCTCGCCGAGGACATGCAGGCCCGCGGGCTGGATGCTGGCAGCCTCGACTCCCGGCTTTGCTGCGTGGACTATGCCGGCTTCGTGGCGCTGGCCTGCCGCTGCGCGCGGACTGTCAGTTGGTCTTGAGCGCCATGACCACTCTCGTGCTACCCGATCATCGTGCCATTCCCCTCGACAAGGACGGCTATCTGCGCCATCTGGACGACTGGAGCGTCGAGGTCGCGGAGCATCTGGCGACGACGGCCGGCATCACGCTGGGAGAGGCACACTGGGAGATCATTCATGTGTTGCGCGACTTCTATAGACAACACGGTCTGTCGCCGGCCATGCGGCCACTGGTCAAGCTGGTAACCCGCGATCTGGGGCCAGACAAGGGCCGCAGCATCTACCTGATGAAGCTGTTCCCCGGCAACCCCGCCCTGCTCGCCAGCAAGATCGCCGGGCTGCCCCGACCCACCAACTGCTTCTAGCCACACGGACATTTCTGCTATTATTCGCCGCTCTGTCGAGCGGTTGCCATGACCGATTCGCATCCCGACTCTTTCACAACAGGTTCACAACAGGTCCACCATCATGAACTCAAGAAGCCTCGCCGACCGCGTATTGGCAGTCAACGACAACCTGCCCATCCGTACCGACAAGCCTGTGCACAGCGGCAAGGTCCGCTCGGTCTACTGGCTGACGGAGGCCGACAGCCGCCGCCTGATCCAGGAGCGTGGCTACAATGTGGCTCCTGACGCCCCTCTGGCCATCATGGTGATCAGTGACCGCATCTCCGCATTCGACTGCATCTGGCACGGCGAAGGCGGCCTCAATGGCGTCCCCGGCAAAGGCGCGGCGCTCAACGCCATCTCCAACCACTGGTTCCGTCTGTTCCGCGAGCAGGATCTGGCCGAGAGCCACATCCTGGAGATCCCCCACCCTTTCGTGTGGATCGTGCAGAAGGCGCGTCCGGTGATGATCGAGGCGATCTGTCGTCAGTACATTACCGGTTCCATGTGGCGCTCCTACAGCAAGGGCGAGCGGGAATTCTGTGGCATCACCATCCCCGATGGCCTGCACAAGGATCAGCGTCTGCCGGAGCTGCTGATCACCCCGTCGACCAAGGGCATCCTCAAGGGCATTCCCGGCGTGCCGGAAGCCGATGACGTCAACATCACCCGTGCCGACATTGAGCGTAACTTTGCGGCATTCAATTTCCGCAACACCGCCGACATCGATTTCTACGAGAAACTGCTGCGCGAAGGCTTCAACGTGATCAGCGATGCGCTGCAGAACATCGACCAGATCTTCGTAGATACCAAGTTCGAATTCGGTTACGTGACCGATCGCAACGGCGACGAAAAGCTGATCTACATGGACGAGGTGGGAACACCGGACTCATCGCGCATCTGGGATGGTCCTTCCTACCGTGAGGGCAAGGTGATCGAGAAATCCAAGGAAGAGTTCCGTCAGGCACTGCTGGGCTACTTCCCGGACCCCGACATCCTGCTGAACAAGGATCGCATGCCCGAGCGCGCTGCCCTGGCCAGGGACAACGCCCTGCCCGAGGACATGCTCATGCAGGTCTCACGCACCTATCTGGATATCGCGGCGAAGGTGATTGGCCAGCCGGTGACCCTGGCTGACAACCCACGTCAGGAAATCCTCGATGTGCTGGCAGCCGAATACGGTCTGATTGTCTAGGAAGCGTTACTGTGCGTGACCGTTGCCCTGGCCACTGAGTTGTCCCTCGAACCAGGAATAGCGGTCACGCAGTTTCACCACCCGACCAACGATAATGATGGTCGGCGCCTGGATCTCGCTGACGGCGACAATTGCCGGCATGGTCGCCAGGGTGCCAGTCAGCACTTTCTGGTTCGGGGTCGTGCCCTGCTGGACCAGGGCGATGGGCATCTGCGCATCCATGCCATGAGCGATCAGTTGCTCACAGATATGCTCCAGCCCTACCAGCCCCATGTAGAAGACCAGCGTCTGCTGTTCGTGGGCCAGTACCGACCAGTCCAGATCGATGCTGTTGTCCTTCAGATGTCCTGTGACAAAACGCACCGATTGTGAGCAGTCGCGGTGTGTCAGCGGAATGCCCGCGTAACAGGCGCACCCCGATGCCGCGGTAATGCCCGGGATCACCTGAAAGGGAATACCCGCCTCCGCCAGCTGGTCGATTTCCTCGCCACCGCGGCCGAAGATGAAGGGATCGCCCCCTTTCAGGCGCAGCACCTTCTTGCCTTCCTGCGCCAGCCGCACCAGCATGTCGTTGATCTGTTCCTGCGGCACCAGATGGTTGGCGCGCTCCTTGCCCACATGAATCCTCTGCGCATCCGGTCGGATGCGATCCAGGATCGGCTGCGACACCAGGCGGTCGTAAAGCACGACATCAGCCTCCTGCAGCAGTCGCAGGGCCTTGAGTGTCAGCAGGTCGGGATCACCCGGCCCTGCTCCCACCAGAAACACTTCGCCGGTCACTTCCAATTGTGCCGACTCGGACAGCCGCTTCTCCATGTAGCGGCGCGCCTCTTCTTCCTTACCCGCCAGTACGATCTCAGGCAGCGGGCCGGACAGCAATCCTTCCCAGAAGCGCTTGCGCAGCGGGAAGTCGCTGATGACACTCTTTACCCGTCCGCGATAACTGCCCAGCAGAGTGGCCAGACGACCGTAGCCGGCCGGCACCAGGGTTTCCAGTTTCTCCTTGAGCTTACGCGTGAGCACCGGCGAGGCACCGCCACTGGAGATGGCAATAACCACCGGCGAGCGATCGACGATGGCCGGCACGATGAAGCTGCACAGCGAGGGTTTGTCGACCACGTTCACCGGCAGTCCGCGCATCTTGGCCGCGACCGACGCGGCCGTGTTGACCTCCTCGTCGTCGGTGGCCGCGATCACCAGGAAGACGCCATCCATATCGGTTTCGCGGAACGGACGTCGATGCAGCTCGCCCGCACCGGCGATCACCAGATCGCCGAGTTCGGCCCCAATCTCGGGTGCCACCACCCGCAGTCGCGCCCCGGATTTATCCAGCAGCAGCGCCTTGCGATAGGCCACATCACCACCGCCCACGACCAGGCAGGTCTGCGCGCGGACATTGAGAAAAATCGGTAGGAACTTCATGTCTTAGGCCAGCTTGTCCAATCCGCCCATATAGGGCCTGAGCACTTCCGGAATCGTCACGGAACCATCGGCATGCTGGAAGTTCTCCAGAATGGCCACCAGCGTGCGGCCAATCGCCAGACCGGAACCGTTCAGCGTGTGCAGCAATTCCGGCTTGCCGGTTTCGGGATTGCGCCAGCGCGCCTGCATGCGTCGCGCCTGGTAGTCCCCAAAGGTCCTGCAGGAAGAAATCTCACGATAGCAATCCTGCGAGGGTAACCACACTTCCAGGTCGATGGTGCGTGCCGCGCTGAAGCCCATGTCGCCGCCGCACAGCAGCATGGCGCGATACGGCAGCCCCAGCAGTTGCAGGATCTTTTCGGCGTGGCCGGCTAACTGCTCCAGCGCCGCATCGGAATCCTCCGGTTTGACCATCTGTACCAGTTCGACCTTCTCGAACTGATGCTGACGGATCATGCCGCGGGTGTCGCGTCCGTAGCTTCCCGCCTCACTGCGGAAACAGGGCGTATGACAGACAAACTTCAGCGGCATCTGTTCGGCCGGCACGATGCTGTCGCGTACCAGGTTGGTGACCGGCACTTCGGCGGTCGGGATCAGGTAGTACTCGTTCTCCCCCTCCAGGCGAAACAGGTCTTCGGCAAACTTGGGCAGCTGGCCGGTGCCCAGCAGCGAGTCACGATTGACGATATAGGGAACGTACAGTTCGCGGTAGCCATGCTCGCCGGTGTGCTGGTCCAGCATGAACTGGATCAGCGCACGGTGCAGCCGCGCCGTGGCATCCTGCAGCACCACGAAGCGTGAGCCGGTCAGCTTGGTGGCTGTGGCGAAATCCATGCCCTGCAGCCCTTCGCCGAGAGCGACATGATCCTTCACCTCGAAATCAAAGGCAGCAGGTGTCCCCCATGTACGCAGTTCCACGTTGCCGCTCTCATCCCTTCCCTCAGGCACGATTTCCTGGGGCACGTTGGGGATGCGCATGAGCAGGTCATTGAACTCGTCCTGTACGGCAGCCAGTGCCTTCTTGTTCTCTTCCAGAGAGGCACCCAGACTCGCCACATCTGCCATCAGCGGCGCGATGTCCTGCCCGGCCGCCTTGGCCTGACCGATGGATTTGGACCGCACATTGCGCTCGTTCTGCAACTTCTCGGTTTCCTGCTGCAGTTCACGACGCCGCAGGTCGAGCGAGTTCACCCGTTCGATATCCAGCTCGAAGTTCTTTTTCTTCAGCAGGGCCGCCAGTTTTTCCGGTTCTGTGCGCAACCATTTAGGATCCAGCATGGGGTTGGTTCTTCCTCAAATTCAGTTTTCGATTCCTGTGCGAACGCTTACTACTCACACCACTTGCTCGATTCACACCATTCGCATCAGGCTCATGCCGGCGGCAACGGCCAGCAGACACACCACGACACTCGTCAATATATAGACCAGCGCGCTGACCACTCGCCCATTCTGCAGCAACAACAATGCATCGATGGAGAAGGTCGAAAAAGTAGTGAAGGCACCCAATCCGCCGGTAATCAACAACGCCCGCCAGGGGCCGCTGTCCGGCATGCGCTCATCCACGATGACATACAGGATACCCATCAACAAGGCGCCCACGACGTTCACGCTCAGGGTGCCCCAGGGAAAGCGGTTGCCCGCCATGGCCGTGACAGCGGCCGTCATCCAGTAGCGGCCAAGAGCGCCCACCGCGCCGCCGACAGCAACAGCCACTGCAACGTTCATGAACCCGCCTCATTGTCATAGCGGCGCCGTGAACTGACACGGTCAAGCTCGCGCAAACGCTCGAGTTTTTCGCGAATCTTCTGTTCCAGGCCACGCTCAGTGGGGAAATAATACCGGGAATCGCGCAACTGCGGCGGAAAATAATTCTCCCCCGCTGCATAGGCATCCGGTTCATCATGGCTGTAACGATACTCTGCGCCATAGTCCAGAGACTTCATCAGCGTCGTCGGCGCGTTGCGCAGGTGCTCCGGCACTGGCAGGCTGCTGCCCTGTCTCACCTCGGCCCAGGCCGCCTTGTAGGCGGTGTATACCGCATTGCTCTTGGGCGCGCTGGCCAGGTAGACCACCGCATGGGCGATGACCAGCTCTCCCTCCGGACTGCCGAGGCGGGTCTGGGCATCCCAGGCCGACAAGGCCATCTGCAGCGCACGCGGGTCCGCGTTGCCGACATCCTCACTGGCCATACGCACCAGACGGCGCGCAATATATAACGGATCACAACCTCCGTCCAACATGCGCACCAGCCAGTACAGGGCGCCATCGGGGCTGGAGCCACGCACCGCCTTGTGCAGTGCCGAGATCTGCTCGTAGAAGGAATCCCCGCCCTTGTCGAAGCGGCGATTGCCGCCTTGCAGCGTCTGTTCCAGCACCTCGTCGTCGATCTCGACCCGGTCATCCTGGCGCCTGCCCAGGTCGACGGCAATCTCCAGCAGACTCAGCACCTTGCGGGCGTCGCCGTCGGCGGCCATGGCGAGCCGGCGACGGGCGGCCTCCGGCAGCGTAACCTGCAAGGCACCCAGCCCCCGCTCCTCATCCGCCAGTGCGGCGGCAATGACCCGCATCAAGGCCTCGTCATCCAGGGACTTGAGCACATAGACCCGCGCCCGCGACAGCAAGGCGTTGTTGAGTTCAAACGAGGGATTTTCGGTGGTGGCACCGACAAAGATCAGCGTGCCGTCTTCCACGTGCGGCAGGAAGGCGTCCTGCTGGCTTTTGTTGAAGCGGTGCACCTCATCGACAAACAGGATGGTGGAGCGGCCGCTGCTGCGGCGCAGGATCTGTGCCCGCTCCACGGCCGCCCGGATGTCCTTGACCCCGGACAGCACGGCAGAGAGGCTCTCGAAGTGCCCTCCGCCCGCGTGGGCCAGCATCCGGGCCAGCGTGGTCTTGCCAACACCGGGAGGTCCCCACAGGATCATCGAGTGGGGCGTACCCCGCCGAATGGCCTCGCCGAGCGACTTGCCCGGTCCCAGCAGATGTTCCTGACCAATGAAGTCCTGCAGCTGGCGCGGGCGCATGCGTGCTGCCAGTGGCTCACCCGCCCCGCTGTCCTTCCCGTTGCCCTTCATCGCTGCCGGTTGCTCTGCCGGCTCGTCCTCGAACAACGACGGGGTCCTGTCGTCTGCCATGGCAGTGCCCTACTGCGCGGTGTTGTCGATGACTTCAACATCATCGGGAGGGGTAAAGCGGAAATCATCATCATCCAGCGGCTCGTCCAACTGGTGGTTGAAGAACTCCCACAGGGTGCGCTGGCCGTTGCCGCTGTCCACATGAATGGAGTCCAGCCGCTCGCCGCGGAAATACAGGGTGACGCGCTCGTACAGGCTGGCGTCATCCACCGGTTCCAGGAAGAACTCCCAGGCCTCGCCGTCGCGCACCGAATGGCCCTCGATCAGATAGTCGCGGCGGATCTCGTCGATGCGACCATTGAGCAGTTGTGCGGCGAGCTCGGACTGACTGGCATCCCAGGGCTCGATGGTCACCTGCAACAGATCGGGCTGGTAGTTCCACAGCACCGTGCCGTCGGTGACGATGAGTTCGGGGTAAGGCTCCAGCGTCTCCCAGTAGAAACCGTTAGGACGCTTGAGTTTGAAGCGGATGACCGACTCCTCCAGCACACCGCCACTGGATTCGATGATCAGCTGCCGCACATCGGCCTGAAAGGTCTCGATGTCTCCCAGCAGCATCTCGAGCCGTCCCACCGCGGCGGACTCGAGCATCACTGAGGTCTGTGCCTGCAGCCTGCCGCTGGCCAGCGCAGCAAGCAGCATCAATGAAGACAGCAATGTAATCGGCAGCAAACGCAGCAATCGATGCAGCATGGACAAGGTCCTGTTCAGCGTGGCGGTGGCGGCGCGATGACCTCGCGACTGCCGTTGGTATTCATGGAGGACACGACGCCCGCAGCCTCCATGGCCTCAATCATTCTGGCGGCGCGGTTGTAACCGATGCGCAGCTTGCGTTGCACGGCGGAAATGGAGGCCTTGCGGGACTCGGTAACGAAGGCCACCGCCTCATCGTAGAGCGCGTCGTCCTCCTCGGCACCGTCATCATCGCCGAAGCTGCCACCGCCGCCATAGTCGCGCTCATCTGCGCCCTGGGTGATCTCTTCGATATAGACCGGCTCGCCGCGGGATTTCCAGTCGGCGACAACCCGGTGCACCTCGTCGTCACTGACAAAGGCGCCATGCACACGGGTGGCAACGCCGCCGCCCGGCGGCAGGAACAGCATGTCACCATGACCCAGCAGCTGTTCGGCTCCGCCCTCACCCAGAATGGTGCGCGAGTCGATCTTGGACTGCACCATGAAGGACAGACGGGTGGGAATGTTGGCCTTGATCAGACCCGTCAGCACGTCCACCGACGGCCGCTGGGTGGCCAGGATCAGATGGATGCCGGCAGCACGGGCCTTCTGGGCGATGCGCGCGATCAGTTCTTCCACCTTCTTGCCCACCACCATCATCATGTCGGCCAGCTCGTCGACAATCACCACGATGGTCGGCAGCGATTCCAGCATCGGTGCGCTCTGTTCCTCCAGCAACTGCATGGGGTCCGGGCGCCACAGCGGGTCGACGATAGGTTCGCCGGCCTTCTGTGCATCCACAACCTTCTTGTTATAGCCAGCCAGGTTGCGCACGCCCAGCGCGGACATCAGTTTATAGCGCCGCTCCATTTCCGCCACGCACCAGCGCAGGCCGTTGGAGGCGTCCTTCATGTCAGTGATGACCGGGGTCAGCAAATGCGGAATTCCGTCATAGACAGAGAGCTCCAGCATCTTCGGATCGATCATGATCAGTCGCACCTCTTCGGGGGTGGACTTGAACAGGATGCTGAGGATCATGGCGTTGATGCCCACCGATTTGCCCGAACCGGTGGTGCCAGCCACCAGCAGATGCGGCATCTTCGCCAGGTCAACGATCACCGGCTTGCCGACAATGTCGTGACCCAGCGCCATGCTTACGGGCGAGTGCGACTTGTCGAATTCCGGCGATGACAGCACCTGGCTGAGCATGATCATCTCGCGATGTTCGTTGGGAATCTCGATGCCGATCACGGTCTTGCCGGGGATGACCTCGACCACTCGCACACTGACCAGCGCCAGCGATCGCGCCAGGTCCTTGCCCAGACCGGTGATGCGGCTGGCCTTGATGCCGGGGGCCGGTTGTACCTCGAAGCGGGTGATCACCGGGCCGGGGTTGACGGCGGTCACCTGGATCTCGATGCCGAAGTCGCCGAGTTTTTTCTCCAGCTGCCGCGACATGTATTCCAGGGATTCGCTGGAATAACCGGCCTTGCTGTTGCCTGTCCACTCGTCCAGCAAAGAGATCGCCGGCAAGTCGCCCGGCGCAGGCGCCTTGAAGAGTATGCCCTGGCGCTCCTTCTCTACCCTGGCGCTTTTTACGGGCGCCGGCCGCGGCGGTGCTGCAATGGTGGGGGGTACCCGCTCCCTGTTTTTCTCAATATAGACATCCAGCGCCTTCTTGCGCGTCTCCAGAATCTGCCGAGTACCCTGCTCTTCCTTGCGAGTCTGCATCCAGCTGCCGAGGACCGTTTTCAGCCGGGCCAGGCCATTCAGAGCCCAGTAGCCGATGCGATCAATCAGGCGCAGCCAGGAAATCTCCACCGTGATGGTGAGGCCCAGCAAGAAGATGGCGAAGTAGAGGATGGTGCTGCCCACCACCGCGAAGGATGGCACGGTGACATCCACCATCAGCGAGCCGATCACCCCGCCGGCATGCCAGGTAATACCCTCCGCGATTTCGAAGTGCATGGTGGCCAGGGAGCAGGCACCCACTGCCAGCAGAATGATGCCCAACGCCTTCAGCGCGAGCATGCCCCAGGAAAAATCCTCGCGCTCCTCGTCGTTCTCGCGCAGCAGGGAGACCACCTTCAGGCCCAGGGCACAGGGAAACAGATAGGCAAAGAAGCCGAACAGGTGCAGTAACAGATCCGCAATGAAGGCGCCCAGGCGGCCGACCGCGTTATTCACGTCTCCACTGCCGGTGGTGAAAAATCCCGGGTCGTTAGGGGAGTAGCTGACCAGCGCGATCAGGATGAACAGGCCGCTGAGAAAGCAGAGAATCAGCGTCCCTTCCCTCGCTATGCGCTGCCCAACCGTGCTGACGGGTTGTTCCTTCGCGGATTTCACGGCTTTCTTGCTTTTTTGGTTTTTCAAACTTTTCAATCACCTGCAATTAAATTTTGTGTCTGTTTCTAGATATCGATGGGGCGATATAATAGCCAATTTTGCCAGCCCGGAAAACATCAATATGGCCCCGCAATGTTATGTCGTCAGCAAAAATGACATGAGTACCGGGACGGTATCCTCTAGAATAGCCAACTGTCCTTTTGCGCCGCACTTTAAAAGTGCAGCCGCCGGCACCATCTCTGTTTCATTACGATCCCTGACACGGCGCACTGACTGTGCGCATGGTCAGTGAGATAGCACACAGGAAACCTGGTTTTATGAGCGAAGTACAGCACCACCGACTGATTATCCTCGGCTCTGGCCCCGCCGGCTACACCGCCGCCGTTTATGCCGCCCGCGCCAACCTGCAACCCGTCGTGATTACCGGCATGGTACAGGGCGGTCAACTGACCACCACCACCGACGTGGACAACTGGCCCGGCGACGTCGAAGGCCTGCAGGGCCCTGCCCTGATGGCACGCATGCAGGAACACGCCGAGCGCTTCGATACCAGAATCGTCTTTGATCACATCAACCGCACCGATCTTTCGCAGCGCCCCTTCACGCTGTGGGGCGACTCCGCCACCTACACCTGCGACGCACTGATCATCGCCACGGGCGCCTCCGCCCAATACCTGGGACTGCCCTCGGAAGAGGCCATGATGGGCAAGGGCGTGAGCGCCTGTGCCACCTGTGATGGCTTCTTCTACCGCAACAAGCCTGTGGCCGTCATCGGTGGCGGCAATACCGCCGTCGAAGAGGCACTGTATCTGTCCAACATCGCCTCCCACGTCACCCTGGTACACCGCCGTGACACGCTGCGGGCCGAGAAAATCCTGCAGGACAAACTGCTCGAGAAGCAGAAAGCGGGCCTGATCAGCATCGAGTGGAACCATACACTGGATGAGGTAATCGGGGATGACATGGGCGTGACCGGCATGCGCATCGCCTCCACTGCCCCAGGCAATCCCACCCGGGACATCCCGTTGGATGGCGTGTTCATTGCGATTGGCCACAAGCCTAACTCCGACATCTTCGCCGGTCAGCTGGAGATGCGTGACGGCTACGTCACCATCCACAGCGGCACCGAAGGCAACGCCACCCAGACCAGCGTGCCAGGCGTGTTTGCGGCAGGCGACATCGCCGATCACATCTACCGCCAGGCCATCACATCAGCCGGCTTCGGCTGTATGGCGGCGCTGGACGCGGAGAAGTTCCTCGATCAATAGCTTCTCGATCAATAGCAGACGGCGCGGGTAACGGTACGCCATGATCTCACTCCCCTGGCTGGACGAAGACACGCCTGGATTTCCTCCAGTCGAGGGAGCCTTGCAGGAACCCGACGGTTTGCTGGCCGCTGGCGGCGACCTGAGCCCTGCCCGTCTGGTTCAGGCCTACTCCCTCGGCATCTTCCCCTGGTACCAGGACGGCGAACCCATTCTGTGGTGGTCTCCGTCCGTGCGCATGGGATTGTTCCCCGATCAACTCGTAGTCTCCCGCAGCATGCGCAAGCTGCTGCGCAAGGGCGAATTCGAGGTCACCTTCGACCGGGCCTTCGCGCAGGTCATCAGTCACTGCGCCGCCTGGCGCCCGGAGCGCACGGGCACCTGGATCACCGACGACATGCAGCAGGCCTATTGCCAGCTGCATGACCTGCAGATTGCCCATTCTGTCGAGGTGTGGCGACAGGGGGCGTTGGTGGGTGGACTCTATGGCATCGCCTCCGGCAGCCTGTTCTTCGGCGAGTCCATGTTCAGCCTGCAACCCAACGCCTCCAAGATTGCCACCATCGCCCTGTGCCGGCAGTTGCAGCGCTGGGGATACCACCTGATCGACTGTCAGATACCTTCCGAACACCTGGCCAGCCTGGGTGCGCAGAAAGTCACCCGTGCCGACTTTCAGGACATGCTGTTGCGCTACGGCCGCAGTGGGGGTAAAAACGGCCTATGGACCCTGGAGCCCGATATCCTTGAGTGCTAGCGGCAACAACCCCGACGGGGGCGACATCACCACCTTGCGCTTTTACCAGACAGCGCCGCACCCCTGCAGCTACCTCAGCGGCAGGCTGGCTACCACCGTGTTCATGGATCCTACCCAGGTGCTCAGCACCTCGCTGTACAGCCGGCTGATCACTGCCGGCTTCCGTCGCAGCGGTGCCCATCTGTACCGTCCTGATTGCCGCCACTGCAACGCCTGCATCTCGTGCCGCATCAGGGTCCGTGACTTCCTGATGGGCAAGCGTTTCCAGCGGCTGTGGAAACGCAACGCCGATCTGCAGGCACGCCGGCTCGACAACCTGTCGGATCCGGTGTTTTTTGAACTCTATGCCCACTACATCAACATGCGTCACCGTGATGGCGACATGTACCCGCCCAGTCATGAACAGTTCCAGTCCTTCCTGCAGGCGCAGACGGAATCGACGCAGTTTTATGGTTTCTATCTGGGTGATCGGCTGGTGGCGGTCAGTGTGCTGGATGAGCTGGATCACGCGCTGTCGGCCATGTACACCTATTTCGATCCCGACATGGACCGGCGCTCACTGGGCAGCTACGTGATTCTGTGGCAGATAGAGAAAGCGCGGCGACTGCACCTGCCCTACGTCTACCTGGGTTACTGGATCGAGAACTGCGACAAGATGCGTTACAAAAAGGACTATCAGCCGCTGGAAGTGCTGGTGGGGGAACGCTGGCTCATGCTCGATCCGCGGGTGCCATGAGCGTTGGCCTTAATGGATTTTGCTAATTTGCGCAAATTCAGGCAAAATGCCGCACAATTTCTAATCAGGACACTTTGTTAATGGCAAAAGAAGATCAGATCGAAATGGATGGTGAAGTGGTCGATACCCTGCCCAACACCATGTTTCGTGTAAAGCTGGAGAACGGCCATATCGTGACCGCCCACATTTCCGGCAAGATGAGAAAGAACTATATCCGCATTCTGACCGGCGACCAGGTCAAGGTGGAACTGACTCCCTACGACCTCAGCAAGGGCCGTATCACCTACCGCGCGCGCTGAGGACAGCGAGGGATCAACCCTCGCTGCTGCTCAGCTCCCTGCCCTCAGCCCTTTTTCGACCGACCACAGCGAGTTTCACTTCATCGTTCTCGATGGAGACGGTCACTTCACCGCCGTCGGTCAGCTCACCGAACAGGATCTCCTCGGCCAGGGCTTTCTTCAGCTTGTCCTGGATCAGGCGACCCATCGGTCGTGCGCCCATGCTTTCGCTGTAGCCGTGCTCGACGAACCAGTCACGGGCACTCGCATCCACCTGCAGGGTGACCTTCTTGTCATCCAGCTGTACCTGCAGTTCCACCAGGAACTTGTCGACCACCGTGCGGATGGTCTCGGTGCTCAGTGCGCCGAACTGCACGATGGCGTCAAGCCTGTTGCGGAACTCAGGCGTGAAGGTGCGCTTGATCACTTCCATGCCGTCGGAGCTATGGTTCTGCACCGTGAAGCCGATAGAGGCACGTGACATCTCCCCTGCTCCCGCGTTGGTGGTCATGATCAGGATGACGTTGCGGAAGTCCGCCTTACGCCCGTTGTTGTCGGTCAGCGTGCCGTGATCCATCACCTGCAGCAGCAGGTTGAACACATCCGGGTGCGCCTTCTCGATTTCATCAAGCAGCAGCACGCAGTGCGGGTTCTTGCTGACGGCTTCCGTCAACAATCCGCCCTGATCGAACCCCACATAGCCGGGTGGCGCACCGATCAGACGCGACACCGTGTGGCGCTCCATGTACTCCGACATGTCGAAGCGCAGCAGTTCGATGCCCAGGATCTTGGCCAGCTGTCGGCTCACCTCGGTCTTGCCCACGCCGGTCGGTCCCGAGAACAGGTAGGAGCCGATCGGCTTGTCCGGATGGTTCAGCCCGGCACGGGACAGCTTGATGGCGGAGGCAAGATTGCCGATCGCCTCATCCTGGCCAAACACCACCATGCGCAGATTCTCTTCCAGGTGCTTGAGCGACTGGATGTCGGAAGTCGACACATGCTTCGGCGGAATGCGGGC
>Ga0233365_1000601_pt1 | contig 16297 bp, 15 predicted proteins | sample ElkDunMinimDraft_27_FD_191535 | JGI IMG/M metagenome (GOLD analysis project Ga0233365, IMG submission 191535) | Fecal eukaryotic communites from dung pellets of Tule Elk in California, USA - Elk Dung C36 | ecosystem: Host-associated > Mammals > Digestive system > Large intestine > Fecal | place...
GGCGAGCGCCTCGCTGCGGCCGTACTGCGGGCCGGCGGCGACGATGAGCTGTGCGAGCTGCCCGGCGGCGGCGGGGTCGAGCCGGATGTTGAGGAAGCCGGGTCCGGCGATCTCCACCGACTTGATCCCGGGCGTACGCGTCAGCGTCTCGGCCAGCGCGGTGGCGAACTCCCGCGGCGGCACCCCGAGCCGCTTGCTCACCTGCATCGCGATCGTGGAGGCGTAGTCACCGTGCTCGGGGTTGCGGGGTCGCTCCACCGTCGTGGCGGCGGGCAGCACCGCGGCGTCGAGCCCGCGGTCGGCGCAGACGGTGTGGGCAGCGGCAAGGACGGCCTCGGCGAGCTTTGCAGGAGTCACCGAATCATGTTATCCGCAGGCCCCGAACGCTTTTCCGCCTGCATGACGCAGGCACCGTGACCGGGCGGTCAGGTCGCGCCCCTGGTGCGCCCCGTCGGCGACCCCGCTCCGGATTCCCACCGGCGCCCGGGCTTTCAGGACGGGCCCAAGGTCCGTACCGACAGGGCCGGACGGCGGTGGACAACCGGCGATTTTCGGTCGATGGTGGCACTGGTCTCCCCGGGTAGACTCGGTGCTCGGCGACCGGGCAGCACGGCGCCGTCTCCGATCCCGACCGACCAGACGAGGCACGATGAGCATCAGCACCCCGGGTGGCAACCAGCGCCGTCCCGACGTGGTCAGCAGCGGAAAGAAGTCGGGCGCCGGCAAGCCGGCCGGCGGCAATCAGTCGCCGGCGAGCGCCCGCAAGTCCACCGCGAACCGCACCTCCAGCGGCAGCGCCGGCAAGAAGGGCCGCAAGCCGATCACCCCCGTGAAGGTGAGCCAGGGCACCAACTGGGGCCCCATCGCTCTCTTCGCCGTCGTCGGCCTGGTCGCGGTGTCGATCGTCGGCTACACGGCCTTCCTCGCCTTCAACGGCTCCAAGCCGTGGGAGGAGCGGGCCGCCGCCATCGACGGCATCAGCAACTTCCGCGAGTCCGACCCGGAACTGGTGGCCGGTGGTAACCACGTCACCGGCAGCGTGAACTACACGGTCGTTCCGCCGGTCGCCGGCGAGCACAACGCGGCGTGGCAGAACTGCACGGGCAACGTCTACGACGCCCCGATCGCCAACGAGCACGCGGTGCACAGCCTGGAGCACGGCGCGATCTGGATCACCTACCGGCCCGACCTCGCCCCCGAGCAGGTCGCCAAGCTCCAGGAGCGGGTCGTCGGCACCGAGAAGATGATGATGAGCCCCTTCGATGGTCTCGATTCCCCGATCTCGCTGCAGGCCTGGGGCTACCAGCTCAAGCTCGACAACGCCGACGACTCCCGGATCGACGACTTCATCCGGGCGCTGCGCGTCAACGCCTCGATCGAGGGCCCGAACGCCCTCTGCGAGCAGGGCGTCACCGCGACCGGCACCACCCCCCGCAACCTCGCCGGCATGTAAGGACCACGATGAGCTCCTCCTCTGTCACCGAACCGACGACGACCGGCGAGCCGGCACAGACCGGGCCCACCGGCGCGCAGCGCCGGTACGGCCTGGGCGCCGTTGCGCTGGCGATCGTCGTCGGCATGCTGCTGGGCGTGGCGGCGGGGGCGCTCATCGCCCGGCCGGGCACCCCCGGCGACGACTCCCCCGAGGCCGGTTTCGCCCGGGACATGTCCACCCACCACCAGCAGGCCGTCGCGATGGGCCTGATCGCCTTCCAGCAGGGCAGCGACGCCGACGTACGCTCGATCGGCGTCGACATCGCGGCCTCCCAGCAGGGCGAGTACGGCATGATGCAGGGCTGGCTGCGTTCCTGGGAGCTCGACCCGACGGGTGAGCAGCCCCGGATGGCGTGGATGCCCGACGGCGAGTCGATGGTCGACGGCGGGCTGATGCCGGGCATGGCATCGACCGAGGAGATGGAGCGCCTGCGCACCGCGCAGGGCAAGGAGCTGGACATCCTCTTCCTGGAGATGATGATCAAGCACCACATCGGCGGCATCCACATGGTCGACGCGCTGCTGGACCAGAGCGATCACGAGCTGGTCACCGAGGCCGCGCAGCGGATGAAGAACACCCAGCAGAAGGACCTGACCAACCTCCGGACGGCACTGGAGCGCCTCCAGGGGTAGGACGGGTGGCCGGCCGTTGAGCCGGTGAGCGACAGCGAGCCCCGATCCGGACTGCACCAAAAGTCCGGATCGGGGCTTTCGCATATATTGCTGCTTATGGGCCAACTAGACGGTTTCTATGCTTTTCCACCTAGATATCGTGACCGGTGGCATATGCGCTCGTTGCCCTAGACGTGGGGGTTGCACTCAAGGACGCGCGGAACTCGGTCACCAGCTGGTGCCGACGACACACCATCGGCGGTGACGGGACGGTTGCGGCCGCCCGTCGCGGACAGCGGCCGGGCGAGCCGGGAACGCTCAGTCGCGAACAGGAGCTCGAGCTGATCGACGCGATCCGGGGAAAGCACCCGGACGCCTTCCGGCTCGACGACGAACTCTGGAGCCGGCAGAGCCTGGCCGAGTTCGCCCGCGACCAGCTCGGCCTGCCTGTCGACGCCGACGAGCTGGGGACGTACCTGGACTCCTGGGGGGTGGGGCCACGCGAGCCGCGCGAGCGGGCCTGCGGGCTCTGCGCACCGGTGGTCGAACGCTGGGTGCGCAGCGCGTACCCGGCGATCGAGCGGGCGGCCCAGGACCACGGCGCGGAGGTCCACTGGCTCGGCCGGGTCCGGCTGCAGGGCACCCTGCCGGCCGCGGAGGCGATCTCCGCCATCTCGGCGCAGGGCCGGATCCGCTTCATGATCACCACGCCGACCGTGGACCCGCCGCTCCCCCGCGACTTCGTACTGCGGCTCAGCGGCCCCGCCGGCGCCGGCCTGCACCTGATCATCGACGGCTCCTGGCCGAAGGGCGAGTGGCCCCGCCGCCTGCCCCGGCACATCGAGCTGCATCCACTGCCCAGCTGCGGCCGGCGGCTGTAGGGCGACACCCCCGGCGCGAGGGGCGATACCGATTCGGCCCGCGCCGGGGGTTCCTGCTACTCTTCTTCAGTCGCTGAGCCCCCGTAGCTCAGGGGATAGAGCACCGCCCTCCGGAGGCGGGGGCGCAGGTTCGAATCCTGCCGGGGGCACCAGACCAGACACCACGAAAAGGCCCTTGATCCGGGATGCCGGTCAAGGGCCTTACTCGTATCCGCGGCGCCGTACCCCGCGTACCGCCGGGCGTGGCGCCGTAGCTCGCAGCGGTGCCGGCGGCGGTCACTGCCGGTAGCCGGCGAGGAAGTGCCCGATGCGCCGGATCGCGGCGTCCAGATCGTCGACTGGCTGCAGCGTCACCACCCGGAAGTGGTCCGGGCGCGGCCAGTTGAAGCCGGTGCCGTGCATGACGAGGATTTTCTCCCGCCGCAGCAGGTCGATGACGAAGCGCTCGTCGTCGACGATCGGATAGACGGCCGGGTCGATGCGCGGGAAGGCGTAGAGCGCGCCCTGGGGAACCACGCAGGAGACCCCCGGGATCTCGTTGAGCAGGTTCACGGCGCAGTTGCGCTGCTCCAGCAGACGCCCGCCCGGCATCACCAGGTCGACGATGTCCTGCCTGCCACCGAGCGCCGCCTCGATCGCGTACTGCGCCGGCATGTTCGGGCAGAGGCGCAGGTTGGCCAGGGTGTCCAGGCCGTCGAGGTATCCGCGGGCGTGCTGTTTGGGCCCCGACACCACCATCCAGCCCGACCGGAAGCCGGGCACCCGGTAGACCTTCGACAGACCGCTGAGCGTCAGGCAGAAGACGTCGGGGGCGAGCGCGGCGATCGAGGTGTGGGTGGCGCCGTCGTACAGGATGCGGTCGTAGATCTCGTCGGAGAGGAGCACGAGCTGGTGGCGGCGGGCCAGCTCGACGATGCCCTGGAGCAGTTCGTCGGAGTAGACCGCGCCGGTCGGGTTGTTCGGATTGATCAGCACCAGCGCGCGGGTGGCCGGGGTGATGCGCGCCTCGATGTCGGCCAGGTCGGGGAACCAGCCGGCCGTCTCGTCGCAGATGTAGTGGACCGGATTCCCGCCCGCGAGCGTGGTGGCCGCGGTCCAGAGCGGGTAGTCCGGAGCCGGGATCAGCACCTCGTCGCCCGGGTTCAGCAGCGCCTGCAGCGCCATCACGATCAGCTCGGAGACGCCGTTGCCGAGGTAGATGTCCTCGACGTCCACGTCGGCGACACCGCGTTCGGCGTAGTACCGCGCGACCGCGTGCCGGGCGGAGAGCAGCCCCTTGGCGTCGCCGTACCCGTGGGCCAGCGGCGCGTGGCGGATCAGCTCCTGCAGCAGCGCGGCCGGCGCCTCGAAGCCGAACGGGGCCGGGTTGCCGATGTGCAGCTTGAGGACGTGGTGCCCCTCCGCCTCCAGTTGCTGCGCCTGGCGCAGCACCGGCCCCCTGATGTCGTAGTGGATGCCGGCGAGCTTCGCGGACTGATCAAGCTGCATGCACTTGGTTATACCAAGTCTTTACTTGGAAAGTCCAACCAATGCCCTGATAGGGTGCTGCCCATGCCACGCCGCAGCTACGACCACTACTGCGGCATCGCCCGCGCGCTGGACCACCTCGGCGAACGCTGGGCGCTGCTGATCGTGCGGGAACTGCTGGCCGGACCGCGCCGGTACAGCGACCTGCTCGCCGACCTGCCGGGCATCAGCACCGACGTGCTCGCCACCCGGCTGCGCCAGATGGAGAGCGACGGACTCGTCACCCGGGCCCGCGCCGGAGCGCGCACCTACCAGCTGACCGAGGCCGGTGCGGCGGTCGCCCCGATCCTCGACGCGCTATGCGACTGGGGACTGGACCGGCTGGGCCCGCGCACCACCGGCGACGCCGTCCGCGGACACTGGTTCGCCGCACCCCTGGCCCGCCGGCTGCGGCCCGTCGCCACTGCGGTGCGGACCACCGCCGACCCGCTCACCCTGCAGGTGCAGCTCAACGAGGCCTGCTTCCACCTCGTCCTCACCGCCGACGACGTGCGGCACGTCGACGGCCCGGCGCCACGGCCCGACGCGGTGCTGACAACCGGCGCGCAGACCGCCGCCGCGCTGGCCGCCGGGCAGACCCACCTCGCCGACGCCGTCAGCGCCGGCGACGCCAAGCTGGAAGGAACACCCGTCCTCACCGAGGCGCTGCTCACCCGGTGACCAGAACACGTCACGGACCACCGCACCGGCCCCCGCGCCGGCGGCGAGCACTCAGCAGAGCGCGCTCAGTTCGAAGACCCCCGCGGCGGTCCGGCTGCCCATGTCGTTGAGGTGCAGGTGGTCGCCGACGTGGAACTGCGGCGACAACCGCGCCGGCTGCGCCGGATCCCGCAGCGTCGCGTCCAGGTCCACCACGGCGTCGAACTCCCCCGAGGTACGGATCCAGGCGTTGACCGCCAGCCGCACCGCCTCACCCTCGGCGCTGAAGTAACGCGACCCCTCGTACGGCAGCAGGGTGGCCCCGACGATCCGGATGTCCGCGTCGTGCGCGGCGGCGATCAGCTGCCGGTAGCCGGAGATCAGCGCGTCGGCCGTGACCGACCCACGGCTGCGGCCGATGTCGTTGATCCCGTGCAGCAGCACGACGGTACGCACATCGGAGCGGGCAAGCACCTCCCGCGGGAACCGCGCCGTCGCGGCCGCACCCCAGCGACCCGCGTCGGCGAGGAGCATGTTGCCGCTGATTCCGGCGTTGAGCACCCCGCACTGCTGCGCCTCGGGCAGCGCGAGGAGCCGGTCGGCGACGTGGTCGGGGTAGCGCCGGTTGGCGTCGACAGTCGTGCCGACCCCGTCGGTGAGCGAGTCTCCGAAGAAGACCACCGACCCGCGGGCCCGGGAGATGACGTCCACCCCGGCCAGGAAGTAGCGGGCGGTGCCCAGCGGGGTGAACTGCGCACCGCTGTCGGCGGTGGCGTCGCCGTCGGCCCGGTAGGAGGTGGCCCGACCGCTCGCGTGCCAGGTGACCTCGCCGGTCACGCCGGGCAGGTACATGCTGACGACCAGATCGGAGTTCGGGGCGACGGAGAGTTCGACCGGGTCGGAGAGCCAGTCGGCACCGGCCGGCACCACCAGCGACGCGGCGCCGCCGAAGCTGACCGGGCGCAGCGCGACCGGATCCACCTGCGGGGAGGAGCCGGGCCCCGGGTCCGTCTCCGCTCCGGCCGCGGTGAGCTGGGAGAACCCGCCGGGGGCGACGGTGACCGCGCCGACGGTGAGCGGGGCCGTGCCGTACGCGTTGCTGATCCGCAGCCGGACCCGCTCGCCCCCCAGCGACACGTGCACGATCTGCCGCAGGGTGATGTCCCGCAGGCCTCTGGCGGCCGTGGTTCCCCCCGGCGCCATCGCCGCACTCCAGGTGCCGGTCCAGCTGCCGCTCTGCGGCGCGTCGGCCCGCATGTCCACGGCCGCGGCCGACAGCAGGGCGATCAACACGGCGATGCCGGAGCAGCCGGCCCGGACCAGTCGGGAGCGCATGCAGGCATTCCTCGTGCTCTCTCGGTGCCGGCCGACGCCGGTCGGCCCGCGTTCATCATGATGGTCGATGCCGCGATCGCGTACGCGACGCCGCGCGTCCACAAGGGATCCTAGGCGCCGCGTCCGGGCAGAATCATCGCGCAACCGTCGACGGGGCACGCAACCCGCCTCCGGCAACCCACATTCGCCCAGGTCGGAGCCGGTGGATTCACCATCGGCGACCACGAAGGGTGGATAGCCTGTCGGAGAAGTGTCCCGATCGGACCGGTGTCACATCAGGACGACCGGCTGCCGCGAGGAGAACCGATGCCCGTACGACTCGACCGCGCGGTCGCCCTGGTCACCGGCGCCTCGTCCGGGATCGGCGCCGCCGTGACGCGGCGCTTCGCCGCCGCCGGAGCGCAGGTGCTCGCCGCCGGTCGCGACGAGACGAGGCTGGCGAAACTCGCCGCCGACACCGGCGCGCTGCCGCTCGTCGCCGACCTCGCCCGGCCCGGCGCCGGGCAGGAACTCGCCGAACGGGCGCTGGCCGAGACCGGTCGGATCGACGTGGTGGTCAACAATGCCGGGCTCGGCTGGGCCGGCGACTTCGCGCAGATGCCCCCCGCCGACATCGACGAACTGCTCGCGCTGAACCTGCGGGCGCCGATCGAGTTGACCCGGGCCGTCCTGCCGGGGCTGCGCCGCCACGGCGGGCATCTCGTCTACGTCGGCTCGATCGCCGGCCGGCTCGGCGTCGCCGGCGAGGCGGTCTACGCCGCCGGCAAGGCCGGGCTGGACATCTTCGCCGCGAGCCTGCGCGCCGAGCTCGCCGGGCAGGACATCGGGGTCAGCGTGGTCGTGCCGGGAGTGGTCGACACTCCCTTCTTCGCCCGCCGCGGCCGGCCGTACCACCGGGCGCGGCCACGGCCGGTACCGGCCGACCGGGTCGCCGCCGCCCTCATGCAGGGCCGCTGCGACGTCTACGTACCCGGCTGGCTACGCCTGCCGGTGGCCGTCCGCGGGGCGTTGCCCGGCATCTACCGGAGCATGGACGGTCGCTTCGGCGGCCGGTCCTGACCGCCCTGGCACAGCGAATCCGCCGACCGCCCACGGTCCAATCAGCCGGAAGCGCCACCGGGGCTCAGTGCGAGTGCCCGACCAGAGCCCGGACCGCCACCCACGCCTTCTCCGGCTTCGGCAGCGACACCCGGCGCGTCGTCACCGCCAGCGGATCAGCCTCGATGCGGGTCAGCAGCCGGCGGTAGATCCCGGCCATCGCCGCGGTGCAGGCGGCGCTGCGCCGGTCCAGCACCGGCAGCAGCCGCAGTCCGACGTCGTACCAGCGCAGTGCCCGTTCGGCCTCGAACCGCAGCAGGGCCGCCAGCCGGTCCGGCGGATCGGTGAAGCCACTGTCCGGGTCGAGGTCCAGGGTGACGCCGAAGCGGTCCAGGTCCTCGGCCGGCAGATAGATACGCCCGTTCTCCCGGTCCTCCCGGACATCGCGCAGGATGTTGGTCAGCTGCAGCGCCACCCCCAGCGCATCGGCCAGATTGGACGCCCGGTCGAGGTCGTCGGCGCCGAAGACCCCGAGGGAGAGCCGGCCGACCGAGCCTGCCACACAGCGGCAGTACCAGAGGAGATCGCCGAAGCTCTGGTAGCTGCGCTCCTGCACATCGGCCACGCAGCCGTCGATGAGCTCGTCGAAGGCCTCCAGCGGAATCGGCATGTGCAGTACCGCGTCGGCGAGCGCGATCGTCACCGGTCGTTCGCCGGGTTCACGGGGCAGGGCGTGCAGCGCGGAACGGATCGACTCCAGCCGCCGGATCTTCTCCGCGGCCGCGAGCCGGCCGTCACCGATGTCGTCGATACAGCGCGCCGTGGCGTAGATCGCCGAGAGCGCCTTGCGCTTCGGCGGCGGCAGCAACCGGATGCCGTACGAGAAGTTGGCCGCCTGCACCCTGGTGATGGATTCGCAGGTGGCGTACGCCTCATCGAGCTCGACGCTCATCGCCGGCGCCTGCCGATCGCCGCCGCGCAGTGGGTGAGCACCCGGCGGCGGGTGGGGCGGACCGGCCGGCGCAGCGGATCGTGATCGGCGCGGGCGAGCGCGTCCAGGGTCGCCAGGCCGCCCGCGAGATAGCCGGCGACGGCTACCCGGGCCCAGCCGTGCAGCGCGCCGATCAGCGGCCGGCCCGCCTCGATCTGGAGCCGGGCCCGCTGCGCCTGCATCCGTACGAGCGAGCGCAGGCCCGGGCTCGCCGTCGCCGCGGCGAGCTCCGCCTCGGCGACGCCGAACCGGGTCAGCTCCTCGGTGGGCAGGTAGATCCGGCCGCGTTCGTGGTCCTCGCCGATGTCCTGGAGATGCTCGACGATCTGCAGGGCGGTGCAGATCTGGTCGGACCAGGCGATCGACTGGGCGTCGGCCTGCCGGAAGACGCGCAGCACCAGCTCGCCGACGGGGTTGGCGGAGAGTTTGCAGTAGTCGAGCAGCTCGGCGAAGGTGGCGTACCGGGTGACCCGCTGGTCGACGCGGTTGGCCTCGATCAGCCGGCTCAACGGCTCCATCGGCAGGCGGCACTCCACGACCGTGGGGGCCAGCCCGCGCAGCACCGGGTGGTGGATCAGGCGGCCGGCGTACAGGTCGCGCAGCTCGGCCTCGAAGGCGTCCAGGGCGGCGAGGCGGTCGACACCGGGGGCCACCGGTTCGTCGCCGAGGTCGTCGACGTAGCGGGCGTAGCCGTACAGGGCGTGCAGGTGGCCGCGGAGGCGGGCGGGCAGCACCCGCAGTGCGACCGGAAAGTTCTCGGCGGCGCGTACCTGCTCCACCGGGCGCGGTGACGGCGGGGCACCGGATTTGGCGAGGCGGTTGTTCACTGGCCCTCCCTAGTCCAGAGGAGCATAACCGCGCTTTTCGCCCGAACATCCGCGATTCGGACTGAAGTGGACCCGGGCGAGTTCGCCGCCGCAGCCGGCCTGAACCCCGCTGTCGCGCCCCGCCCGGTCAGGGCCGGCGACGCCCCCGCCGGTCGCCGACGACGGCCGGCCGCGCCCAGCCCGGAGTCGGCAGCGCCCGGCGGAACACCTCCTGCCGGGACGGCACCCGGCGCAGCACCTCCCGCCGCGACGGGCCCCGGCCCAGCACCTCCCGCCGCGACGACGCGCGGCCGAGCAGATCGCGGCGGGGATCGCCGCCCGGCCGCTGCGGCCCCGGGCGCTCGGCGCGGGGCCGCTCATTGCGCACGCCCCGGGATCCGCGGACCTCCTCGTGGGCCTCGACGGTCGCGTCGTCGGCGGTCCACCGCCCCGACTCGTGGTGCGCCCCGGTCACCAGCGGCGAGGCCGCCAGGACGTACACCCCGACGGTCATCACGACCAGGCCGGCGACCTGTATCGCGACCGCCCCGGACTGCAGCTGCAAGGTGCCGCCCAGCAACGCCACCCCCACCGCGATACCGGCCAGCGGCTCGGTCGTCGCCAGCGGCGGGTACGACGCCGGCAGCGGCGCCAGCTTGTACGCGCTCTGCGCGATCAACGTGCCGACCACCGCCGTGCCGATGACCGCGTAGACCGGCCAGGCGGCGAGCATCGCGTCCACGCCCCCGGTGGCGAGGGTGGCCACCGCGATGCTCATCAGCCCGGACTGCAGGGCGAAGAGCATGCCCGCGCCCGCGCCGAGCACCGGCGCCTCGGTGCGGGGCCGCAGCCGCCGGGCGAGGACGACCAGCGCGAACGTGACCACGCCGACGGCGGCGGCGGTGATCAGCCAGCGCAGCGAGTTGCCGGCGGTGTGGGTGCCCGCACTGGGGCGGCCGGCGACCAGGAAGCCCGCGAGTCCGCCGACAACGGCGATCACCCCCAGCCACTCCCGCCGCCGCAGCCGGCGCCGGTTCCACCGGGCCGCGACCGGGAGCGCGAAGATCAGCCGGGTGACCAGCAGCGGCTGCACCAGGGCCACCCCGCCGATGCCCAGGGCGATGCCGGCGAAGACGTTGCCGACCAGGGCGGTACCGACCCCCACCAGCCAGAACGGCTGCCGGGCCAGGTGCCAGAGCAGAGCGGGACGCAGCACTGTCCTGTCCGGGGCGTGGGCGGCGACGCGCTGCTGCACCGCCGCGCCGAGTCCGAAGAGGGCGGCGGCCGCAATTGCCAGGACGTATACCACCCGCGCCGGTTACCCGGCCGAAAGCCAATAAACCCGTCGTTACGGGTTGCCCTGGCGTTTCCCGGGAATGACGCCCCATGCTCATCGCGATCCCGGCGGCCCTCGCGGCCGGCGCCTGCTTCGCGCTGGCCGGGGTCTTCCAGCAGTACGAGGCAGCCAGCCGGCCGAGCAGCGAATCGCTGTCGTGGAAGCTGCTCATCGCGCTGGCCAAGCGCCGCCTCTGGCTGGTCGGGATGGTGCTGGCACTGGTCTCCTACGGCTTCCAGAGCCTGGCGCTGGCGTACGGGCCGCTGAGCCTGGTGCAGCCACTGATCATCAGCGAGCTGATCTTCGCGATCCCGCTCTCCGCCCGGATGCGCCGGCTGCGCCTGGGCAAGCGGGAGTGGATCGGCTCGGCCGCGGTGGCGATCGGTCTCGTCGCCGCCATCGCCGCCGCGGATCCCCGCCACGGCAACACCACCATCCCGACCGACGACTGGCTGATGGCGCTCGGCGCGGCGACCGTGATCAGCCTCGGCGCGCTCGCCGTGAGCCGCCGTACGGCCGGCTCGGTCCGCGCCTCCTTCATCGCGCTCGCGGCGGGCATCATCATGGGCACCCAGTCGGCGCTGCTGGACGCCACCGTCACCAAGATGGAGCAGGGCGCCGCGGCGGTCTTCACCGCCTGGCAGACATACCTGCTGGTCTTCGCGAGCATCGCCGGCCTGCTGCTGATCCAGAGCGCCTACCAGGCCGGCCCGCTCTCGGCCAGCGCGCCGGTGATCGACGCGACCGAACCGGCCGTGGCGGTCACCATCGGTGTCGTCCTCTTCGGCGAGACGATCCGCACCGGCGTGCTGGCCGGCGGCGTGACGATCGCCGGCCTCCTGGTGCTCCTCGCCGGCATCGTGCTGCTGGACACCTCGCCGCTGATGGCGGCCGTGCACCAGCGAGCCAAGGAGACCCGCCCGGGACACCTGCGCGCCAAGGGCGGCTGACAGGGACTCCCCGCCGCACGTCGGCGGGGTGCGTCGAAGCGGCGGGCCGGTGCGGGTCCGCCGCTTCCTCATTGTCTCGTCCGGGCCTTCACCGCGGCTCACTCCCCGGCAGGCAGCGGGTCACTCCAGGCAGCGGTCACTCCACGGTGAGCAGCGGGTCGCCGCTGCCCGCGTGCCGGTCGGCCGTGTCGCGCCACACCGGCAGCAGCTCCTCGCGCAGCACCTGCTCCCAGGAGCGGTGCCAGGTACTCGCGGTCTGGGCGGCGTTGACGGCCAGTTGGCGGCGCAGGTCCGGGCGGTCGACCAGCCGGGCCAGCTCCGCGGCCCAGCCGCCCGGGGTGTCGTCGGCGACGAGCACCCCGTCCTTGCCCGGCTCCTGCAGCCAGCCGCTGGTGCGCGCCCCGGCCGGCAGCAGCACCGGCAGGCCGCAGGCCATCGCCTCGGCCACCACGTTGCCGACCGTCTCGGTACGCGACGGAAACGCCAGCACGTCGCAGCCGGCGTAGATGCGGGCGAGCCGGTCCTGGGGCACCGGGCCGAGCAGGGTCACCGCGTCACCGAGCATCCCCGGCAGCCGGCCGGCGTCGGAACCGCTGCCGGCGACGACGAGGTGCACCGGATAGCCCTGGTCGCGCAGCAATTTGATGGCTTCGGCGAGCACGATGACGCGTTTGGAGGCGTCGACCCGGCCGACGAAGAGCACCGCCAGCCGGTCCGGTGGCACGGCGTGCCCGGCGGTCAGCGCGGCCCGAACCCCGGGGTCGGGGCGGAACCGTTCCCGGTCGATGCCGCGGCCCAGCGGTGCCACCTTTCCCGCGCCGAGCACGTTGGCGATCTCCGCCCGCTCGTCGGCGGAGGCGACCAGCACCCGCTCGCAGGCCCGCAGCAGCCGGTCCCGGCGGCGGCGGGCGAGCGCGGCGGCCCACTCCACCGGGCCGGCCCGCCCATCGCGCCGGACTGCCAGCGACGCCAGGCCGGGGATGCCCCGCATCGTCTGGCGTACGTAGGCGGCGGTCAGCGCCGGCACGTCGGTGTGGACCGACGCGACCAGCCGGGCGCGCGGGTTGTCCCGGGCGAGCCGTACGGCGGTGCGGGCGAAGGCGAAGGCGTGTGTCAGGTGCCAGACGTCGTGGCCGGGCAGCAGCTGGGCGAGCCGGGGGTGGTAGCGGGCGAAGTCGGTGGCGTCCACGCCGCCGACGAGGCGCACCACCGACCGGGTGCCGACCACCGGTTTCAGCGCCACGTAGCGCACCGCCGGCGAGAGCGGCTGGATCCACTCGCGCTCGCCGAGCACGTAGATGGTCAGGTCGACGCCGAGGTCGCGCGGGTCGAGGGCGGCGGCCGCCTCGGCGAAGCGTTCCCAGCACTTGACGTGGCCGCCGGCGAAGGGCCCGGCGGCCAGTTCGACCAGGACCGCGACGGAGGGAACGCCCGGAAGTGGACGGACCGGCAGGTCGAGCGATGCGTTCACCGACGGCGCATACCCGGCTTATCCGGATATACGCGTTACGCGGGTTTCGTTCGTATCATCATGGGAAGTACCGGTCCGCGCCGCTGCCGGAGGAAGGGCGACGGCTAAACGGAAGATCCCCGAAGGAGGAGCGCAATGGGTAGGAAACCGAGGATCAGTCTGCTTCTGCTCGCGTCGACCGGGCTGTTCGCTGTGATGATCGACTACGTTCTGCGCGAGCTGAACCAGTCGGGCCGCAAGTCGATCTGATGACCTCACTGCCGATGCCCACGGTCGGGCCAGTTTCCTCTGGCCCGACCCGTGCGGTCGGCCGTAACCCGCGACGGGTACTGGCCGTCTCGCCCCGGTACGCCAAGTCCTTCGGCACCATGGACCACGCCTTCCCGCTGGTCGGCGCCGCCGCGTTCATGCCACCGCAGGGCCTGCTCACCCTCGCCGGCTACCTGCCCGAGGCCTGGCAGGTGCGCTTCGTCGACGAGAACCTGCGCCCGGCCACCGATGACGAGTTCCGCTGGGCGGAGATCGTCCTGCTCAGCGGCATGCACGTGCAGCGCGACGAGATCGACCGGCTCGCCGCACGGGCCCGGCGCCACGACAGGATCACCGTGCTCGGCGGCCCGTCGGTCTCGGCCAGCCCCGAGCTCTATCCCGACATCGACGTGCTGCACGTCGGCGAGATCGGCGACGCCACCGACACGCTGCTCACCCGCCTCGACGCCGACGCCGCCCGCCCGGCCGAGCAGGAGGTGTACGCCACCGTCGAACGCCTCCCGATGGAGAACTTCCCGCTGCCCCGCTACGACCTGCTCGACATGACCGACTACCTGCTCGGCAGCGTACAGTTCTCCAGCGGCTGCCCGTTCCGCTGCGAGTTCTGCGACATTCCCGCCCTCTACGGGCAGCGCCCGCGCCGCAAGCGGGTCGACGCGGTCCTGGAAGAACTCGACGCGATGCTCGCCAGCGGCAACCCCGGCACCGTCTACTTCGTCGACGACAACTTCATCGGCGATCCGCGCGCCGCGGTCGAACTCCTCGACGGCCTGGTGCGGTGGCAGCGCGAGCACGGCTATCCGATCGCGTTCGCCTGCGAGGCGACGATGAACATCGCCAAGCGCACCGACATCCTGGAACAGATGCGCCAGGCCCGGTTCGTGCAGATCTTCATGGGCATCGAGTCGCCGGATTCGGCCGCCCTCAAGGCGATGCGCAAGAACCAGAACCTGAGCACTCCCCTGCTGACCACCATCGAGCGGCTCAACAGCTACGGCATGGAGGTCGTCGGCGGCATCATCATGGGACTCGACAGCGACGACGCGCAGACCGGCGACCGGATCCTGGCCTTCGTCGAGGCGTCGCAGATTCCGATGCTCACCATCAACCTGCTGCACGCCCTGCCGCGTACGCCGCTCTGGGACCGCCTCAGCGCCGCCGGCCGCATCGTCGGCGGTGACCTCAGCGAACGCGAGTCCAACGTCGACTTCCTGCTGCCCTACGACGCGGTGGTGGAGAGTTGGCGCCGGACGGTGACGGCCGCCTTCGCGCCGGAGGCGGTGTACCGGCGCTTCGCCCACCAGCGTGAGCAGACGTACCCGAACCGGCTGCCCAACAGCACCAAGCGCCGGCCGACCCGGGCCGAGCTGCGGCGCGGACTGAAGGTCATCGCCCGGACCTTCTGGCGCATCGGGGTACGCAGCCACTACCGGCGGGTCTTCTGGACCGCGGCGGTGCCGCTGATCCGCAGCGGCCGGGTGGAGAAGCTGATCCACATGGCGACCGTGTCGCACCACCTGATCACGTTCGCGGGCGAGGTGGCGGCCGGCGAGGCCGAGAAGTGCTTCTACAACCCGCGCCCGGCCAAGCGGGCCGAGCCCGCGCAGGAGCCCTCCGTCACCGGCGGCCCGGACCTGACCAGCAGCGTCTGACCAGCAGCGTCTGACCGGCAGCACCTGCCCCCGGCAGAGACCGGCTGACCGGCAACCAACCGACCTGTTCTCTCACGGCACCGGCACGACAGCGCCGATCACGCAAACGAAGCGGCCCCCTCTCGCGAAGGGGGCCGCTTCGGTGTGCGGGTCGCGTCAGGTGGTGCTGCGCAGCGCGTGCAGCGAGTCCTTGAGCGACTTCATTGTCGCCAGCACCGCCGTCGGCTCGTGCCCGCAGTGCGCCATGCAGTTGGCGCAGCGCTCGTCCCGGCCCCGGCCGTAGCTGTCCCAGTCGGTCTCGTCGATCAGCTCCTGGTACGTCTTCGTGTAGCCGTCGGCCATCAGATAGCAGGGCTTCTGCCAGCCGAGCAGCGAGTACGACGGGATCGCCCACGCGGTGCAGGGCAGATCCACCTTCCCCTCGAGGAAGTCCAGGAAGACCGGCGAGTGGTTGAGCCGCCAGCGCTTGCGCCGCCCGTCGGCGAACGCCTTGCGGAACAGCTCCCGGGTCTCGGCCACCCCGAGGAAGTGCTCCTGGTCGGGCGCCTTCTCGTACGCGTACGCCGGCGAGAGCATCATCTCGCTGACCTTGAGCTCGTCGTTGAGGTAGTCGAGCACCTCGATGACGGTCTGCGGTGTGTCGGTGTTGAAGAAGGTGGTGTTGGTCGTGACGCGGAACCCCCGCGATTGCGCGTCACGTACCGCCGCCACCGCCTGGTCGAAGACTCCGTCCTTGCAGACGGAGGCGTCGTGGCGGTCCTTGAGCCCGTCGATGTGCACGGCGAACGCCAGGTACGGCGACGGGGTGAACTTCTCGATCTTCTTCGGCAGGAGCACGGCGTTGGTGCAGAGGAAGACGTACTTCTTGCGCTTCACCAGCTCCGCCACGATCGTGTCGATCTCGGGGTGCATCAGTGGCTCCCCGCCGGCGATGGAGACCATCGGCGCACCGCACTCCTCGACGGCGGCGAGCGCGTCCTCGACCGGCATCCGCCGCTTGAGCAGGTTCGCCGGCTGCTGGATCTTGCCGCAGCCGGCGCACTTGAGGTTGCAGGCGAAGAGCGGTTCCAGCTCCAGCAGCAGGGCGAACTTCTTGCGCCTGCGGAGCTTCTGACCGACCAGATATCGGCCTATTCGCATACTTTGTCGCAGCGGCATACTCACGACCGGCGTACCTCCTTCGGAAGGGTGAAGCGGATGTCCTCGACGGCGGCACTGCGTTCACTCACGTCGTCGGCGCCGAGCGCGCCCAGCGCCGCGACGAGTTCGTCGACCAACCCGGGCGGCGCGGACGC